>ENA-OYYZ01000688-OYYZ01000688.1-human-gut-metagenome-genome-assembly--contig:-NODE-688-length-17408-cov-4.843140_pt1 | contig 17408 bp, 20 predicted proteins | sample MGYA00243256_ERZ653463 | MGnify/ENA primary metagenome ERZ653463 (study PRJEB26926, sample SAMN06165173) | human gut metagenome | biome: ENVO:00009003; feature: ENVO:2100002; material: ENVO:00002003... | reverse complement strand
GTGGGCTCGGAGATGTGTATAAGAGACAGCCGAGAAAGAGGGCGGTTGCTCGACCGACACCGCCACCCTCAAATTCCATTGCGCCGCGCTGCTTCCCATACACCGCCGTCTTGGGTTCGTCGTTACCGATGTCAACGGCAAATCTTATCTCATAGGCGGCTATGAGCCTCCGTTTCCCTCGGTCAAGGTGGAGCATTTCTGCGGCACACCCGACGGCGACGGCGCGGGCTTTTATTACGAAATCACGCACAACGCCATTAAGTCTATGGTGGAGTGCGTAATATAGACACTCTTTCTCTCCTTGAAGCATACGATTTTGAAGTTACCGAGCCGCTTGTCCGTGAGGATAGGCGGTTTTTGCGTATGGTAAGAGCCGACCTTTCGGGCGACCCTGCGGAGCGTGGGCGGTCAATATGGCGAATGTGGCTGGGCCCGAAAGTGTAGCCGCTGATGTCGCGTGTGGCTTGTGTCGGTTGCGTATGTTGTCGGGGCACAGGGCATCGCGGCAGCGTCGGATGTTACGCCGTTCCCCGCAGTCCAATTTGCGGCATCCCGGTTGCCTTTGTCCGGGGGCGCACAGCACCCGCATCCGCTTCCATGTCGTTGTCGCCTTCCGTTGGGTCGTGCGTAAACGGTGTAACTCCTTGCGCGGCATAGTCTATCTCCGGGGTACCCGCAGACCTTTTCATCGCTCCTTTTCATCGTCGGGAGAGTACGGCGGTCTGATTTCAGATTATGGTGTCGCAGCCTGTGGGGTAAGGTCAAACCGTGGCCGGGCTGCGCCGTTGTCGCCTGTTACGCATCAATGGCGGTGTCGCGGTAGCCGGGGTGTGGCGTATTGTTTCTACCGACACCTTCGGGTGCATCCGGCTTCATCGCGCACCGTCGCTTCGGGGATTGGTCTACTTGTCAATGGATATTCCGACGTCGTGGTGTTTGGTTATGTTGTTTTGCCGGGGCAGGAAACTGTGCCTTTTACCCCGCAAAGTTATTGCCGTTTCTCGGTACGGCAATGTCAGGCCCTCCGGGTTCTGCATATTTTTCTCCACACCCTCATTCTTCGGGGTAGTAAAAATCCGTCATAAACTTGCCTTATTCCTCCCAACGCCACTTTGTCGGGCAGCGTAAAAGGAACAGTCCTTTACAAAACAATCAAATCCAAACAAAATTCCCCGACTATGGAACTTGACAATTTCATCCAATCCCTTACCGAAGAACAGAAGCAGCGTCTTGAAGACCTCGGCTTCACTCCTGAAGAATTCGTGGAAGCCTATGAAGACCACGGCTCAGACTACCGCGACGAGAACCCCTCTGTTTACTGCGGAACATACGGCAAATACAACGGCGGCAGCCTGTTCGGACAGTGGATTGACCTTACCACATTCGACAGCTACGACGATTTCGCAAACTACTGCCGCGCTCTCCACGCCGACGAGGAAGACCCGGAGCTGATGTTTCAGGACTACGAGAATTTCCCCCGTGAGTTTTACGACGAATGCCTCTCGCGCAAGGACTTCGACCGCATACGCGAGTACATCGAACTTTACGAGGACAACAACAAGGAAGCCGTCGATGCGTGGCTTGCAATTTGCAGCCCCTCGGATATGGGCAGCTTCGAGGATGCCTATCAGGGCAAATGGGATAGCGAGGAAGATTTCGCCGAGTACATCTTCAACGAGTGCTACTGCGACTCCCTGCGCCATATGCCCGACAACATCCGCAACTACATCGACTACAAGGCTTTCGCCCGCGACATCTTCGCCCGCGACTATTCTTTCGAGGACGGCCACGTTTTCAGCAGCAACTATTGACCGCTGACCCCACAACTCCGCAGGGTCGCCCGAAAGGGCGGCTCTTGCTTTATTTTCTAAGGTAATAATCGAGTGAGTAAATATCCCCGGTATAAGCTTCGGACATATTAAAACCTCGCTTTTTCAATAAATTATATAGATTGAAGCCTGTTGCATAAAACCAACCGTTTTTATCTATATCACCCCACCGCAGATCGTTTTCTTCGTACAAACCTAAATGTTTTCCAAGTTGATATTCTATATAACGGGTTTGCCCTTCAGCCAATTCCTGCATATCACAAAAACGCACAAACTCTTCGGGATAGCCGTTGGCAATCATAAGGGCTTTTCTATCTTTCCGAAGTTGAAGGAACTTGTTAATTTCAGAATTCTCATCATCAACATCATTAGCTGCTAATGCCGCTAATAAAGCATCGTTTTCCAATTTCAGAGCCGAATGCAAAATGCTGTCTTGTTTATGAATATTCCCGGCTTGTTCCGGGCCTCCATATAATTGGCTGAAATTGCTTATTGCGGCAAGGAATTGGGGATGTCTCTGTTGCCACACATGGGTACATTCATGTAACAGCATAGTGTACCAATCCCGTTCATCCTGAATTGAGGGTATCATCTTTTTTGCCTGAGTGAATGTGCTGCAAAACACCCACGGCTTTGTATAGTACCACGGTTTTTCATACGCACCTTGCTCATAAGGGGCGCCCATAACCATCATCATAAAGTTAGGATTTACTTCATTTGTCAGATAATATAGTTTGCCGTGGGGAGTAACCCCTATTTCGCGTGGCTTAAATATGGACAACAACGTAGAATCAGGGTTAAATGATAGCACGGAGTTATCAGTGAAAATCATCATTGGAACCGGGTTTTTTGTATCGAACAGCCCCTGAAACAGATTATCGTTTACCCAATCTTGCAACACCTCGATTTCTTTAAGTTGCGTAAGCACACTATCTTCCGAAGCCGTTATAGCCTGAGCATTTGCCGTATAAAAAGAGCAAACGACCAAGAATAATGCGGATATTATACTGTACAGTTTTTTCATTGCAATATCGTTTATATGTCTTTTAGTCTGCAAAGTTACGAATTTAATTTTGTGTCGTAAAATTATTTGCGACCAAATGCCTACCACTCAATACAATCTACACCTTAAAGGCTTCGTCGGAGGCGCGGACTTCGACCGAAATTATGTCGATTATGTGCTTGAACGCAACAGCGGCAAGCCCGTAACCGTGCTTATCGACAGCCTCGGCGGTTCTGTCGCAACCGCGCTTTCCATTGCCTCGGCTTTCCGAAACCACGCCGACGTGTCGGTGCATTTTGTCGGTATGAACGCTTCGGCTGCCACTATTGCATCTCTCGGCGCGAAGCATATATCTATCGACGCAAACGCTATGTACCTCGTGCATAAATGCTCGCAGGGCTTCTTTGAGTGGGGTTCGCTCAACGCCGACCAGTTCGCCACCCTCATATCCGAGTGTGAGAAAGTGAAAGCCGACCTCGACAAACTCGACCTGAACATAGCGCGGATGTATTCCACCCGCTGCTCGAAAGTCAGCAAGAAAAACTGTGCAGATCTTCTTGCCCTGATGAAGCGCGGCGGGTGGCTTTCTGCCGGGGAAGCTAAGGAATGGGGCTTTGTCGATGAAATCACCGACGCACCCGGCGAGGCCGCGCCGCGACTTACCGATGCCGTGGCCTCGGAAATGGCGGCTGCGGGCATCCCGATACCGAACATCCCGCTTGCCGACAGTCAGGGCGCGTTCTCGCGCTTCCTCGCTTCGCTCGCATCCCTTTTCCGCTCTACGCCTAAACCTCAAACCGACCCCGATATGACAACAACACAGACCGACAACCCGCAATCTCCGGCTGACACCGCCGAGATTGACCGCCTCACCGCCCAACTCGCCGAGCGCGACGCTACCATAGCATCGCTCAATGAGCAGCTTGCGAAATACAAGACCGACCCCGCGGACACATCGCGGTCGGTGGTCGAGGACGCGAAGCCCACGACTGCCGCGACCGAAGACCCTCTCGCCGAATACTGCAAGAACGTGGCCGAGGCTTCGCAGATTTTCAACTCTCTCCCCTGAGCGCACCCCGCTTCCTCTCTCCTTATTTTTTTCTCTCTCCTTTCATTTTTAACTCTCTCCCAAAATGTCAGACACCCTACACAAAATCACATTTTCCGATGAGGAATATGAGAAAGCGGCGAAGAAGTGGCGCAGACAATTTCTGCTTATGCCGCTTATGGCCGCCAAAGACACGCTCCAGTATATGACCGGAATGCCGGGCATACGCTACAAGGAGGCGTTGCCGACAGCCGAGGCCAACGCGCAGTTCGCTCCTTACCGCCACGACCGAAAGGCCGCGGACACTACCGATGTCAAGTTCCGCGAGATTGAAACTTTCTTCGGTAACGTGTGCATCGACTTCGACCCGAACAAATACATTCAGACCCTCTTGGGCGAGAGCGCGGCTTTCCTCGGCGACGGACAGGCGCAGGCTCCCTCGGCGCGGCTCGTCATCGCCGCCGTGATGAAGTCGCTGGGGCATAACCTGAACGACGCGCTTTTCACCGCAAAGCGAAATCCCGACGGCGACACCACCCAAGACCTTTTCAACGGTTGGGGTACAATCCTCGACGCGGAGATTGCCGACGGGGGCATATCGGCGGCGAAAGGCAATCTGCTCGCTCTCGGCGAAGCCGTTACCTCCGCTAACGCCGTCGATGTCGCAAAGGAAATAGAGCGCAGTTGCCACCCCACGCTGCGACGCACCGACAAGTTCCTGTTCTGCGACCCCGCTTTCGCCGATGCCTACAACGACGCTTACCTGCTCACACACGCCGGTATTCCGTACAATACGAAATACAACCAGTCGTGGGTGGAGGGGAGCAACAACAAGACAACGCTTGTGCCGCTCGACTGCCTCGCCGGTACGGACAAGTATATTGTTACCCCCAAGAGCAACATCCTCTACGGTTACGACAATATGGGCGACATGGAGCGCGTCGAGGTCAAGCGTTATCAGCCGTGGGTGCTTACTCTGGCCGCTGCTATGTTCTTTGGCTGTCAGTTCTATACCCTCGACCGCCGCTTCCTCAACGTGGTAACGCTCAACAAATGATTTTTTCTCCTTGATTTGGAGGGCGGTTTTGTGCCGCTCTCCGATTTCTACGGTTTACCTCTCTCCATTTTCTTAAATTCTCAACACCTCCCGATATGGCAACAAATCCAACAGCCGTCACCTGCCTCAACATTCAGCGTTCTCTGGGCTGGTGTCAGGGCACACCCGAACTGCCGGGCATTATGCGCCGCCTCTACTATCTCGCAAAGAGCGCGATTGTGAAGTGGCCCGCGCTCAAACGCGATGCCAACGGTGTGCGCTGCGTCAGCGCGGAATATGTGGGGGATTTCGAGCTTGCCGCCGATGAGAAGTGGCGGTACATCGACATTCTCCCCGACAAGTCGCAGCTTACTTCCGACCCGCAGGGTGAACTCCCCTCGCAGACTCAGCTTAACAAGCTCACCGCCGTACATCCCGCCGTGGGCGCGGAGGCTTCCGCCGCCGCTGCCTATCTCAACAACTCCGACAATGTTTTTCTCGTTCAGGATATGAGGGGCAACTGGCGCGTGGTGGGCTGCGACCGCTGGCTCACCAAGACCACCGTGGCTCAGGACAACGGACAGGGCGCGACCGGCACCACCGCTACCACTATCGCTGTCGAGGCCACCGATGAAGTGCCGTCGCCTTTCTACCGTGGCGTTATCGAAACCGAGGACGGCGACATTGACGCTTCGGGCAAGACCTCCTGATAATCTCTCTCCTTATGCGCTCCGGGGCACTCGACTTTTCCGAACTGCTGGCTGACATTCAGCCGCCGGAATTGGAGTGCCCCGACTTGTCGCATACCGCGCTACCGCAAAAAGCCTCTGCCAACCTTTTCGCCGACAGGAAACGTGCCGCGTGGAAAGATGTGCAGACCGAGGAAGCCCGCTGCGACTTCGCCCACGACCGTATGCGCCTCACCAACCGGGGCGGCGTGTTCTTCATCACCCTTTGGAAGAAGTCGGTGTACGGGCGAACCCTCACCGACATCAAAGGCGACGATGCAATGGTCGGCTACTTTGCCGACAACATCGCACCGCTCATCCGCTCGCTGCTTGGCTCGTTCCTCTCGCCTGATGATTTTGCCGTGGTTACGACACCGAAACGCCGACACAAGGAGTGCAACTTCGCCTCGATGATCAGCGCGAGGCTTGCTGAACTTCTCGGCTTGCCATTCTTCGAGGACTGCGCCCTCGCTCACTCGAAGCACCGCGTCGGCGCTGTGTTCTCGCCCAACAACATACCGCCCCAACGCAACATTATCGTTTTCGACGATTTCGTTACCACCGGGCAGACCCTCGTGTCAATGCAAAATCTTCTCAAATCCCACGGCAAAAACTGTATGTTTTTCGCCGGAATAAATAATAAACTTTGACCCCCTCGGCCAGTATATGATTGACCCCTCTATGGATGCCAACTTTACCAAACAAATTCAGGACTGGCTCAACGCTAAACCCGATGAACGGGATTACAGCGTTGGCGCACTTTATCTGCTGAAACTCTCCGGCAACAGGATTATGTACCGTAATCTTGTTGCCCGCGATACTCCGCAGACACGGGAGTATATCGGGTATCAGCTTCAAAAATATTACAATTTCCGCGTGGCTGACCTCACGCACAAGGAAGTGGCCGCTATGGAGGCGCAAGTGGATGCAATCGTGGCCGAACATATACCTCTTGCCGCCGAAGCCGACAAGCAACCGCGTGGCAAACGTGCCGACCACGACTCGTTGCCGGACAGCATCAAGGCTCTCTATGTCGAGAACCTTTCGCTGCTCCAACGTATGCGCGAACTTCACCTGAAGCTCAGATCGCTTTCGTTTGAAAACGCCACTTGCCCCGACAGTGAACGCTACCCGTTCCTGAAAGAGCTTATCAACCTCGACAAGAAACTGCACTCGAACTGGGAGCGATACGACCATTACATACCCACCGATGAAAAGGACAGCAAGCCTAAGCGAAATTCTCGTGCCGCTCACACAAAAGCCTAATCAGGCTTATCTGAGCAACGCGGTTCAGGTGGCCGACATCCTCGAATGGATTTTGCAACAGGTGGGCTATGCCGAGGTGTGGCAGACCTCTTTCTCCATATCCGAGGAATTTCTGCGCCGCCTGTTCTTCATCTGCAAGGCTAATAAGGTCAGTCGCATTAACCTTGTTCTCGACCACAAGGCCACCAACAAGACGCTCAAACTTTGGGCTTTCATTACCCAAGTCATAGAGCGGACATATCTTGCCGATAATCACAGCAAGATTTTGTTGGTGAAGTCGGAGCGTGGCAATACGGTTTCGGTCGTTACCTCGCAGAACCTCACTCGCGGCAACCGCGCCGAGAGCGCGTTTATCTCCACAGACCCCGACATATTCGCCGGGCTTTTCGCACAGGTCAACGATTTAATAACCAATCACTCAGTGCCATTAAATGACCTATTCAGACAACGACTTACAGCAGATTGAAAAATTCGCCTCAATCTACCTTAAAATTTCCGACATGGCAGTGATACTCGACATTCCGGCAGACGTTTTGCGTAACGACATCGCCGACCGAAGCAGCGACGTATCGAAAGCCTACCGCCGTGGAAAGGCCGCCTCAAAGGTAAAGCTACATTCCCAAGAAATGATGCTTGCACAAGTCGGCTCGCCACTCGCTATTGAGAACGCCCACCGAAATTTGCTCGATATGGAGGATGATGAGTAACACTTCATCACTTATAACTCATACTTGACACTAAAAGCTGTGCCGACACCCTCAGCCATAGAAGTATGCCGCGCCGACCTCTTTACCAAAGAGGCCGAACTGCGGGAGCGTTATCCGCAAGTGATTGTGGATAAGGTGTTGCGCATACGCGAAATGTACCAGTGGTTTATCTCAAATCCCGACGGCACAGACCGCGAGTTTGTCGCCGAGGTGTGCCAACGCCACGATATTAGCCGTGTTACAGCCTATTCAGACCTCGCCATTTTGAAAACGCTGTTGCCCGGACTTGCAACCGCAAGCCGCGACTTCCACCGTTGGCGGTATAATGAAATGATACTCGCCACATACAAAATGGCGGAGAAGCGCAAGGACACCAAGACTATGGAACGTGCGGCATCGTCATACGCCAAATACAACCGCGTCGATTTGGAGGATGAACAAGCTATGCCTTACGATATGATTGTGCCGCAGCCATTCACCGCAACCGATGATCCGCGCGTCCTCGGCATCGAGCCAATCCCCAACATCAATGAGAAGATAGCGGCCATGATACAGAAGTATCGAGCCGAAACAATCGACATCGAAGATGTGGAATTTGAGGAAGTCGATTTGGAGTTTGATGTGCTATTTCCTGACTTAAAGCAACAAGGAAATGATTATGACAATCAGACCGAGAATGATTAGGCTACGGCAAATCCAACGCTTATGTATTAGGTTTTGCTTGACTTCCTCCCACTTTTGAGGAAGCCTCTCATATTCTTTTTGTGCGTTCATTTGCTTTGCCGCAAACCACGATAATGTAAGCCAACCTATAACAATTAGTGCAATTCCAATATAGAGTAAAATAGTAGCCATAGTGTACACTTTTTAATATAAAAACCCAATGGCCGACAAGAAAGTTTACTTTAACAAGCCACAACGACTTACGCAGCTTATCGGCGCGAACACTACCGTTATCGTAGCAGGGCGACGCACCGGCAAGACCGACAGCATCGCCGCGCCTTTCGTGCTGCGCAATATGCAGCGTATGCCCGGCTCGACAGGCGGCATCGTCGTGCCGACCTTCAAACACGGCCTGACAAACACGTTGCCCGGACTGTTCGCCGCGTGGAAACGCTGGGGCTTCCTTAACGGCGTTCACTATGTCGTGGGGCGCAAGCCGCCCAAGTCGTTCACGCGGCCTATCATCGAGCCTAACGACTACGAACACGTCATAAGTTTTTATAACGGTTCGTGCGCCGTCATTATCAGCCAAGACCGCCCCGGCTCGTCAAACTCACTTACGCTTTCGTGGCTGCTGGTCGATGAGGCAAAGTTTATCGACTATCAGAAGCTCAAGGATGAAACGCTACCGGCCAACGGCGGCATCAAATCGCACTTCGGCAAGCACTCGTTCAATCACTCTATTATGATTCTGAGCGATATGCCGCAGACACAGAAAGGCTCGTGGTTTCTCCACTACCGCGAGAAAATGGATGCAGACCTTATCGCCACTATCGAGGGCACGGTCTTTGAGATATGGCGCACCAAAGAGCGCATCCGCTCCCTCAATGCCGACGGCAAGCCCGTGCCCGATTACCTCAAAGGCTATCTGCGCCGCCTCGACACCAACCTCAATAAGATGCGCAGCGTCGCGGTGTATTACCGCGAATACAGCAGCATCGAGAACTTGCAGCTTCTCGGCGAGAACTACATAAAGCAGATGAAGCGCGACCTTACTCCTTTGACTTTCCAAACCTCTATTCTGTGCCAGAGGATCGGAATTGCAAAGGACGGTTTTTATTCCTCGATGCGCGAGGGGCATAAATACAACGCCTCCGATTTCCATTACCTCGACACCCTCGGCTTCGACCCCGACCCGGCGGCGGTCGACAGCCGCGCCGATGCCGACACAGACCCCGACGCGCCTATCTGCATCGGCATGGACTACAACGCGAATATCAACTGGATTGTCGCCGGTCAGCCGCGCGACCGTCGCCTGAACGTCATTAAATCTTTTTACACCAAATTCGAGCGCAAGATACCCGCGCTTGTCGCCGACTTCTGCGACTACTACAAGCACCACCGCAACAAGACCGTCATATACTATTACGACACCACAGCCCTTAACTCCAACTACGCCGTAAACGAACAGGACGTGCGCTGGTGGGTCGTACACGAATTTGAACGGCACGGGTGGACGGTCGAGGCTGTATATCTCGGCAACCCTATGCGCCACGATGAGAAATATCTGCTCATTAACCAAGCCTTTGCAGGACGGCAGCGGCTTATGCCATTCTTCAACCGTCAGAACAATGACGATTTAATCCTCGCTGTTCAGGGCGCAGGGATAGCCCGCGACCGCAACGGTTTCCGCAAGGACAAAGCCGGTGAAAAACTCGCCGAGAGCGAAGAAAACCTGCTCGAACACCGCACCGACGGCACCGACGCTTTCGATACCCTCTACATCGGCTGCGAAAAATTCCCCGTTCACTCCGTTACACCGTTCAGCATAAGTGGAGTTGTGTAAAATCCCTACTTACTTCATTTTTATTTCCAATCACCGTAAAACATAAAGTTTTAGTGTAATTTCTATTTGCCATTTCAATAAATATCAGTATATTTGCGCTTAATAACTTCATCTTTTTATGAGCGAAAAATACTTTATTTCAAATCCCCTTGATGGGAGAGTGTTGGTAAGAGTGCAGGATTATCCCGAAAAATCTCCGTACAAATACGAATTTCGGTCTAAACCTTTCCGTGACGAAGTTGCCCTGTTTGACACACAAGAAGAAGCAAGTGAGGAATTTAACAAATTCAGCAAGCCTGATGATAGTATTATCATCACTGCTACACGTCAGTTTCCTGTCTGATATTTAAGGGTGTTCCGGCATAGCCGTCGGACTATCGTGTACCGAGCTTTCACAATCTCGGCCTGTCGGCCTCTGTCCCTAACACGGCCACGGCATAACTGATTTTTGCCGTGGCTTCTTTGCAATCGCCGCTTATTGTAATGCAATATGTGGCAATATATTGTATTGTAAAAATCTCTTGTTTTGTCGGAGTTATTTGCGTAATTTTGTGTTCTCATTCAGCACCGATGAAGAAAGCATTAACAATTGACCAACAGATTGCCCGGCTCAAAGACCACGGGATGAAATTCGACAATATCGACAAGGCAAAAGAAATTCTGCTTGATGTCGGTTACTATCGTTTTGGCTTCTACACATTCCCTTTTGAGATTACCTTTCCCCAGATACATAGACGCAATCACCAACTCCGCCCCGGCACCACATTCAAGTCCGTATATGATTTGTACGAATTTGACACTCGGCTTCGCAGGGTACTTCTTAACGCCCTCGACCGTATCGAAGTGAATGTAAGAACCCATATCACCTACACCGTATCAACCGCATACGTTGATTATCCTGTTTGGTATATTGACAGCCGTTTTGTCAAACAGGATTTCATAGACCAGTTCGATGAAAAGGTTTACAAGACCTTACTTGAAAATCCCATTATAAAACGACACCATCAGCACTATCCCAACGACAGACACGCTCCTGTATGGAAAGCTATGGAGTTTATGACCTTCGGCAACATCACCTCATTATACAGGGCGATTAAAGACGAGAGCCTTAAACGCAAGATTGCAGCAAGATACGGCTGTTCGATAGGCGTATTTGTAAATTATCTTGAAACAATCCGCGTCATTAGAAACAAATGCGCCCACGGCGGATGCCTTTTTAATATTGAGTTGCCAATCGGCATAAAAGGCAGACCCGCAAACATTTCTCCTGACAGCAGACACAACATTAGCGGTGCGATAAGCGTTATAAAGTATATCCTCGGAAAAATATCAGTTGCCCGTAAAACTGACCTCGAAGAAGATATAAAGAGGTTGTTATCAGCTATAAAGACACCCGAAACACAAAGAGTTGTGTTTGATTGCTCAAAAATTTCACTCTAAAAAACCACAAATATTTTGTGGATTAAAATATTCTCCTTAATTTTGCATCAGCAAAAGTGCCCGTGAAGGCTTAGTCGCTTCATCTGCACTATAAAAAGGAAGTAAAGGAAGTTCAGCGTCAGTTGGGCTTCCTTGTTCTTTATACACATATACACACATAATTATTATGGCGTTATTATTATGGCGTTCCGGCTACCGCCGTCGGGCTATCGTGCCGGGGGCATCGAGCTTGCATCTCGACCGAAAGGCTTTTATCCCTAACGCGACGCTTTCGCTCAACCGCGCCACCTCGCGCTGTCAGGGCCACTCACCGCATCCATCCATAGGCAGAACGCACCGCCACCGCACCGCGACCTCGCGCCTGTTTCCGCATCCCTATCGTGCCGCCACCTCAGTATGCCGGAGATATGGCGGCATCTCATCGCTGTGCCGGGCGTTGCCAATCCGTCGGGCGTGAACGGTCAACGCAGCACTGCGCCCCCGGCTTTTGCGACACCCTCGCGGCTACATTACCGTATCGTCGGCAGGGTGATGTTGAACGGCTGAACTTGCGGATTGCCTTTTACCCCGCAAAGTTAATCAGGCGCATCAGAACGTAAAGGGGCAAGCCGCCCGCGCTCCCCGGATTTTCGGGGGTTGCCCTCCCTGCAAAACCGTAATCGCCCTTGACTTATCCGACGCGCCCACTTTGTCGGGCAGTGTAAAAGACAATCCTTTACACAAATTCAGCCCTTATGTTCAACATCTTAAACACTCCCGACAATGGCAAATGAAAACAGCCGCGAGTATATGCTCGCAAAGACTATCGAGGACGCGGTAAACATTTTCGGTTTCAACCGCAATCGCTTCACCGACGGAATACTCGCTATGCACCGCACAAATCAGCAGTCGATGTTCCGCCATATCATCGTACCCGCCATACGCCTCATGGGGCAGCCCGACTTCGGCACGGACGACAGAAACAGGGCTGCGCACCAACTCGCCGCCCGCTTGCTCGAAGTAATCGAGGCCGAGGGCGCGTATCTGCCTATGATATAAGAACAGATGCGGAGCGAGGCCCTGCGAACCCAAAAGGATCGCGGGGCTTTCGCTATGCACGGCGGCTACCACCCGAAATGGAACACCGGGGGCGGCAGCACTCCCGCTTCTCCGTTCAAGCTATGCCACGGCGCACATTTTATATAAAGGTAGGGCGAGTGGTGGGAGCGGCTATGCAGCACCGCACAAGGAATAGGTCGGCAACTTCGGCCATAGACGGCTGAATATAGGTTGCCTCGCAACCGCTCCGGGCATTACAGGGCAAACGCGCTTTGACGTCGTGGTTATTAAACGGAAGAAGTGCGGTGGTGAGAAAACGCCGGAGTTGAAGTTTGCAGCGGGAAATCCGCTGTCGATTTTGCGGGGCAGTCAAGAGGGCAATCACTTTCAAATCACGCTACGGTAGCACATCTGAATTTTTGACTTCACAAAATTAGCGGGCGCGCTCACTGCCGCAAGGACTGGCTCGCATAAATGCTCCCTGACAAGTTTTGCGATAATCTTTACAAAAATTTTTCGGCTACCCCTATAAAATTTTTGACCGCCGCGAGGCTTAAACATTACCTCAAAATCCTTGCGTTCAATCGCTTTTCGCCCTGCTGTCATTTGTTCGTAAAAATCAAACGCGCCCCGGCGCGAAAGTAATCACCCTCTAAACTTCAAAATCATGACAGCAGTTTTCACCCTCGCAGCAAACTTCTCCCTCAACTCCGACAACTCACTCCGCGAATATCACGTTGAAGTAATAACATACGACGGCGAAAGCGTACCCCTCTACATCGAGGCCCGAAGCGAGAGCGAGGCACAGAGCAAAGCCGCCGCAATGGTCGATGATGCCGACTACATAATGGTTCACGGCTGCATGGCCTGAACTCCCGCACACTCCCCCTGCCGGGAATGGCTGTCCGCCGGGGCAGCTTTATCCCTGTTCGCGCCCGTGCGCCGCCCCCTCTTTCATCGGTCTGTCTTTTTCGCAAACTCCGCCCGCCGCTACTTTTGCCGAAAAATATTTATGGCACACCGCATCATCTACAAGCCCGGAGGCATTATCCTTTCCTCGCAGATCGGCGATATTGCCGTCAGCGCGGACGGGGCTTTTGTCGATGTCAGGCTCATTGCTCCCGGCAATATCCCCCTGCTGGCCGAGCGGTTCTATGCCTATGGCGGTGGTGTTACGCTTTTCGACATCGCATCGCTCATCGAGGACGAGATGCGCTCATCGGGCAAAGCGTATGCCGACTTCACCCTCACCGTCGGCACGGAGGCCGCCGTTCACGACTCCCACACCCTGCACGTTCTATACTGCGACCGCCACACACTCTGCACCGCCACCGACATTTTCCTCGCCGAAAACTTCCTAACCACCTTGCAGCACCGCCGCGTCGCTCACGGCGACACCCTCTCGTTGTTTTTCTTCGCCTTGCCGGGCGACTCCCGACAGGCCGACATCCTTTTCTCATACCGCAGCGTCGGCTCAGACACAATTCTCCAACGCTCCCTGACCCTGCACCGGGGCTTGACCGCCTCCGCCGCAGCCGTGTTTCAAGTCGATGTTTCACAGGCCGCAATGCTCCAAGCCGTCGCAGCTTCCACCGCCTCCAGACCCTACCATTGGGAAATAGTCAGCTTCACAGTCCGCGTCGCCGCCCGAAGCCTTACGGCATACGTCGACCAATCCCTCGATGCCGCAGACTCTTTCATCTTCCGCAACTGCTTCAATGTGTGGGATGCCGCCGAGCTCCCTGCCGCCACCACCGCCAAGACCGATGTGGAACGCTCCACAGCCGTTATCAACTCCCGCTCCACGTTCTACAACCAACGTGTAGCTAAATCCTACGAAACCGTCGCTTCACCCCTCACTTCTGACGAAGCCGGATGGATAGACCAACTGTTTACCTCGCGTGAGGTTATGCGCATCGAGCCGAACCCCTGCGACGACACCGAACCGCTGCTGCTTGCTCCTGTACTCATCACCGACACCGACTGCGAAATATCCCTTGACGGAGAGAAACCGAACTCCGCAAAATTCACTTGGCGGTATGCCGACAATCGCCCTGTGATAAGCCTGTCGGCCTCGCCCGGCATCTTCCGCAGCGATTACTCATTACCTTTCTCCTGATTATGGCCCGCTCCGTTCATATCACCACCGCTCGGCAGATGCTCAACTCCGGCGACCCCGTGGATATTTCCGTGTGGAAGTCCGACGGCTCTATCCTCGAACTTCGCAACGTCATATCCCTGCGATATTCCTTTTACGGAGGCTGGCGTAACGTCAAAATCCTTACCTCCGGCGAGTGCCGCCGTCTGCGCGACTGCTGCATCTTCCGAATTAACGGATTGGAGGTTTTTCTGTAACTTGTGTATCTCCCGAAAAATAACTAATTTTGCAATGTGATTAAGGCACTAAAATCTACAATTATGATTGAAATTTTGCGAAATAATCGTATAGCGAGAATAGGATTTATTCTCTTTGCGATAGCCGTTGTAGAGTGGGCTTGGTGGAACGCTTCAACACTTTATAAGCCACTACATTTAGAGTCCGCCTCTCTGCGAATGGTAACGAGATACTTAATTTGTGGAGTACCAATGCTCGGATTTTTATTTTGTTTACACAAAAAATCCGATATATTGAACTCCTTGGGACTTAATGGCAATATTCTAAAAGGTTTAGGATTTGCTGCCTTGTGTTGTGCGCCCATGCTGATAGGTATGCCAATCATCGGTTCTTTTAATTCCAACCTGACATTTGATTGGTTCTTACAAATGGTTGTTATTGCAGCAGTATTTGAAGAGATTGTTTACAGAGGATTTATGTTCGGTCAATTGTTCCGTTATGGAAAAATTGGTTTTATATGGGCAATAATTCTCCCTGCAATATTTTTCGGTATAGGGCATCTTTATCAAGGTGATACTTTGGTAGAATCTTTAATGGCTTTTGGTGTTACCGCACTGGGCGCATTATATTTCAGTTGGGTATATGTAGAGTGCAATTACAACCTTTGGGTGTCTATCGGACTGCATATGTTTATGAATTTCTCGTGGATTGTGTTCCCTGTCGAGGGTAACGAAACCTCGGTTGGCGCTTTTGTGCCGAATGTTCTCCGTTTGGCGTCTATCGCATTTACTGTAATCTTCATTTTAATATACAAAAGGAAAAACGACAGCAAAGTATTTAATTATTCTATCGTGCGAATATAATCTTTGCGCGTCTTTTCCGCCACCTCATAAAGTCCGTAACTTCGCTGAAAACATCAGCAAGTTATGGACTTAATTTATAATTCGGTCGAGAACATACCCGGTTTTGAGGCCCGTGCTGCGTTCACAGTGCGCTCCGCCGCAGTGTTCCGCGAGGACGGCGACATTACCCCGGTGCCTATCTCCGACACCCTCAGCTATATGCCGTGGGGCGGCGACAACGAAATGCCCTACAATATCCTCGACTTGATTGAGAAAGACGAAACACTCGCAACTTGTCAACTTTTCAACGCCGAGGTGTGCTATGGCAGCGGATTGGTTTACGACACCTCCAAATCCACCGCCGCCGTCAGTCAGGAAGTCGAGGATTTCTTTCTCGACAACGACATCGCAAGTTACTTCCTCGGCGTGTGTCAGGACTTCAAGCACTTTGGCTTTGCCGTCAGCGTCGTAATCCTCAACGCCGACGGCTCGAAGATCGTAAGGCTGCAACGAAAGGAAGCCTGTTACTGCCGTTTCGCGGTGGCCGACTCCGCCGGACGTATCCCTAAAATCCTTTATGCCAACTGGCGGCAACTGGCGCAACAGCCCGACGGGGTGGAGGTAATCGAACTGCTCGACACCGCTTCACCGTGGCGCGACCTCAAAGAGCGCATCGCACGAAACACCGCGACACGCAAATTCGCTGTCCTCACACGCATACCCACTCCCGATAGCACTTATTACCCAATCCCGCATTATGCTGCCCTGTTCCGGGGCAAGTGGTATGATATAAAGCAGCTTATCGGCATCGCAAAGGAAGCCAAGCTGCGCAACTCAGCACCTATAAAATACCACATCGAGATTGCCGCCAAATATTGGGAGAGCGTATTCCGCGCCGAGGGCATAACCGACCGACGCAAGCAACAGGAGCGTATAGTCCGCGAGAAGCAGACTATCCTTGAATTTCTCACCGGCGCGGAAAACTCCGGCAAGGCGTGGTTCTCCACTTTTTACATATCCCCCGACGGCAAGGAGCAGCACGACGTTGTGATAAACAAAATCGACGACACCAAAGAGGGCGGCGACTGGGCCACCGACATTCAGGAGGCCGTCAATATGATATGCTTCACCCTGCGCGTTCACTCCAACCTCGTAGGCTCTGTGCCCGGAAAGGCGCAGACCAACAACTCCGGCAGCGACAAGCGCGAGCTTTACACCATAGCCCAAGCCTTGCAGAAACCATACCGCGACCTCCTTTTCACCGTGCATCGCCTGATTATACGCTTCAACGGTTGGCGCGGAGCGAAACCCGACTGCCCCTTCATCCAATTAACAACCCTCGACACCCACCAAGACGCTCAAACCGTTACCTCCAATGGCAAAAATCATATCGACCAATGAGCAGCTTACCGCGCTCATACCGAATACTCTTATATCCGTCAAAGGCGAAACTCCGCTCTTTGACAAACTCGCCCCGTTCCTCGCTCTCGCCGAGGACTGGGTGAGAAACACATTCACCTCCGAGCCGACCTACAACACAATCTGCGGCTACACGGATAGCAACCCTATCCGCATGGCCACCGCCCGGCTTGTCGTCTGTCTCTTATACACATCTCCGAGCCCACGA
>ENA-OYYZ01000649-OYYZ01000649.1-human-gut-metagenome-genome-assembly--contig:-NODE-649-length-18440-cov-4.416100_pt1 | contig 18440 bp, 13 predicted proteins | sample MGYA00243256_ERZ653463 | MGnify/ENA primary metagenome ERZ653463 (study PRJEB26926, sample SAMN06165173) | human gut metagenome | biome: ENVO:00009003; feature: ENVO:2100002; material: ENVO:00002003... | reverse complement strand
CCCCGGCCGAGGAGCCCGGACTGACAGTGAACCTCGACAGCACGGTGGCCTACCAGTTCGGCCGCCAGATCGAAGCCCTGATCCGCGAAACCTTACAGGAACGCGGAATTGAGAACGCCATCGTCGACGCTACCGACAAGGGAGCCCTCGACTGCACCATCCGTGCACGCGCCACGGCAGCCGCCGTCCGCGCCACCGGCAACGACGTCTGGAAAGACTGACCATCCACTCCCTCACCGATCGGGCGCACCGCGTGCCCAAACCCTCAAACCTTAAATCCTAAAACAATGCAAAGACTTCGCAGGACCATGATGTTCGTGCCCGGCAACAACCCCGGCATGATGGCCGACGCCCATATCTACGGTCCCGATTCGATAATGCTCGACCTGGAAGACTCCGTGACCATGGCCGAGAAAGACACAGCCCGCCTGCTTGTCCACAACGCCCTCAAATCCATCGACTACGGCAACACCGAGATGGTGGTACGCATTAACCCCCTCAACACCCCTTACGGCAAGAAGGACATCGAGGCCGTGGTCAAGGCCGGTGTGCACGTCATCCGCATGCCCAAGACCGAGACCGCCGAGGAGGTAATCGAGGTAGAGCGCGAGATCGAGAAGGTGGAGCGCGAGATCGGCTGCCTGGGCCGTACCCGCATCATGGCCGCCATCGAGTCCACCCTGGGCATAGTCAACGCCTACGCCATCGCCACCGCCTCCCCCCGCATGATGGGCATCGCCCTCGGCGCCGAGGACTACAGCGCCAACCTCAAGACACAGCGCACTCCCGGCGGCGACGAGCTCCGCCTCGCCCGCGAGACCATCGTGGTGGCAGCACGCGCGGCCGGAATCGACGCCCTCGACACCGTATACTCCAACCTCAACGACATGGAGACCTTCCGCAAGGAGGTAGAGTTCATCAAGACCCTCGGCTTCGACGGCAAGTCCATCATCAACCCGCGCCAGATCGAGGTCGTCAACGACGTCTTCGCCCCCAAAGAGAAAGAGATCGAGAAGAGCCGCACCATCCTGGCCGCCATCAAGGAGGCCGAGAAGAAGGGCAGCGGCGTCATCGCCGTCAACGGCAAGATGGTAGACCGCCCCGTCGTGCTCCGCGCACAGCGCACCATCGACCTGGCAATCGCATCCGGAATTCTTAACGAGGAGGACCTGAAGTAATGAGCACACTGAAAGAACGCGCAAACGACATAGCCGCCGCAGCCAAGACCATGCAGAAGCCGGTCTTCGACGGCAACCTTGACAAGAACCCCACCCCCAAGGCAGAGCTGCAGGCCCGGTCGCCCAAGCTCGTAAGCCTCGAAGAGGCAATCCGCCGCACCGGCCTTAAGGACGGCATGACCATCTCCTTCCACCACCACTTCCGCGGCGGCGACAAGGTGGTCAACATGGTCGTCGACAAGCTCGCCGAGATGGGCTTCAAGAACCTGCACCTGGCCGCATCGAGCCTTCAGGACGTGCACTCGCCCCTGATCGAGCACATCCGCAACGGCGTCATCACCCGCATCTCCACCTCCGGCATGCGCGGCGAGCTGGCCAAGGCCGTCAGCGCCGGTATCATGGACGAGCCGGTTGTCTTCCGCAGCCACGGCGGCCGCGGCAGCGCCATCGCCAACGGCGACCTGCACATCGACGTCGCCTTCCTCGGCGCCTCCAGCTCCGACGCCCTCGGCAACGCCGCCGGCTATTCCCGCTCCGAGAACGCCAAGAGCATCTGCGGCTCGCTGGGCTACGCCCTGCCCGACGCACAGCATGCCGACAAGGTCGTGATCCTCACCGACGACCTCGTGCCCTACCCCAACGTGCCCAACGCCATCTCCGAGAGCCAGGTGGACTACGTGGTGGAGGTGGAGAGCGTCGGCGACAGCTCCAAGATCGCCTCCGGCGCCATCCGCGACACCAAGAACCCGCGCGACATCCTCCTGGCCAAGGAGGCCGCCAAGGTAATCATCAACAGCGGCTACTTCAACGACGGCTTCTCGATCCAGACCGGCTCGGGCGGCGCCTCGCTGGCCGCCGTCAAGTACATACGCCAGGAGATGATCGACCGCGGCATCAAGGCCCGCTACGCCCTGGGCGGCATCACCGCACACATGGTCAAGATGCACGAGGAGGGCCTCATCGACCGCCTCATCGACGTGCAGAGCTTCGACAAGGTGGCCGCAGAGAGCCTCCGCGACGACATGTTCCACAAGGAGGTGTCGGCCAACGAGTACGCAGCCGCCGACGAGGCCGGCTCCGCCACCCACTACCTCGACATCGTGATCCTTAGCGCCCTGGAGGCCGACGTCAATTTCAACGTCAACGTGCTGGTGGGCAGCGACGGCGTCATCCGCGGCGCCATCGGCGGCCACCCCGACACCGCCGCCGACTCCGCCCTGAGCATCATCGTCTGCCCACTGCTGCGCGGCCGCATCCCCTGCATCGTCGACGAGGTCACCACCCTCATCACCCCGGGCAAGAGCGTCGACGTCATCGTCACCGAATACGGCGTGGCCGTAAACCCCAACCGTCCCGAGCTGGCCGAACGCCTGAGCAAGGCTGGCGTCAAGGTGGTCGACATCAAGACCCTCCGCGACAAGGCCAGCTCCATCATAGGCACTCCCGACAAGCTCCCCTTCGGCGACAAGACCGTTGGAGTGGTGATGAACAGGGATGGCTCCGTCATGGACGTAATCAAGTCTATAGGAGAGTATTAAAAATTACAGCGCGGAGAAGAGAGAGGCAGCGCCACGCCGAAGCGAACACCAATTGCAGAAGCATAGGCTCGCCTGCCACTTGAAATCTCTCAATTTAATTTTTAATTCTCTGTGATGACTCTCGAAGAGCTGCTGGCATCGCGCGACAGGCGCCGCGATATGCAGGCGCGTCTGATGGAGGCATGGCCGCATGGCACCCTGGTGGTGCTCACGGTGGTCATGCCGGGGCCGCAGAAGCAGACCCGCTCGGCCGCCATCGTGGCCGAAGCCGCCGTGCAGGCCCTCGACCAGGCCTTCGCAGGGCGCGTGCTCACACGCACCCTGCGCGACCTGCGCACAGGCTTCGAGGCATATTATATGGTACAGGCCACGGCCGACCAGGCAAAGCGCCAGGCTGTGGCAATCGAAGAGAAGCACGCACTCGGGCGCCTGATGGACATAGACGTCATCGGCGCCGGGTGCGTACCCTACAGCCGCGCCGGCCTGCAGTCGCCCCCGCGCACCTGCCTGGTCTGCGGCCGGCCCGCACGCGAGTGCATGCGCAGCGCCGCACATCCCCTCGACCAGCTCATGAACCGTATCGACGAACTCTGCGATGGCTACCTTCTCCGGCTTCACTGAACGCGAGATTCCGCTTTCGGTGCCACGCCTGCGCGCCGAGTGGGAAGAGTTCCTGCGTAGCCGCAGGCTCGAGTCCATCGCAGCGCCCGAATGCGTGGCCGGCCTCTACGACGGAGACGACCGACTGGCGGCCACGGCCTCGCTCGTGCAGTCGTCATCCGGCTTCGTGCTGCAGGGCGTAGCCGTGAGCCAGGACCTCGAAGAGGGAGGTCTGCTGCCCCGCCTCATCCAGTATCTCCAAGGCAAAGCTGCCGAGCTTTCCGGCGAGGCGCGGCCCAACCTGCTGCTGTACACCAAGCCAGAATATGCGCCGAAGTTCAGGTCATTAGCCTTCCGCGAAGTGGGCTGCGCCCCAAAGGCCGTGCTCCTGGAATCCGACCGCCACGGCATCGACGCCTACCTGCGCCACCTGGACAAGGAGCGCCGCCAGGGCCGCAACGGCGTCATCGTCATGAACGCCAACCCCTTCACCCTCGGCCACCACTACCTCGTGGAGCAGGCCGCCGCGCAGGTCGACAACCTGTACGTAATACCGGTGCTCGACGACACCTCCGGCGGCTTTCCCTACGGTCTGAGGCGCCACGCCATCGAGGAGGGCACCAAGGACCTTGAGAACGTGCACGTGTTGCGCGGCAGCCGCTATGCCGTGAGCGCCGCCACCTTCCCGACCTACTTCATCAAGTCCGTCGAGGAGCGCACCGACACTCACATCGCCCTCGACCTGGACATCTTCACCCGGCACATCGCCCCGGCACTCGGCGCCACCGTGCGCTTTGTCGGCAGCGAGCCTACGGACCCACTGACGGCCCGCTATAACGAGCTTATGCACAAACTGCTGCCCAAGTGTGGCATAGAAGTGCGGGAGGTGTCGAGATGTGAAGTCGGAGACGAGCCAGTCAGCGCCTCGCGTGTGCGCAAACTACTTGCAGCCAAGGATGTTGAGGCAGCATCGACGCTGCTACCCAAGACCACCATCGCAGTGCTGTTAGGCGACAAGGCCGAACAGGCCCTGAAGGCAGAACTCGACCTCGACCCCAAGCCGGGACTGGTGACGCCCACCAGCAACGGCGCCCACACCGACATGGACTACTCCCGCATGAGCACGGCCATAGAGGCGCTGCGGCCCAGCTTCGAGGCGTTCGCACGCCTGCAGCTGACCGGCCGGTACAGCCACGAGGCACTCGTGCGCCTGGGCCTGCGGGCCGAGGAGGCCATGATGACCGCCTCGGGCGGCGTCAACACCCACCGAGGAGCCATCTTCGCCCTCGGGCTGATGGTGAGCGCAGTAGCGGCGCGGCTGGCCGAGATGAACGGGCGCACCCTGGTGCGTCCCTACATTCAACGGATGGCGGGAGAGTTCCGGCACGCCGAAGGCACACACGGCACCAAGGCCAGGAACAAGGGTGGCTTGCGGTCCGCCCTCGACATGGCCCAGGATGGCTATACGGAGCTGTTCGCCGACTGGCTGCCGTTCTATCGCAGTTTGCCCGAAAAGGACCCGCACCGCCTGCACAAGACCCTGCTGCGCATCATATCCACCCTCGACGACACCAACATCGCCCACCGGGGCGGTATCGAGGCCCTCGCCAAGGTCAAGGCCGAGGCACAGGCCCTGCTCGCCGATTTCTCCGCAAACGCATACGAACAATTCTGCACGGACATGACCGGTCGACGCCTCTCGCCAGGAGGCAGCGCCGACATGCTCGCCCTCACTCTCCTCACCGATTCCCTGATCGACTAAAAAACAATAAAATACCTAACCTAAATCTAATCCCATGGTTGAACTGATTGACAAAGGCGTGTACCTGCTCGACGGCGAGAAACTTGCCACCGAGACCGCCGGACTCCCCGCACCCAAAGAGGCCCGCGAGAACACAATCACTTATTCCATCCTCCGCAGCCACGACGTGGACGGCTCCAAAGGCGACAAGATGCGCATCCGCTTCGACGCCATGATGAGCCACGACATCACCTACGTCGGAATCATCCAGACAGCCCGCGCGTCGGGCCTGGAGAAGTTCCCGCTGCCCTACGCCATGACCAACTGCCACAACTCCCTGTGCGCAGTCGGCGGCACCATCAACGAGGACGACCACGTCTTCGGACTCTCCGCAGCCAAGAAATACGGCGGCATCTACGTGCCTGCCAACCAGGCCGTCATCCACCAGTACGCCCGCGAGGCAATGGTGAAGTGCGGCAACATGATTCTCGGCTCCGACTCCCACACCCGCTACGGCTCACTGGGCAACATGGGCGTAGGCGAAGGCGGCGGCGAGCTCGTCAAGCAGCTGCTCCGCAACACCTGGGACATCAACGCCCCCGAGGTTGTGCTCGTATGGCTCGAAGGCAAGCCTCGCAAGGGCATCGGCCCCCACGACGTGGCCATCTCCCTGGTAAAGGCCGTCTTCGACAACGGCTTCGTCAAGAACAAGGTGCTCGAGTTCGCCGGCCCCGGCGTCAAGGAACTCCCCATCGACTTCCGTAACGGCATCGACATCATGACCACCGAGACCACCTGCCTCAGCTCCATCTGGGTCACCGACGACGAAGTCCGCCACCACTACGAAATCCACAACCGCCCCCAGGACTACAAGGAACTTCGTCCCGGCAAGGTGGCATACTACGACGGCATGATCCGCATCGACCTCGGCAAGCAGGAGTCGATGATCGCCCTGCCGTTCCACCCCTCCAACGCCTACACCATCCACGAGCTGCAGGCCGACCCGGAAAAGATTCTCCGCGAGGTGGAGGCCGACGCCAAGAAGCGTTTCGGCGACAAGGTCGAGATCGACCTTGTAGGCAAAATCCGCGACGGCAAGGTGATGGCCGACCAGGGCATCATCGCCGGCTGCTCCGGCGGCACCTACGACAACCTGGCCGAGGCCGCCAGCATCCTCAAGAACCAGAGCGTCGGCAACGACTACTTCACCATCTCCGCCTATCCGCAGTCGGTACCCGTGTACATGGCCACCACGCGCGACGGCGTTGCCGAGGAACTGCTCGAGGCCGGCGTGGTCATCAAGCCCGCTTTCTGCGGCCCCTGCTTCGGTGCCGGTGACGTGCCGGCCAACAACGGCCTCAGCATCCGCCACACCACCCGCAACTTCCCCAACCGCGAAGGCTCCAAGCCCGGCCAGGGCCAGCTCAGCCTCGTCGCCCTCATGGACGCCCGCTCCATCGCCGCCACCGCCGCCAACGGGGGAGTCATCACCGCCGCTACCGACGTCGACTACACCAACAGCCACAAGCCCTACGAGTTTGACGCCAAGATCTACGAGCGCCGCGTATACAACGGCTACCAGCACGAGAAGCTCGACACCGAGCTCCGCTACGGCCCCAACATCAAGGACTGGCCCAAGATGTACCCCATGCAGGAGGACATGCTGCTCGAACTGGCCGCCGTCATCCACGACCCCGTGACCACCACCGACGAGCTCATCCCCTCCGGCGAAACCTCCAGCTATCGTTCCAACCCGCTCAAGCTCAGCGAGTTCGCCCTCTCCCGCCGCGTACCCGAGTACGTGGGCCGCAGCAAGCGCATCCAGGCCGAAGACCTCGAGCGCCGCGAAGGCAAGTGCCCCGCCGACATCGAGGCCGTGCTTGAGAAAGTAGGGGCCAAGGCCGCCGACACCTCCCTCGGTTCCTGCGTGTTCGCCAACCGTCCCGGCGACGGCTCCGCGCGCGAGCAGGCCGCCTCCTGCCAGAAAGTGCTCGGCGGCGACGCCAACATCTGCTACGAGTACGCCACCAAGCGCTACCGCTCCAACTGCATCAACTGGGGCATCGTGCCCTTTACCATCGCCGAAGGCACCCCGTTCGACTACCAGGACGGCGACTTCGTCTTCGTGCCAGGCATCCGCCAGGCAATCCTCGGCGGCAAGGAGGAGATCGACGCCAAGGTCATCACAAAGGATGGCAAGGTCAGCGACCTGCACCTCTACTTCCGCAACCTCACCCCCACCGAGCGCCAGATCCTGGCCGACGGCTGCCTGATGAACTATTACGCAAACCGAAAGTAAAATGAGTCGAGACCTATAGGGGCGCACGGCCCGTGCGTCCCTATACAGTCTTTCCTAAGCGGACGCACGGCCCGTGCGTCCCTACAAATTCAAAAAAACACCAATACCATGGACAAGATAAAGATGACCACCCCGCTGGTGGAAATGGACGGCGACGAAATGACCCGCATCCTGTGGAAGATGATCAAGGACGAACTCATCCTCCCCTTCGTCGACCTCAAGACCGAATACTACGACCTGGGCCTCGAAGAGCGCGACAAGACCAACGACCAGATCACAGTGGAGGCCGCCGAGGCCACCAAGAAGTATGGCGTGGCAGTGAAGTGCGCCACCATCACCCCCAACGCCAAGCGCATGACCGAGTACAACCTCCACCAGATGTGGAAGTCGCCCAACGGCACCATCCGCTCCATCCTCGACGGCACCGTGTTCCGCACCCCCATCTGTCTGGACAGCATCCATCCGGCAGTGCGCAACTGGGAGAAGCCCATCACCATCGCCCGCCACGCCTACGGCGACGTCTACAAGAGCGTCGAGATCCGCGCCGACCAGGCCGGCACCGCCAAGCTCGTCTTCATCCCCGCCGGAGGAGAGAGCACCGAGGAGGTAACCATCCACGAGTTCAAGGGCCCCGGCGTGCTCCAGGGCATGCACAACACCGACAAGTCCATCCGCTCTTTCGCCCACTCCTGCTTCAAGTTCGCCATCGACACCAAGCAGGACCTCTGGTTCTCCACCAAGGACACCATCTCCAAGAAGTACGACGCCCAGTTCCGCGAAATCTTCGAGGAGATCTACGAGAACGAGTACAAGGCAGACTTCGAGCGCCTCGGCCTTGAGTACTTCTATACCCTGATCGACGACGCCGTTGCACGCGTGATCCGCTCCAAGGGCGGCTTCATCTGGGCCTGCAAGAACTACGACGGCGACGTGATGAGCGACATGGTATCGACCGCCTTCGGCTCCCTGGCCATGATGACCAGCGTGCTCGTGTCGCCCGACGGCAACTACGAGTACGAGGCCGCCCACGGCACCGTCACCCGCCACTACTACAAGTATCTGAAGGGCGAGGAGACCTCCACCAACCCCATGGCCACCATCTTCGCCTGGAGCGGCGCCCTGCGCAAGCGCGGCGAGCTCGACGGCCTCAACGACCTGGTGAAGTACGCCGACGCCCTCGAGGACGCCTGCTTCGACACCCTCAACGCCGGCACCGTCACCAAGGACCTCGTCAACCTCATGGACGCCTCCGCCATGCCCAAGGCCGTCAACAGCGCCGACTTCCTCAAGGCCATCCGCGCCAACCTCGAGAAGCGCCTCGCCTAAAACCCCGCAACTGAGGCATGACTTAAAGGGCTGACTCCCGCAACCGGGAATCAGCCCTTATTTTGTATTGTCCAATAATAATTGCAGCGGTAAAAGATGACAGGTTATCGTACAATCACTTTGGCGGAGCGGTCACCTACGCGCACCAGGTAAACATCGGCAGGGAGTTCCACCCGCAAGTCGGCCTGTGGTGTGCCGTGGAAGCAGACTATGCCGTCGGCAGCCGTTACAGTCACCTGCTTGCCTGAGCATCCGGTGACGGCGATATATCCCTGTCCGGCCTCTATACCCGACTCGGCGGCAGTCAGGTCAACGGCGCAGCGTGCCGAATACGAGTTGCTCGGCGCCGACTCATCGCCGTCTGTATAGATGGCGGTGACCTGATAGATGTGCTCCCCTTCGGGAACCTCTGAGTCCGTAAAGACGCGGTCAGCGACCGGTTCGGCATTAATGCGCTTCCCGTCGCGGTACACGGCATATCCGCTCACCTGACGCGGGGCTGCGCGGAAGGTAAAGTCGTCGAGCAGGAGCATTCCGGCTCCTGTGGCATTACTGCGGATGGCGAAGAACTTCGTACCGGCGGGCACCTCCAGAGAATATTGCGTCCATATGCCGGGTACCTTGGCCACGGTCTGTTTGAGCGTAAAGTCGGCCCAGTCGCGACCACCTTCCGAGCAGTATACCTGCATCTTCTCCGGCAGTCCGGCGGCATAGCTGCGGGCCCAGAACGTAATGGTCTGTGCCGAGCCGTCAAGCATAGGCGAGATGGCGCGGTCATCGACTGTACCGTCGTCATAAAGGAACATTGAGGCGAGACACTTCCTGCCTCCATGCACGTCAAAAGTCGAGTCGAGTGCGGCTGTCTTCTCCAGTACGAAGAATGAGCGGTGGCTGAGCATCGGCTGATTGGGCAGCGTGAAGTTCTTGAAACCGCCGATGCCGCCACGGTCGGTATCTACCATAGTCCAGTCGCCGATTCTCTTGTAAGCCCATGACTCCAGCCTCTCGCAGTCCTCTCCTTCAAGATTCTGCTCCGTAAGTTCGGGCGAGAGCCAATGGAGGGAGATATTGCGGCCCGAAACATGTCCGTCCAGAGCAGCGGGAGCAGGTTTGACGGAATATTCGCGTTCCACGGCCACCTGTTCCGATGCATTGTCGTCGTCATTTTCATCCTTGGCATAGCGCACCACGGCATGATACAGGGCCTTGGCATCGGTCTGATCGAAACCGAGAGAACAGAGGGCTTCGACATCCACCCTTCCGCCGGAAACTATCGGAGTACCCTGCACTGTGGTGAATGGCCCGGCATCGCCCTGACGGTAAAACTCGACCGTATAGCCGGACGCCTCCCCGGCGCCGGTATTCTCCACGGTGGCGCTGACGGCAAATTCCTCGTTTGCCCGCACACTCTCGGGAGCATCGACAGCCACGACGGCGAGATTATTGTCCACCTCCTGACACACTTCCATGCGATCGACCATCATGTATGTGAACTTCTTGCAGGTAGCCTGCAGGCCCACCTGAACCTTCTTGCCGCTATACGGGGCAAGGCTGACACTGATGCGGCGCCAGGCGGAGGTGTCGCCGAAGCAGAGTTCGTCGACGGTGCCGCTGCGCAGCACTTTCCATTCGTCAGTATCGGACAGACGCACCATAACTTCAAGTATGTTGTTGTTGCGCGTGAGGCCTGCTGCGTCATTCTTGGCCATATTGTAGGTATAGAAAGTGAAGACGGGACGGGAGAGATTGCCCAGGTCTATGTTGCCCGAAGCCAACTGCGACTTGCCATCGATTTTGGTAAACTTGCCTGCGAGGAAACCGTTATCACGGTCGGAGGAGATGATACCCAGGTCGCCGTCCCCCTGCATGGTCCATGTGGCTCCGTTGTTTTCCACCACCCTTGTAGCCAGCACATGAGTCATCCTCTTGGCGGCGAAAGACTCTTTGTAGGGAGCTGTATAGGGCGTACCGACAGGCGACATCGGGCCGCCGAGGCCGGAAGATGTACCTTGGGAGCTTACAGCGAATACAGCCACCTGAAAGAATCTCTGAGCATCATTCTCCTCACAGACTTTATAAGTAAAGCTGTTGTCGGCGATGTTCTGCCCGTAGATGGTCTTGGTGTCGGATGCTTTTGTGATCGTATATGTAAGCGGCGTGGAGCCGAACAGCTTGCCGTTGACGTCGGTCGTGGGAGCATCCCAGCTGATGGTGACTGTGCCGACAGGATTCTCGACCATACGGATGTTGCTCACTGGCGACGGCTTGTCGAAGCCGATTATTGCAGAAGCCTCCACGGGGATGCCGGAGCCGAAGTCATTCTGGCAGACTACGCTCCATGTGTGCTGACCTGTGGCGGGCACTCCCTCGTCGGTCCATAAGAAATCGGAGCCGGGTGTGCGCGACGGGAAGGTGGCCACCGGCTCTCCGTTGCGCGAAATCGCAATCGAGGTGATGGCTGACAGAGGCTTGCCGTCCATAGTCTTGTCAGGCAGGCGGCAGGTGATTGTGGCCTTGTAGGCGCCGTATATGTCGGGGATGACTTTAAGGCTGTCCACAACGGCCGGCGCGTTGCCGTCGATAGGTTCGCTTATGCTCAGATTGTCCACGAACAGATAGTTCATGTTCTTGTCGGAGATGCCGTGCACGCCGATATAATACTTGCCATCGGCCGGAGCGGTGAAGTAGCCGCCATAGTTGACCACCACCTTGTCGGGCACCACGGTAGGTTCTATCAAGGCAGTTGTCATTCCCTCGACGTTCGGAGCGGTGCCGATTTTGAGTTCGAAGCGTTCCGGATATTTGTAGTTTGAGTTATGGGAATCGAGTGACACTTTATAGATTTTGCCCTTCTCCATGCGGATAGCGGGAGTTATGAGCCAGTCGTCCATAGCCTTGGTGCCGGAATACTTGACGCGCACGCATTGCTCGGCCGCAGTGTTATAGTGGTCCCATGTAATCTTGTCGGAGTTGGCGTCGATGACCACAAACTCGTCGAGCACCGCCTTGGTGTCGAAAGTCTGAAGATAGGGGGCGGCGTAGCTGCCCATCCCGAACTTATTGGACTGAGCCGCGGAGGAGACACGCCCGTTGCATGAGACTGTCACCGCATAATAATATATAGTATATTTGTCGGGTTCAGGCAGCGGATCCTCTATGGATGTGACGGCGGTATCGGCAGCCACGACCACGCGGTCGGGGAGGCGGCGGACAGTATAACGTATCTTTTCGGGATCCATATAACCGCCGTTGACGGTTGCTGTAACAGGTTTCCAGCTCACCTTGACCTTACCGTCGGAGTAAGTGGCGGTGACTGTGGTGGGTTTGGGAGTGTCATTGCCCACATACATCTGGGCGTGCGCCTTAGGGCTGTCACCCCGGTCGTTGCTCACCAGCACGGAGAAATATTTCTTGCCGGCCTCAGCCACTGTCACGTCCACACTCGCCTCCTGTCCGTACGAGCAGGTTCCCGAGGCCGTGCTGATGCCGTTGACAAAGACAGTGTAAGTCATATTGCCGGAGGCGGAAGCTCCGTTGAACAGTGTCGCAGGGCATTTGAACCTGACCTTTCCTTCCAGAGTACCCTGGGGAAAGAGTAGTTCAAGACCTGTCACGGCCGCCGGAGCAAGAGAGTCTGTTTCGTACGGAATGAAGAGGCCCCCTATCTCGTCCTTGTACTGAAACTCGCAGAGCTTGGTGGCGGCTCCGGTAGTGAGGTTCACCTCGTAGAGGTAGCCGGACTCATCCTCGGGATTTACGGTCCAGAACATACGGCCTGTGCGACGGTCTATGGTGGCGCCGGAGACATACTTAGGCACAGCACCGGTGGCTCCGAGCCGGGTCATGGCTCCGGTCGAGGGTGTCACCTTATAGGCGTCGCCGACCATGTCAACGGCATAGATGAAACCATCGTTACCCCAAGCGCAGGCGTTCCATTGCGCAGGACAATCGGCTATGAAGGTCCACTTGTTGGTGTTGACGTCGAAGCGTCCGTACTTGAACTGCGTGCCGGTCAGATACTGGCCGTAGGCGGTGTTGCCGTCGGTGCAGAGTGCAAAGGGCAGCGTGCCGGACTGGATGGTGCTGACGGGGCGCTTCACCTCTTTCCATGTGGTGATGTCGTAAGCCTTGTAACGGGGAACGTTTACACCGCCGTTAGGGTCCGGATAATAGTTGTGATAGATACCGTCGATAAGCACGGCGGAGTAACAGCCCCCGAGATTGGAGTTCTTGACGGCTGTGAACTCACCGGTGTCGGTGAATTTCCAGATGCCTGCATGGACCGGCTTGGAGGAACCTTCGGCCTTTTCAGAAAAGGTCACGTTGCCGTAAAGCTCTACGCCTCCGGTGGCGCGGCGCATCTGTGCGGCCACGGATACAGGAGGAGCTATGAATCCCTCCACGGCCCGGGCCGCATCCTGCGGGCGTGAAGACTCTGTGCGGAAGAGCATTTGCGGGAGGGTTTCGCATTCGGGCTGCGCCGTCAGCGTGCTGCGGGCTTCGGCCCCTCCGCAGGTCGCCGACACTTTCGGTACCGGCTGTGCCGGCGAGTGTCCTGCGCTAAGCAAAACCACCGCCATGGCAAGCAGATATTTGGTCAGTTTTCTCATTGTGATAAAATTATGTTTTTTGTCCGCTGCAAAGTTAGAGACTCTTTTCTCACTGAAAAACAAGCATTTTTTTAATATAGATTAAGAACCAGCCGGGGTTGGGACACATTATAAAATATTTGTTTCAGCGCGGTTGTTGAAAACTATAAATACAGATTATGAGAAAGCCTAAAAGTGAGCCGTCATTGCGCGAGATGTTCAATAAATATCACTGGTTAAGCCGCGAATGTACGGATGCGCTGGAATCTATCGCCGTACGCGAGGAGTTCAGCCCCGAACAGGTGATGGTGCGCCAGGGCGAAATATGCGATTATATTTTTCTGAATGCAAAGGGGATAACTCGTGTTTCAATGGCCAAGAACGGTAAAGCCGACACCATCTGCTTCGGTGGCGTCGGCGATGTGTTCATGTCTTTCCGGACTCTTCATACGGGGGAGCCAGCCCTCTTTACACTGTCTGCGGTGAGCGAGGTGGCGGCATACCGCATCCCTGTAAGGAAGTTCCGGAATCTGAGGGTAAAGTATCAGGAACTCGACACATGGCTCGCAAACCTGCTCATTGAGCAAATCTACAGTTTCGAGATGCTCTACTCGCTTCTGACGCTGTCGCCGGCCGAGGAGCGGCTGAAGAATTTCTGGGATTTCAACACTGACAATCTACGGCATCTGCCGCGCACCAAGCTCTCGCGCGTGGTGCCCCTGAAGATTCTGGCGCAATATCTGGGCATGGCTCCGCAGACTCTCAGTAAGCTGCGCCGCAAGTATGTGGGTAAATAGGCGGAGGTCAGCGCTTTGGGGAGGGCGCGGGACGGGCAGGGTGCAGTAGTCGTAGAGGGAGTCCCCGTTGTAGTTGGTCCAGTCGGAGAAGGCGCGGGTGGCCACGTCTTCGGTGATGGCCGGAGGTGTGGGCATCTTGGCCACTACGCTCTTGAACGGGCAGCGGGCAAAAGCTTTCGGCCCGATTTTCTGAAGGGTGGAGGGAAGCACTATCTCCGTCAGGTCCGGGCAGAGCGAAATGCCCAGGTTCTGTACTTCGACCAAGCCTTCGTGGAGGATGACCTTGGTAGGACCTGCGTAGTTGATGGCGCTGGAGCCTATCACCTTGACGCCGGGGCCGAAGTCCACGGTCAGCAGCGAGAAGCAGTGGCCGAAGCAGGTGTTGCCAACCGTGTCGACCCCCTCGGGGATGGTGATGGAGGTGAGCTTGGAATCGTAGAAGGCGCCGTCACCGATGTGGCGCAGGCCGTCGGGGAGCTTGACCTCGGCGAACTGCGACTTGAAGAAGGCGTCATCGCCGATATAGGTCACCGATGCCGGTATGTCAATGGACGTGAGTGGGCAGTTGGCGAAGGTGCCGTTGGGGATTGCCTTGAGTCCGGCGGGAAGCCGACAGCTCTCCAGCGCCGCTGTTGTAGAAGGCGTTCTCGTCAACGGTGGTGACGCCGCCGGGTATGGTGATGGTCTTGAGGCCCTTATCGCCCATGAAAGCCTGCATGCCTATCACGGAGAGCCTGGAGTTGAGAGTGACGGAGGTCAGGGTGGGAATGATGCCGAAGGCACGAAGCCCCATGCTCTCGACGTTCTCGCCCAGTACCAGGGTGACGAGCTCCTGGCCCTGGAAGGCCATCATGGCCACCTCGGCCACAGGGTAGGTGGTTCCGTTGTACGCAACGGTAGCGGGTATAACCAGGTTCTCGTCGAACTGGTCTGCGGCGAAGCCGGTCAGCACGGCCTTGCCGTGCTCGATGCTGTATGCGAGTTTACCTTCGGTGAAGGTCTGCGCTTTGATTGCCGTTGAAGCAATAGTGACGCAAATCAAACTCCACATAAGGCGCCGTGGCGCCCATCTCTGTAGAGATCTTTTCATTTCTTCTGTCTTGTCTTTTACTTGTTTGTTGATTGTAGTGACTGTGGTTCTTTGCTTATGAAGGACTTATTTTTGCAAAGTTAGGACGTTTGAAGCAATTACCCCCCCTAAAGCGTTAAAAATAGTTAACAGTCATTCTCATATCGCACTCACCGACTGCACAGCCAAGGCGGTTCCCGGTCAGGAATCGCGCTTGGCTATGCAGTCGGTGGTATTCTTTGTCATTGCGGCCGAGCCTCAACGCGGCGCTTTGCTGGCTGGCGCGGGCCTGGCCGCAGGCTTGGCTGGCTTCGGCGCCGCCTTTGCCGGCGCCGCCTTCCCGGTCCTGGGCTGCTGTTGCGGGCGCGGATGCTCCGGCTTGTTCTCGGAGGAGGCGGAGCGGCGCCCGGCCTTGTCGCCGGCATAGACGGTGTCGGTGTCGTCGTAGGTGCGGTGGAAGTGGTCACTGGCCTCCTTGGCGGTGCGCGGCAGCACCTTCGACTTGTGCGAGTCAGGAGTGCCGGGATAGCGGCGCTGCGGCGTCTCCGGCACCGGCTGCTCCCCGCCGATGGTGTCGAACAGAAGCGCCGACACCGCCACGGCTGCGAGAACGAGCCATATCAGCGACGCCCCGCGCGGCCCACGTCTCCGACGGTGGCTGTGGTGGTGAGAACCCATTTTTAATTTACTTGTTGGTCATTATCTCGAGGACGAGGGCATCGGTGGCACGCATGGCGTCCTTGCCGATGCTGGTGAGGTTGTGGATGGTGCGGTCGACGTCCTCGCAGACTATTCCCTCGGAGCAGGAGGCGCACTGGCCGTTCATGGCCAGCAAGGCCGAGAGCATGGCGGTGCTGGTGGCCGAGGCTATCTTCATGGCGCACGAGGGCTTGGCTCCGTCGCAGAGCATTCCGGTCAGGTTGGCCACCATGTTCTTGACGGCCGCGCAGACCTGCTCGTAGCCGGCGCCCATGAGGTAGGCGATGCCCGACGAGGCGCCGGTGCCGGCCACCACGCAGCCGCACAGCGCCGACAGGCGCCCCAGGCTCTGCTTGATGTATATGCTCACGAGGTTGCTCAGAGCCAGGGCTCGGAGGGTATGCTCGCGGTCGGCGTCGACGTCGCGGGCAAAGCTCACCACGGGCATGGTGCAGGTGATGCCCTGGTTGCCGCTCCCGGAGTTGGACATGACGGCCACGGGACAGCCGCCCATGCGGGCGTCGCAGGCCGCCGAGGTGTAGGAGATCATGTGCGCCACGGGGGTGTCGCCGAAGAACTTCTTGCCCGGGCCGGCCACGATGCGGCCCAGGGAGTGGCCGTAGGAATGGCGGAAAGCCTGGTCGGCGGCATTGATGTTGAGCTGCGCGGCCCTGGCGATGAAGGCGATGCGTTCCAGCGGCGTGGTGGTGGCGAAGTCCCACACCTGCTTAAGCGTCAGCTCCGGGTCGGCATCCGTCTCCGGCCCCGAGTCGGCGGAAGCACCGGCATTCCTCCCTACAGTGCGCTTGTCCTGGAGGGTGGTTCCGTCGGCCACCTCGAACACTATGTTGGTGTGGCTCTCGGAGATGACGGCGCGGGAGGTGCGGCCCTGACCTTCGGCCCGGACGTCGATATGGAGCACTGAGGGGGCGTCCGTGGCCAGGCGTATGCTGATGGCCCCGGTGGCAATGTATTCCTTGCCGCGCTCCACGTCCTCGGGAGTGACGCGGGCGAGGACCTCGAGGCCGTCGTCGCTACGGCCGCACAGGGCGCCGAGGGCGATGGCGATGGGAAGGCCGGTCATGCCGGTGCCGGGTATGCCCACGCCCATGGCGTTCTTGAGCATGTTGGCGCTCAGTGCCACGTCAAGCTTCTCTGGCCGGCAGCCCAGCAGCTCTGCGGCGCGCGCCACGCACAGCGCCACTGCCGCCGGCTCGGTACAGCCCACAGCCGGCACGACCTCGCGCTGCATGAGGTCTATGATTCTCTGTGTCAGTTTCTCTTCCATCATGGTAGGTTTAAGGCTCTCAGGTGTATTTACATAAGCGGGGATTGCGGATGCTCCATGGTGCATCCCTACAGTCCGCGGAGGTCAGCTGTCGAGGGGGAGGGAAGTGCGCCGGGCACGCTCTATGCGCTTGTTGCGCCAGCAACGGCGGCAGACGGCCACGTAGCGCTCGTTGCCGCCGATCTCGACCTGCTGCCCCTCGGTGATGATGCCGCCGCGCGAGTCGGTGCGGGCATTGACGATGGTTTTGCGTCCGCAGTTGCAGGTGGACTTCACCTCGTCGATGGTGTCGGCTATCTCGAACAGGCGGCGGCTCCCCTCGAACAGGTGGGAGCGGAAGTCAGTGCGCAGGCCGTAGCAGACCACGCTCACGCCGGTGTCGTCGACCAGACGCGCCAGCTGGTCCACCTGCTCGGCGCTCAGGAACTGGGCTTCGTCGATGAGCACCCATTCTATCATGGCCCCGTCGGCGCCCATGCGCTCCAGAACCAGCCGGTAGACGTCCGTGGCCGGGTAGATCCAGCTGCATTCGCGCTCGATGCCGATGCGCGACCGGATCACGCTCCCGGACTCGCGAGTGTCGATGGCCGGCTTGAGGCACAGATACCCCAGGCCGCGCTCCTCGAAGTTGTACGCCGTGGTCAGCAGCATGGCGGTCTTGGCCGAGCCCATGGTGCCATAGCGAAAGTAGAGTTTGCCTATGCGGTTCATTTCCGCAAAGGTAGTGATTTTTTCGCACACATGCAAGCCGGCGAATATTTCCGGCCACCCATGCGTTAACATTATGAATGACGAGGAATGGCTAAATGAAAAGACTGACATACCTGCTGCCGGCGCTGCTGCTGATGCTGTGCGCCTGCAAGCCCACCGAGAAGAACTACCGCGCCGCCTACGAAGCCGCGCAGGCAAAGAAGGCGGCCGAGCGCGAAGCCGACGCCGAGCTGGGCCTCCCCGAGCTCACCAGCACAGAGGGGCCGCGCCGACAGCGTGTCGGGCTCGACACCGCGTACGTCTTCCGCGAGCCCCTCACGCTGCATGGCGACGCCCCCGTCAAGGGTGCCCCGGCGGCCTGCGTGGCCGTGGGAAAGTACAAGATGACGGCCAACGCCCAGAGCGACGCCGACGCCCTGAAAAAGGAGGGCTACGACGCCTTCCTGCTCGCCACACCCCGCGGCGAGTTCTACACCTGCATCGGCTCGGCCCCCACGCTGTCGGAGGCCGTGAAGATGATGCGCGAGTTCATGCGCAAGCACCCCGGGAGGCCATACCTGTCTCTTATACACATCTCCGAGCCCACGAGACAGGCAGAAATCTCG
>ENA-OYYZ01000639-OYYZ01000639.1-human-gut-metagenome-genome-assembly--contig:-NODE-639-length-18559-cov-6.279615_pt1 | contig 18559 bp, 14 predicted proteins | sample MGYA00243256_ERZ653463 | MGnify/ENA primary metagenome ERZ653463 (study PRJEB26926, sample SAMN06165173) | human gut metagenome | biome: ENVO:00009003; feature: ENVO:2100002; material: ENVO:00002003... | reverse complement strand
TTGCTGAAGCAACCGCGCCTCGGCGCGAGAATGTGCCAAGGCACATTCTTTTTTAAAAATCAGGATTATGGAAGAAAACAATGGGAGGGACGCTTACTATGTTATTCCATAAAAAAGAAAAGGCTCCGGAGGGACAACAGGCGGGGACAAAACCGGAGAAGCCCAGGAAAGTGCGCTGGTCGGAAAGAAGAGAACCGTCAGAAGCGGGGCTGGAAAGGTTTCAGGATTATCTGCAGACCTATTCCACGAACAAAGACCATCCGATAAAAATCCTGTGCAGTTTTTATAAAGGCAAGCAGAAGAAGCTGGTAGAAACAGGATTTTTCCTGATCCTGCAGCGCTCTCCGATCTGGATCATTCCGATTGCAACGAGCAACATCATCAATGCGGCGACGAATCCGGATGCAGGCTCCCTGGAGATCATCCTGCTGAATGTGATGGTTGCACTGCTCTTTATTATGCAGAACGCAGGAACGAACTATCTGGCAACGGTTGCATTTGCCAGCGTCAACAGAGGAATCGAAGGCTCTCTTCGAAATGCAATGGTCAGAAAGCTGCAGCAGCTCTCCATCATGTTCCACAAGGAAGTACAGTCAGGACGTCTGCAATCAAAGATCATGCGAGACGTGGAAAATGTTACAGAGCTTTTGAACCAGATTTTCAGGACCCTGTTCTTTTTTGTCCTGGATATTTCCGTGATCATTGTCATTACCCTGCGGAAAAGTCCGATGGTATTTCGGTTTTTCCTTGTGGTCGTACCCTTTGCAGTCCTGACAATGCGGACGTTTAAAAAGCCTGTCCGGGAGAAAAACCAGGAATTTCGAAGCGAGATGGAAAACACGCAGGGTGCAGTTGCCGAAATGCTTGAAATGATTCCGGTGGCGCGGGCACATGGTCTGCAGGAAGTGGAAATCAGCAAGATGAATACCTACCTGAACCGGATCGTAGACCGCGGTTACAATCTGGATCTGATCAATGCGCTCTTCGGTGCAGTCAACTGGGTTGTATTCCAGTCCTTCCAGATGATCTGTCTTGCTTTTACTGCGTATCTGGCAGTCAAAGGCAAAATTTCGGTTGGCGAGGTTGTTCTGTATCAGACCTACTTCACCTCTCTGGTGGGACAGATTTCGACGCTGATCAATATTTATCCGCAGATCAGCAAGGGTCTGGAGTCTGTCAAATCCATCGGCGACATCATGGGCAACAGCCATGTGGAGGAAAACAATTCCATTGTGCCGCTGGGGGAATTAAAGGGCGCAGTAAAATTTGTCAATGTGGATTTTAAATATCCTGGCAGCGATAAAAATACGCTGAGCGATTTCACTCTGGATGTAAAACCTGGGGAGAGCATTGCGCTGGTGGGAGAATCGGGTGCCGGAAAATCTACGGTTTTGAACCTGTTGATCGGCTTTATCCCTCCGGTCAGCGGAAAGATCCTGATCGACGGCATCAATATGGTCAATCTGGATATCAATGAATATCGTCATCAGATCGCAGTCGTGCCGCAAAATACAATCCTGTTTTCCGGAACGATTCTGGACAATATCGCTTACGGTCTGGAACATGTGACGGAAAAGGAAGTGATGGAGGTCATAAAGGATGTCGGACTGGAGGATATGATCGAAAAGCTTCCGGATGGCATCTATACGCAGCTGGGAGAACACGGGGATAAGCTTTCCGGCGGTCAGCGTCAGAGAATTTCCATCGCCAGGGCACTGATTCGTAAGCCGAAGATCATCGTATTCGATGAAGCCACGAGCGCGCTGGATTCTGCCTCCGAGAAAAAAGTTCAGGAAGCGACCAGCAACATGATGAAAAACTGTACGACCTTCCTGGTGGCACACAGACTTTCCACGATCCGCAATGCGGACAGGATCGTTGCGATGCGGGACGGTAAGATTGTCGAAGTCGGCAGCTACGACGAGCTGATGGAAAAGAAAGGATATTTCTACGAGCTGAAAGCACTGCAGTCCTGACGCTGCAGCGTAGTTCGCCGTGGGTGCGGTGCGCATCGACGGACGAAAAAGCGTATCGCAGGGGCGCTGAGCGCGCAGGATAGCGCGACTGGCTTGTGGAAAATTAAGGAGAAATATACGTTATGAAACAATTGAGCAAGGCAAACTGGATTCGGCTGGCGTGCTTCAGCGCGGGGGGGACCATTCTCTTTTATCTGGTGCCGCTGATTTTGATGCAGCTGCCCGATCCGGCAAAAGGCAACGCCATGGTTATTTTGGTTATGTTCGTCAATCAGGTCTTTATGGGTGCCGTTGGCTGGCATTCGAACTACTTTGGCAAATGGGGCATCTATATTCCGATGGTGCTGATCGTCCTGTATGGGATTTCAGAAGTCCTTTTCTTTGGGGGAATCGGCTGGAATATGGAGATCAATTACCTTCAGACTGCCTATATCATCTATTTCTTAAAACGGATTATGAACAAGAGACAGCGGATGCAGGAACAAAAGAATCAGGTAAACTTCCCGAAGGGAATGGGGAGAAAGTAATAGAATGGACGGCGGATTATAAAAATCCGCCGTCCATTGTGATAATCTGCCCGGTTAAGTAAAGGGGCGATTCTGCAAGCTTTAACGCAAGCAGTCCGACTTCCTCAGGCTGTCCCAAGCGGTCTGCGGGAATCTCTTCGATCAGTGCCTGGAGTTCCTCTTCAGAAAAACAGCGGTTCATGTCGGTGTCGATGACGCCGCAGGCAATGGCGTTTACCGCAATATTGCTGGGCGCAAGCTCCTTTGCCAGTGCGCGGGTCAGACTGTTGACTGCGCCTTTGGAGGCGGAGTAGGCGGTTTCCATGGAAGCGCCGACGTTGCCCCAGACGGAGGAGATATTTAAAATCCGCCCGGAGTGGCGGTGCAGCATGAGTGGAACGGCGAGCTTACAGGTATAAAAGCAGGCGTCCAGATTGGTTGACATAACTCTGCGCCATTGGTCAGGGGACATGTCTGTTAAAAGTCCGATATGGGAAATTCCGGCATTGTTGACCAAAAGATTGAGACGGCGGATCGGGGCAAAAAGTTCCCTTACCGTTTCATAGTCGCCGAGGTCGCCGATAAAAGCGGCTGCCTGGATTGAATAAGCTTCGGAAAGGCTTTTACAGAGCGTTTCCAGTTTTTCCCGGTTCTGGCGGCAGGTTAAAATCAGGTCATAGCCTGCCTGCGCAAAGGTTTCGGCGATCGCTTTTCCGATACCGCGGGACGCGCCGGTGATCAGCGCGATGGGGCGGGAGGAGCTTTCCGCCGGAAAAATAGGGGTAAGATCAGAGTACATAGAAAATCTCCATTCCGCAGGCGTTTTCTGACACCTGGCACTACTGTGATGTTACAGTTTACACGTAGCTTCCATGGCACGAGGAAACTGTAATACTAGGATCAGCGTAGCACAGATTTCTTGCGTTGTCACTTGTGAAAATGCCGGATTTTGCGTATACTTTTGAAGAGGCAGTCGGCGCACAGGAAACAGTAACGATTCCAATGGTGCAAGCGTTGTCTGCAGAATGGAGGAATTATGTACGATTTAATCATTATCGGTTCCGGTCCTGCGGGGCTCGGGGCGGCAATATATGGAAAACGGGCGGGATATTCCACGCTCGTGCTTGAAAAAAATCCCATGAGCGGCGGTCAGGTGTTAAATACCTGTGAGGTGGATAACTATCTGGGGCTTCCCGGTATCAACGGCTTTGACCTCGGCATGCAATTTCGGGAGCATGCGGACAGACTCGGTACGGAATTTGTGGAAGCGGATGTGACCGGAATCAAAAATTTGCCGGACTGCAAAAAGGTTCTGACGTCGGCTGGGGAGTTTACGGCAAAGGCGGTCATTATTGCAGCCGGTGCGGAGCACAAAAAGCTTGGCGTGCCCGGGGAAAAACGGCTGGCTGGCAGAGGTATTTCTTATTGTGCGACCTGTGACGGCGCTTTTTATAAGAAGAAAGTGACGGCAGTGATCGGCGGCGGGGATGTTGCTGTGGAGGATGCGATTTTCCTGGCGGGACTTTGTGAAAAGGTTTACCTGATCCACCGCAGGGACAGCCTGCGTGCGGCAAAGAGCCTGCAGGAAAAGCTGTTTACCCTGCCGAATGTGGAGCTGGTCTGGAACGCAGCTGTAGAGGAAATCACGGGAGAAGCGTTCGTGACCGGCGTGCAGCTTTTGGATACACAGACAAAAGAAGAGCGTTTTGTCGCGGCGGACGGAATCTTTATTGCGGTCGGGATTCAGCCGGTGTCCGAGAGCTTCAAGAGCCTTGTAAAAACGGACGAGGCAGGCTATATCTGTGCGGGAGAGGACTGCTGCACGAGCGTGCCGGGCATTTTTGCAGTCGGGGACGTGCGGACGAAAAAGCTGCGTCAGATCGTGACGGCGGTTGCAGACGGGGCAAATGCGGTCAACTCTGTACAGGAATATTTCCAGACACGGTAAAAAAACAGCGTCCAAAGGGAAAACTGCTGGTCGCCGGAACAGCTAAAGATGCTTTGGCTGTATGAAGTCATAAAAAATTCATAAATTTGTCACAGTATTTCCGTCAGATTGCGATCTGCAGGAATTGACAAAAATGACATGGAGTGCTATAGTATATTTCGAATTTAATAATTTTGTAACAAATGTAACAATTTTGAGAATCGGGAGTAATCCATGCATTATCATAAGATTAAAATGACAGCAGCGGCTATGGCGATGGCAGTATTAGTTACCGGAAACATGCCTGCTGCAGAACTAAATACAGCGACGGTATCCGCAAAGTCTGCGATATCAGCAGTCCTGCCGGCAGCAGGCGTTGGCCTGGCATTAAATGACGGTGTTTCGGTATCGCAGATTCGTGAAGAAATTAAAAAGAGAAAAGAAGAAAAAGAGCCGGCAGAGCCGGTTGCATCCAGCGACACCAAGGCATCTGTAACACAGACAGTCGCAGAATCTGCGACAGAGGCAGAGGCTGCAGTGGAGGCAGAAAGCACAGCTGAGACGGAGATTATCGAAGCGGTAGAGCCGGTATTAAAAGAGCCTGAGACGAAGATCTCCGATGAAGAGCGTGAAAAGGAACAGGACGTTCTGATCATCGCGCAGGTCAACGATTATGTAAATATCCGCAGCACCGCCAGCACGGATGGCGAAATCGTCGGTAAGCTGTATAACAATTCTGTCGGCACGCTGGTTGCAAAGGACGGCGACTGGTATCAGGTAAAATCCGGCAGCGTAGAAGGCTATGTGAAGGCGGAGTATTTCAAGACCGGAGACGAGGCGGAAAAGATCGCAGATGAAGTCGGCCAGAAGATGGCGACTGTCAACACCGAGACCCTGAAGGTCAGAAGCGAAGCGAGTCTGGAAGCGAGCGTTATTGGTCTGGTTCCTGGAGGCGAAGAGCTTTCCGTTCTGGATGAAGAAAACGGTTTCGTCAAAGTCAGCATCGAAGAAGGTGACGGCTGGGTTTCCGAGGATTATGTCGTAGTTGCAACGGAGTATGTGACCGCAGAATCCATCGAAGAAGAGAAAGCCAGAATTGCCGAAGAAGAAAAGGCAAGAGAAGACGCAAAGAAAGCCGCGCAGGCAGCGGAAGAGCGTATGAAAGCGAAGGAAAAAGCAAAGGAAGGGAAGAATGCCGAGATAACGGATAAGAGTACTTCTTCCGAATCCACTGCTTCTCAGCAGGCGACTGTTTCATCTTCTGGTTCCGGCTTGGGACAGTCTGTTGCAAACTATGCGGTAAAGTTTGTCGGTAATCCCTATGTATACGGTGGGACAAGTTTGACAAACGGTGCGGACTGCTCCGGTTTTGTTATGAGCGTTTATAAGAATTTCGGCGTATCCCTGCCGCATTCCTCCACTTCCGACCGTTATGTCGGTTATAACGTAGGAAGTCTGGCAAACGCGCAGCCCGGTGATTTGGTTTGCTATTCCGGACATGTTGCGATTTATATCGGTAACGGACAGATCGTCCATGCCAGCACGGAAGCAACCGGTATCAAGATTTCGAACGCAAGCTACAGAACACCTGTGGCGATCAGACGTATTTTCTAAGACGGCTGCAGTAAATACGCAAAATAAAATGATGCCAGGGTCACAAGGTCTTTCACCCACCTATGAGCAAGCTCATGTGGGCTCAGACCTTTTGACCCTGGCATTGATGCCTGCGGATTGTTCCGTGCTGCGCACTCCCACAATCCTGCCCGATAGTCGCATATCGTGGGATTATCATCCCACTTTTATGCTCCTATCGGGGCGGGTCACAAGGCCTTTCACCCACCTATGAGCAAGCTCATGTGGGTTCAGACCTTTTGACCCTGGCATCAATAAAATAAGAAACAGATAAACCGCTGTACAGGAATGTACGGCGGTTTATCTTTACAGGGAGAAAGCGAAAATCTGTCCATTGTTTCAAAACACGGAAATTGTCTGATATTGATAAAAAGCAGCAATGGAATTTCAGGAGCCGGATTTGTTAAAATGCACAAGAAGGAACAAAAATGTGCGAAATAACAAAAATGAAAACTCACATAGTTATCCACATCGAAAAAAGGCGAAAAATGCAGGAAATTAAGTTATACACTATTTTATCCACATTATCCACAGACGAAAAAACCGAATCCTGTGGAATACGGAATGTCCAAAACAAACAGTTGTTTTGTGAAGTTATCACAGCAATCCAGTTTTTGCGGCAGTCTGAAAAGAAATATAATTGTCAGAAAAAAAAGACAATTGTTTAAAATGCTCAGAAAATATTGCCTGGGACGAGGACTTATGGTATAATCTGAATAAGGATAGAGAAAGAAAGCTCTTGCAATATCCTAATTATGGACCAGAAGGGATGATGATTTTATGAAGATGATTATCAGCGGAAAAAACATTGACGTTACACCCGGTCTGCGCAGTGCAGTAGAAGCAAAGCTTGGTAAGCTGGAGCGGTATTTTACAGCGGATACGGAAATCTATGTAACATTAAGTGTGGAAAAGGACAGACAGAAAATTGAAGTGACCATCCCGATGAAAGGAAACATTATCCGGTCGGAGCAGACCAGCAGCGATATGTATGTATCGATCGATCTGGTAGAGGAAATTATCGAGAGACAGCTCAGAAGATACAAGACGAAGCTGATCGCACAGCAGCAGGCGGCTGCAAGTTTCCAGCCTGATTACCTGGAAGCGGATGAAGAAGAGGAGGAAGAGGTTAAAATCGTCAGAACCAAGAAGTTTGATATCAAACCGATGTATCCGGAGGATGCCTGCGTACAGATGGAGCTTTTAGGACACAGCTTTTATGTATTCTGCAATGCAGAGACGGATCAGGTAAATGTTGTTTACAGAAGAAAAGGCAATACCTACGGGCTGATTGAGCCGGAAGTATAAATCTGGACAGAGCCATTGACAAATTTGAATCAGCAAACCAAAACCGGGCGGGAGCAAAAGCTTCCGCCCGATTTTGCAGTGCGCTTTACGGCGATGTACGTTATGCCGTAAGCCGCACTGCGCAGCACTTCTGCAGTTGCCCGCCATCCTGTATTATGCTAAGATGTAACAGACACGAAAGAAGAAGGAGAAAGAACATGGCTGTTGTTTTGCTCGCTGCTTTTTTGATGATCGCCTGCCTGCTGGCGCTCAGATTTGAAAAGCAGCTGACGGCTGTCCTGCCGTTGGCAACCTGCATTCTGATTTTAATATTATATGTGCTCGCATTTTTCCAGCGGCTGTCCTGGATCGATTATTTCAGCACAGCGATTGTGGTGGGAGCAGTTTTGAGAGTTCTGTTTTTATCCGGAGAAAAGAAGAAAAAGCTGTTTGCACAGCTGCGGGAGCTGTTCTTTGCGCCGTCTGCGATTGCTGCCATGGTGTTGCTGACCGGTGCAGTGCTTCTGACCGGAAATAAAATTGCAACGTGGTGGGATGACTTGAATTTCTGGGCAACGGACGTCAAGGCATTGTATGCGCTGGATGGCTTTGCAGCGAAATATACGAATGCAGCTTCGGAGTTTGGCGATTACCCGCCGGGAATCCAGCTGCTCAAATGGTGGTTTGTTCATTTAAAGCCGGACGGCTTTTCTGAGGGGCTGATGTTTGCCGGATACTATTTCGGCGTGTTTGTTTTTCTGACGCCACTGCTTAGCAGGCTGGACGAAGCGCTGCAGACTGACAGACGGACGGTGAAGCAGCTTTTCTGGACCGTTGTGCTTGCGGTCTGCCTGGCAGCGTTTCCGAGTATGACAGAGACGTTTTACCTCGGAGGAATGTGCGCCGACCTGGTGATGGCGGTGATCTACGGTGTGATACTGATGAGCTGTCTCGAAGATCGGGCTGTGCCTGGTGCAGACACTGCCGCAGCAGACACTGCTACCGCAGACATTGCTGATGCAGCTTCCCGTTCCCGCGCCTTCTCCAACCTGCGGATCGCCCTGTATCTCGGCGTTCTGGTGCTCGTAAAGTCCGTTGGATTTTTGTGGGCGGCGTTCGCCCTCGTCTTTGTCTGGTTCTGGCGGCTGCATGGCGCAGCGGACAAAAAGAAAGAAATACGGCAGCTGCTTTGCATCACAGCACTTCCAGCCGTCAGCGGAGGAAGTTGGATGCTGTTTTGTCTGCTCATGAAGCGGGTGGCAAAACTGACCGGGGCGGCGGTTTCGATGGCGTCGGGCAACCTGCCGATCCTGCTTGAAGGAACGGTACAGAAGCTGTTGCATGCGTATGCAGAAGCATTTGCAGCACGGGCGCTGCATCGGGATGGATTTTCTTGGATTGGTGTATCAGCGCTTGCCCTGTTTGTGATTTTTCTGATCGGAATCGCATGGCTGTACCGCAGGAAGCTTCTGACCAAAACGGAGCGGAATTTCCTGTTTGTGTATGTGCCGCTGACGGGAATTGTTTTTTACGGAATCAACCTTGTGAGTCATCTGACGATTTTTGCGACAGAAACCCAGTATCTGGAAGCAACCGGGATGATCGCGTCGATCGAGCGCTACAGCGCACCGTTTACAGTTGGAACGTTGTATCTGCTGTTCGGTATTTTTCTGGAACGCAGTCCGAGACTGTGGGGGAAAATTTCGCCCTATGCAGCGCTGGCTGCAGCCGTATTGTTGTGCGCAAACTGGGGCGCTGTCTACGACGGGATGATCGGTTACCGGCAGCGCTTAGACGACGATTTGCAGGCACGGTCGAACATGATCACGGAAGCGTCGGAAGAATTTCTGGAAAAAATGTCCAAACAGGACGTGGGCAGCGGGATGCGGGTGCTGTATCTGAAAAATGCGCAGGATGCGGTGCAGTGGGTCAGAAATACCTACATTTCGTTTGAGGCGTCTCCGGTGTCGGTGCTGTTTGGCGGAATCGGGGAAGACACCACGTCCGGACAGGTGTGGGAGCTGGTGCAGGCTTCCCATGCGGGCTACTTATATGCAGATGAAACGGATGAAGCGTTAAAAGAGCTGTTTGCGCCTTATACAGAGGAATTTGCGTGGAAAACGTTGTATCGAATTCAAATGAACGATGGGACATTGACACTGGAAAGGGCGGAAGAAAGCCGACAGGGACAGCCATAAAAGGAATCAAACGGCGTTGGATAACATCAGAGTAAGGGTACACAGAAATAACGCAAGGAAAACATTGGAATGGAGAACACAATGGAGAAACGGATACCGGTCATTATACCGGCTTATGAACCGGATGAAAAAATGATCCGCCTGCTGCAGACACTGCAGGAATCTGGAATCGAGAGAATCGTCGTGGTGGATGACGGAAGCGGAAACGAGTATCGGAACCTGTTTGAACAGGCAAAACAGCTCGGCGCAATTGTTTTGACTCATGCGGTGAACCTGGGGAAAGGGCGTGCATTAAAAACTGCTTTTAATGAAGTTTTAAACAGATACCCGGAGGCGATCGGAGCGATTACCGCGGATTCGGACGGACAACATACGCCCGCCTGCATTCAGAAATGTATGGAAGCGATGGAAAAAGAGCCGGAAAAGCTGATTTTAGGCTGCCGGAATTTCGATCAGGACAACGTCCCGGCAAAATCGGAATGGGGCAACAAAATCACACGTCAGGTGCTCAAATACCTTTGCGGCGTGGCGGTATCGGATACCCAGACCGGGCTGCGCGGCATTCCGGCTGCGTTTATGCGCCATCTGATGAACGTCAAGGGCGAGCGGTTCGAGTTTGAAACCTACATGCTTCTGGAGGCAGGAGAGCAAAAGGTCGGCATTCGCGAAGTGCCAATTGAAACGGTTTACTTAAACGATAACAAAGGCAGCCATTTCAACCCGCTGCTGGATTCAGCTCGGATTTATCTGGTATTTGCAAAATTTTTGTTTTCTTCCCTGTCATCGTGCATCATCGATCTGGTGCTGTTTGCGCTGTTTTGCAGCCTGACGAAAGAAAGAATGCCGGAGGCTGTCAGCTATATTGTGGTTTCGACCGTGCTTGCGCGCGTGGTGTCGGCGGGCTACAACTTTTTCCTGAATTACAGGGTCGTGTTTAAAAGCAGCGGCGCAGTGTGGAAATCGGCGGTGCGCTATTTTGTGCTCGCAGTCGTGCAGATGTTGGCAAGCGCCGGACTGGTCAGCCTGCTGTATGGCGTTCTGGGTGGCTCGGAGGTGGCAGTTAAGATCCTGGTGGACGTATTCCTGTTCTTTATCAGCTTCCTGATCCAGCGGGAAATCGTGTACCGTTAAAGAACGCTGCTTGCAGCTTCCCTCAAAAGTTTAAGTCTTTCTTAGGATTTGGACGAAACGATTGACGCTTTCTGAAAAAAATGGATATAATACTCTCAACAGGAAATGAGAAAACGGTTTCGGAGAAAACAGGGCAATGGAGTTTTCAGAAACCGGATTTACAGCCAGTCGTTACGCAAAACGGAGCTGCAGTTCGTTAGATGGATCAAACCACGCGGTGCTGAGCCAGCTACCCTGCATCCATTCCGCACTGTCGTAACGACCCGGCTTTGCCCGAGGGGTCGACGGACAAATACGGGAATGGGGTTTCCCGATATCCGGGAGAAAAGTCTTGTCGTTTCAATCATTTACATTTGCCGCTTTTCTGGCGGCAGCAGTAGGAGGATTTTATGCCGTGCCGAAAAAGGGACGGCTGGCAGTTTTACTGATTTTCAATATCCTCTTTTTCGAGTGGGCAGATCCGTTTGCGGGCATCTGGCTGCTGAGTTCTGTGTGTCTGACGTGGGGCTGTGCCCTTTTAGTGGAAAAAGGCGCAGACAGGACGAAGCGCCGTTTGCTGATCGGAGCGTGCCTTTCTTTTCAGCTGATTCTTTTGGCAGTGTTTAAATATCTGCCGGTCTGGAATGAAATCATCAACAAAACATATGGAAGAGGTCTGCAAATCGTTCATCTGGATGTTGCAGAGAAGTTCGGACTCGTCGCACCCATCGGAATTTCGTTTTATACGCTGGAAGCGATCGGCTATCTGATAGACGTTTCGAGGGGAAAATATCCTGCGGAAAAAAGCTTCTGGCGCTTTGCGGCATTTCTCTCCTTTTTTCCGAACATTATGAGCGGACCGATCGAGCGTGGAGACCATTTTCTGGGACAGCTTAGAGAAATTACGGAAAAAAAGCGGCGTGAGCTTCTAAATTACGACCGGGTCATGCAGGGGCTGATTGCGATGCTGCTCGGCTATGGGATGAAGCTGATCGTCGCGCAGCGGGCGGAAATTCTCGTGAATCAGGTTTACAGCATGTATCAGGATGCCAACAGCTTTACGATGCTGATGGCAGCGCTCTTTTATGCGGTTCAGATTTACTGTGATTTTGCGAGCTATTCGATGATCGCGGTCGGTGTCGGCAGACTGTTTGGCTTTGAGCTGGTCCAGAACTTTAAGCAGCCCTATTTTGCCAGAAACCTGACGGATTTCTGGCGCAGATGGCACATTTCTTTGAGCAGCTGGCTGCGGGATTATATTTATATTCCGCTGGGCGGCGGCAGAAAGGGACTTGCAGTCAGACAGCGCAATATACTGCTTGTTTTTCTCATCAGCGGTCTGTGGCATGGCGGCGCGCCTCAGTTTTTGGCATGGGGACTGCTGCATGGTGCCGGACAGGTCGTGCAGGATTTTTACAAAAAGGCGAAGCAAGCGGTATTCGGGGAAGCAAAAATTGGCCTGGAAAAGCTGCGGCATATGCTTTCGGTTCTGCTGACCTTTTTTACGGTGATGTGTTTTTGGATCTTTTTCCGCAGCGAATCGGTATCGATGGCAGTGATCTGTCTGAAAAATATGTTTACCAGGTGGAACGGATTTCTGTACTGGAGACAGTTTTTGTTCACGATGGGATTGGAAAAAACGCAGTTTTTCATTGCAGTCGCTGGGATTGCAGTGCTGCTTGGAATCGATTTGATTTCTGAAAAAAAGAAACAGGAGCCGGCAGTCTGGATTTATAGGATGCCGCTTCCGGTGCGCTGGGCGATCTGTCTGTTTTTGATCGGCGCAGTGTTCGTGGTCGGGCAATATGGAAAGGGCTTTGACCCGTCCGGATTTATTTATGTGGAATTTTAAGGCGTGTGGGGGATTAATGGGAAAAATAAGCGTGATCGCTTATTTTTCACACTGCTATTTGTGCCGCAGGCGTCACAAAGCAGCTGGGATTGCAGAGCCGAACTGGATGTTCGCCTCGCGATTCCTTCGGCGCAAGCGCCTGTGGAATGGAGAATAAAATGAGAAAAAAGTGGATTCGAGGGGGCATTTTTCTGTGTCTGGTGCTCCTTTTACTGAGCAATTTAAATCGGATTCTGTGTGTCAAATCGCCGCATGGAGTCGATCAGGCGCGGTATTTGTATGTGCAGCCGAAAAATAAAATCGACGTACTTTTTCTGGGCAGCAGCCACGTTCACTGCAACGTGAATACGCAGCTGCTCTGGGACGAATACGGCATGGCAGCGTACCTGATGACCGGCGCGGAGCAGCCGCTTTGGAACAGCTATTATAATCTGAAAGAAGCGTTGAAGACCCAGAAGCCGAAGCTGGTGGTGCTGGACATGTTCTGTCCGAGTCGTTTTTATGATGATTTCCAGCCGGGATGGGCAGATGAAAACCTTGACGGGATGCGGATATCCCTGAATAAGCTGGAAGCAGTGTATACAAGCGTGCAGGAGGAGCAAAGTCACTTTTTCCTTGGATTTACGGAATATCATTCCAGATATGATCAGCTGACGACAGAGGATTTTCAGAATTTCGTCTGGAATCGGAAAACGCAGGAGCGTTGGAAAGGCTACACGCCGCTAAAACGCCACGCAGAGCTGACGGAGCCGGATATGAGCCATATGACGACATCGCAGGAAATGACCGAAAAATCAAAGGAATATTTTGAAAAAATCGTAGAGCTGACAAAAAAAGAAGGCATTACACTTGCGCTGATTTCCGGACCGTATCTGTTGGAGGAAAGGGATCAGATGGTTTACAATTCCATTGGGCAGCTGGCAGAAAAAGATGGACTGCTGTTCTGGAACACTAATACGCCTGCCCGTTATCGGGAGATGGGGCTGGATTTTTCAACGGATTATGCAGACCACGCGCACTTAAACGAGGCGGGCAGCGCAAAGTACACGGCGTATCTTGGAAAGTGGCTTTCCAAAAACTACAGCTTTCCCGACCGCAGGGGACAAAAGGGCTATGAATCGTGGGAAAACCAGCTCATGAAATCCGGAGAATGAGGACTGCGTGCTGACCGGGCGAAAGCTTTACAAAAAACGGGACTTCTGGTATGCTGTCAAATATGGTTTCGGACTGGAATGTGCGCGCCGGATGCGCCGCAGATTGGTAAAATATACCGCTGCTGATCGACCAGGACGCGCTGCAGTGCAGGCAGGAAGCAAACAGACAGAAAGGAAATTGACATGGACATTTTAAATAAGCTCAGAGAGGAACTTCAGGTAGAGCGCTGGCAGGTAGAAGCAGCGGTCAAGCTGATTGACGAGGGCAACACGATTCCCTTTATTTCCAGATACCGTAAGGAAGCGACCGGTTCCTTAAATGACGAGGTACTGAGAAATCTGTACGAGCGTCTGAACTATCTGCGCAATCTGGAGGAGAAAAAGACCTCCGTTATGGCGAGCATCGAAGAGCAGGGCAAGCTGACGGACGATCTGAAAAATAAAATTCAGGCGGCAGAAACGCTGGTTGTCGTAGAGGATTTATACCGCCCTTACCGTCCGAAGAGAAAGACGAGAGCGAGTGTTGCAAAGGAAAAGGGGCTGGACGGACTTGCCGATCTGATCCGGGAACAGAAATTTTCCGGTTCTCTGGAAGAAGCGGCAGCTGCTTATGTGAATCCTGAAAAAGGCGCAGCGGATACAAAAGAAGCGCTGCAGGGCGCACAGGATATCCTTGCGGAAGGAATTTCCGATGAAGCGGATTACCGAATGTACATCCGGAAAATCACGATGGACGAGGGCAAGCTCACCAGCACCGCGCGGGATGAAAAGGCGCAGAGTGTTTATGAGATGTACTATCAGTACGAGGAGCCGCTCAAAAAGGCAGCGGGACACCGTGTGCTGGCATTGAACCGCGGCGAGGCGGAGAAATTCCTGACCGTTAAGGTGGAAGCACCCCGTGACCGTATTTTACAGTACCTTGCAAAAAAAGTAATTACCGAAGAAAATCCGGTGACGGAGGCGGTACTGCGCGCCGTGATTGAGGACAGCTATGACCGTCTGATCGCCCCGGCGATCGAGCGCGATATCCGCAATGAGCTGACAGAAAAAGCCGAAGAGGGTGCAATCAGCGTCTTTGGCAAGAATCTGGAACAGCTTTTGATGCAGCCTCCAATCGCCGGACATGTAGTGCTCGGCTGGGATCCGGCGTTTCGTACCGGCTGTAAGCTTGCTGTTGTGGATGCGACCGGAAAGGTACTGGATACGAAGGTCATTTATCCGACTGCACCTCAGAACAAAGTAGAAGAAGCCAAAAAGGAATTAAAGAAGCTGATCGACAAGTACGATATTTCTCTGATCTCTGTGGGAAACGGCACTGCGAGTCGCGAGTCCGAGCAGGTGATCGTCGATTTGATCAAAGAGCTGAAAAAGCCGGTTCAGTATGTGATCGTCAACGAAGCGGGCGCATCTGTTTATTCTGCCAGCAAGCTGGCAACGGAAGAGTTCCCGCAGTTTGACGTGGGACAAAGAAGTGCGGCTTCGATCGCACGCCGTCTGCAGGATCCACTTTCCGAGCTGGTAAAGATCGATCCCAAATCCATCGGTGTCGGACAGTATCAGCATGATATGAACCAGAAAAAGCTTGGGGAAGCCCTGGGCGGTGTGGTAGAGGACTGTGTAAACCGGGTAGGCGTGGACTTAAATACCGCATCTGCTCCGCTTTTGGAGTACATTTCCGGTATTTCCAAGACGGTTGCAAAAAATATCGTAGAATACCGGGAAGCAAACGGACGCTTTACAAACCGGAAGCAGCTGTTAAAGGTTCCGAAGCTGGGGCCCAAAGCATTTGAGCAGTGCGCAGGCTTTTTGCGGATTGCGGACGGAGAAAATCCGCTGGATGCGACGAGCGTACATCCCGAGTCCTATCCTGCGACGATGGAATTGTTAAAGAAACTGGAGCTTTCCATGGAAGATGTGCGCATGCTGCAGGCGGAAGCCAAAAAGGGACGCGCTGCGCAGAACACATCTGGCGCTGACAGCAAAAATACTTCAGGCGACGCTGCACGCCAGAATGTGTCCGCCAAAAACAAAGCAAACCGCAAGGACCGCAGACAAAACGGCTTCAACATCCGCAATACGGATACGGCGATGGGACGCGCACTGGCAGCAGCCATGCAGGGAATGACTTTGGATGCAGACAATGGCGGAACCGACAAAAAAGGAGCAAACGCATCGGGGCGGTCTGGCGCAGGTGCATCGAACGCTGCAAATGCGTCGACAGGAGCCGCTGCAGGCAGCAGCACATCCGGCAGCCAGAAGACAGCAGCCGTTTCTGCACTGGAACGCCGCATCCCGGACAAGAAAAAGCTGGCGGAAGAGCTTGGTATTGGCGAGATCACGCTGACAGATATTGTCAGGGAGCTGGAAAAGCCTGCCCGTGACCCCCGTGAGGATATGCCCCGCCCGATCCTGCGCAGCGACGTGCTGGATATGAAGGACCTAAAGCCCGGCATGGTGTTAAAGGGAACCGTCCGTAACGTCATCGACTTTGGCGTATTCGTGGATATCGGCGTCCATCAGGACGGACTGGTGCACATTTCCCAGATCACGGACCGTTTTATCAAGCATCCGCTGGAAGCCGTCAGCGTTGGGGATATCGTGGATGTAAAGGTACTGGACGTTGATCCGGTCAAAAAACGGATCGGCCTGACGATGCGGCTGGATCAAAAATAAGAAAAAATAAATTTTCTCTTGATTTTTTATCAAAAACGTCATATACTCAACACGTTAATAAAGGTAAAGTTCTTCAGGGTCGGGTGCAAGTCCCAACCGGTGGTATAGCCCACGAGCCTTTCGCTGTATAAGCCAGCGGGGGCATGATTCGGTGATCCTTCTGCAATGGGAGCAGACGGAAACTCCGAAGCCGACAGTACAGTCTGGATGGAAGAAGACGATTGCTTTTTCTGATGCGTTTTTGCCGACGCAGAAGAAACCCAAAGCAAACAGCGCACAGACCCGGAAGATTTCTCTTCCGGGTTTTTTTATGTTCCCAAGGAAGGGGATATCCTGTGAAGAAAGGCCCTTCGGCAGGATCCCTGACAGGCATATCGCTGTACAAAGAACTTTCCTGCAAATCGAAAGGAGACTTAAAAATGAGTTCTTTATGGCAAACCGTATCTGAAAACGTAGTATTTGTATTGGAGTTTCTTGCACTGATCGTGGTGATGTTTCTGATCGCCTATGTCATTGAAAAAGCAGTCAAGAAAAAAAATAACGACACAGAGCGTGTCCTTGCAACCAGAAAAATCGTCGTGATCGGCGTATTTTCCGCAATTGCAGCGATCCTGATGGTACTGGAGTTTCCGGTTCCCTTCGCACCGTCCTTCTACGGACTGGACTTTTCCGAGCTTCCGGCGCTGATCGGTGCATTTGCATACGGACCGGTGGCGGGTGTTATGATCGAGTTTTGTAAAATTCTGATCAAGCTTGTGTTAAAGCCCTCTTCCACAGCGTTCGTCGGAGAGCTGGCAAACTTCTCGATCAGCTGCATGCTGGTGCTGCCTGCGTCCGTGATCTACCTGTTCAAAAAATCGAGAAAACAGGCGATTCTCGGCACCGTTGTGGGTACACTGATCATGACGGCGTTTGGCTCCTGCTTCAATGCCATTTATCTGCTTCCGAAATTTTCTGAGCTGTACGGAATCCCGCTGGATGCGATCATCGGAATGGGAACGGCGATTAACCCGGCGATCCACAGCATCAGCGGACTGGTGCTGATGTGTGTTGTACCGTTAAACCTCTTAAAAGGCGGCCTGGTATCGCTGATTACTATTTTAGTTTACAAAAAGCTCAGCCCGATCTTAAAGGCAGCGCATAAATAATAAAATGCACGCTCTGCGAGCATTCTATTGTCATGAATAAAAAATATCGATTACATGGCTGCAAAGCAGCCGTCGTAATCTACACAAATTCCCACCACGCACCGCAGAGGCGAAATCCTCTGCGGTTTTGTTTTTCAAAAAAGTGCGCCTTGCTCTCCGGGTTCTGATTTCTTTGGAAAAATTTAAGAAAGATTTTATGAAAGACGGGGGATTTTTCAAAGGTATTCAGGTACAATGAACTACAATGTGTAAAACCTGTGGGTTGACAGAAAAACACAACCGTATTATTGTATTATACAAACAATACAGAAAGGGCAAATCAATGGCTGCACTTGTGGAAGTTAAGGATATCTGCAAGATCTATAACCCCGGTGAGAACGAAGTCCGGGCGCTGGATCATGTGTCGGTATCCATTCAGGAAAAGGAATTTGTGGCGATTATCGGTCATTCCGGCTCGGGCAAATCGACGTTGATGAACATGCTCGGCTGCCTCGATGTGCCGACCAGCGGCTCCTATTTTTTACATGGAAAAGATGTGTCGCGCATGAGTGATGATGAACTGTCGGACGTCAGAAACCGGGAGATTGGTTTTATTTTTCAGGGCTTTAACCTGATCGCGAATCTGACGGCGCTGGAAAATGTAGAGCTGCCGCTCATTTACCGTGGCGTTGGCAAAAAAGAACGCCGGGAGCTGGCGGAAGCAGCGCTTGAAAAGGTCGGATTGGGACAGCGTATGTCGCATAAGCCATCGGAGATGTCCGGCGGACAGCAGCAGAGGGTTGCGATTGCGCGGGCAATTGCACAGGCGCCGCCGGTGATCCTGGCGGACGAACCCACCGGTAATCTGGATTCGAGTTCCACCAAAGAAATCATGAGCATTTTAAAACAACTCCACCGCGAGGGACGAACCGTGATTTTGATCACCCATGATAACGATATCGCGGCGCAGGCAAGGCGGGTCATCCGCATCAAAGACGGAAAAATCGAGGCGGATTTCGAACAGCAGGTAGAAGATTGAAAAATAATCTTTTTCAATCTCGGGATTTGTGTCTGCGCGCACTTGACACAAACTCGGCATGCGCAAAAAGCGTGCGCA
>ENA-OYYZ01000621-OYYZ01000621.1-human-gut-metagenome-genome-assembly--contig:-NODE-621-length-18971-cov-5.884172_pt1 | contig 18971 bp, 20 predicted proteins | sample MGYA00243256_ERZ653463 | MGnify/ENA primary metagenome ERZ653463 (study PRJEB26926, sample SAMN06165173) | human gut metagenome | biome: ENVO:00009003; feature: ENVO:2100002; material: ENVO:00002003... | reverse complement strand
GATTTCTGCCTGTCTCGTGGGCTCGGAGATGTGTATAAGAGACAGGTCGTTGTCTGATTGTGGATTCTTACCCCGAACTCGCGTCAATAGGTTACTTGCCGATGCAGTGCGTAGAACATCTTGTCGCTCAACGGATTGCGAATCTCCGGGTACAAAAGCCCGAAAATGCACCGTTTTTACCTTCTGAAATCGCTTTCCAAGACCCTCCTGGACCTGTGTTTTGTACCCGCAAAGATAGCTGTTTTAACTAAGATGTGCAAACGGCCGATACGAGGTCGTTATCGATTCGTTTGAAAAAGTGTAGCCACCCCTCGGTTGTTCGTTTGAAAAAGTGTAATGGAAGCATGGTTATTCAGTAGAAAAAGTGTAACTCTTGTTCTACTCAATTGAAGAATCCAAGCCTTAAAAAGAATTTAATCAATCCTCTGCGTATTCGTAGTAGATGTCCCACAATGTATCCGGAAAGCCATATCCACAACATTCTACAGACTCAATCATCTTTTTCATACGTGGCGAGTACTCTGACATTAGTCCGTTAGATGATATAAATTTAACCGCCTTGTTGAAATTGTTCTCAAGAGCGGTATAAAACGGATCATCGTAATCACCGTATTGCGCGGTAAGGCTACACCCTTGCTCAACATAATATAGCATCAGATCTGCAATAGCATTAGGGTCAGGTATGAGTTTCTTGAATGAGGTTATCAGTTTATTGCATTCTCTGAAACTCGGATCTTTGGGCCAGTCATTGCGACCAAAGAATTGGTTGCGTATTGCCTTCTTATATTTTTCAAGCTCGGCATCGCTATTGGGTTCCATATAAAACTCAAGCCATGCGTTCGCTTCCTTGCTCGCATCGTACAGCTGAAGCATTATGTCAACAACCTGTTCTTTTGATAGAGCCGACATATATTTTTTTAATTTTGCTTTTGACATAATATTGCAGGTGATATAGAAGTAAGGCTTCTGTTTTATATCCTTTGACAGTAGTTATAACAATTGGAGGGTGTGTCGGTTTTAGCGTTTATCGCAATATGTGGAAATGCTCATAATGTCAGTCCCACCAAGTCCTGAGTTTGTATTGTCGGAGCTTATGGTAGAGCTGCCATGCCTTTTCAACCCTTAGGTAGTCTTTCATCAAAACTTCGGTTTTCGGGTCATCGAAGTGTTCAGATGTCCATTTAGGATTAAATCGTGAGGCATTCTTTGTATTCACATATCTTTCCATTTTCCATTTAGCATCAGGATTTAGTTCCAGATAGCCATTATCCTTGAATTTGAAAGGTTCATCGCACAACAGCTCCGCCTCTCCGTTTTCTTCGATTATGTCAAGGAGTCTTAGGGCGAGATTCATTGGTGCTACATCTTGCTCCCAATTAACGTGATTTCTGTAATGGTTGATACTGTCGCGCACTCTCTTTATCTGATGGCGTTCAACAGATAAAATGCTGGAGTAATCAAAATCATAGGCTCTCCATAAAATAGGAAAGTAGGAGACCCATCGAGAGATGTTATCTCCAAAACGTCTGATATTGTTTATAAGCTTCATAATCTGTAGGAGTCTTACATCTCGGATACTCTGTTGAAGCGGCTTATCCGTTCATTTACTATGCGGACATAATTTCGTTTCAGTTTGTCGGTGAGAAAGCTATGTTCAACCAGTTGTTTTGCGCCTTCAGGGAAATAGGTGTATTTGTTTAGGATTTTATCAATGCGTTTCTTTACCAAGCCAATTCTATCGCCGAATCTCTCAAAATCCAAACGGCAGGGGTGACTGGTTCTGTCGTAAACGTCGCTCTTTTCTATATCAGATGACAGTCCGCCGTCAAGACCGAAGTCATCGCCATTGACATGTAAACTTGTATTGATTAGATCGTAAGCAGGAGCCAGACGGTAATCGCGCCCATTCAGAATCAACGAGAAATTCTTAAGGTGGTCATCGCCGTTAGCATAAATGTAATTGAAAACAACAAGTTCAAAGAACCGTTCCATATCAACCATCCACGCGGCGACATTTGCCCTAATCGCTTTGGCTATATCCTCATAGCAACCGTTGTATTTGAACTGGAGTCCGGAGGTCTGTTCATTCTTGCCTATTATCGAGGCGAAATCCTCCATCGGGAGTTTTGAACCGTCGGGGAGGATGTCGAAACGGCGGGTAATATATACCGACTGACCTTTGGGCGTAAAACAGAGACCATTCGCTGCGGTCTGTATGCTGTAAATCTGTGAGGCAATCTGCATCGTAAGATGTTCGTTTGCGGGAATCATTTTGCGGTCACGGAGAGTCTTGTCCCACGGTGCAGGTTTCAATATATGTGTTGAACGCTCATTGTCGCCTGCTATATTGATAGCATCTGCATTTATAATAGCCGGAAATTTTTCCTGAACACCTGAAACCGATATGCGGTGCATGGCATCCGCAATCTCGCCGACATTTCGGAATTCGTCAATGTCAAATCCAAGTATCGGATTCACTTTTGTTTTACCAAATAGTAATTTGGCGTATTTTGGGCTATAAGAGTCAAATCCTTCCAAAAGAGAAGAAGGGCAGTTCTTTATTTCAATCATTGGTAATCTTCCTGACATTAACGGCTCCTATAAAATCTCTGTCGGCCATCGCTTCAAGCAGTCCGAAAAAATCCTGTTCATCAATTTTCAACGAACGGCAAATCACACGACGGTTTGCTCCCTCCGGAATCATATTAGAGAAGAAAGGGAACAAGTGCTCAGAATAAAAAGCATCCGTTCTTTTGGGTAAGGTCGCGGAAATCGGGGGCATAGCAGATTCAAGATAATTTTTACAATATTGGAAAGAATATCCAATTCCCGGATGCTTCTCCGTCAATATACCGGCTTTTATTTCATTGAAATATACCTCAAGCTGTTTCATACGGTCTGCCTTATACGATATTCAATCTCAATGCCAAGAACATCAAGAATTTTCTTCACGGTGCTAAGTGCAGGATTACCCTTGCCACGCTCAATATCCTTGATTGTGGCAAGACCCACTTGCGACATTTCAGCAAGATCCTGTTGGGTAAGGGAAAGCGTTTCCCTACGCTGTTTCATTATCTCCATCAGCTCCATAGTCTGACATAATAAACTTTTCTGCAAAAATAAGGAGAATTTCTGAAACCACCAAATAAAAGTACAATAAACCATACTTTAGATCTCTCTATTATAATTTGACTTGAAATTGGCTGAATGGGGTATGGTATATCATACTTTTGTTACGTGCAGAAAATTTATTTGGCGGATTTGTGAAAAAGAATTAACTTTGCGCCCACAAAATCTGAAGCAAATGGCAAGACAGCATTGCAACATATTAATTAGCAAAGGTATTCAGAGCTTAAAAGGCTTTGAACGCAATGCTTGTGTGCTTATGCCGTCAACAACATGCACACCATATAGCGGCGCTGTCCGACCGGTTCGTTTCAGTAACCCAACTTACATAAGTTAGTCTACAAATACAGACTACTGAGATATAACGACTGTCGGAAAGTTCTTACCAAGCTTCCCGGCAGTCGTTTTTTTGTGTCCTCACCGATATAACCTTCTCCATCGCGATTAGCTGCGGACACACATTTCAATAATCGCGTCTTATGACGCATAACTCGAATGAAAATGAGATTTAATGAACAAAAGAAATTATATCGCCAGAATGCTCTGATTCATTCAGACGTTCTAAACCTCACCGACAGTCGCGGTCTTGACGTGACTGCCGTTTCAGGGAAGTGTGCTGATATCATACGCAGCATACATGGATCGATGAGTCGTCTGGCTCCCATGGGCGATGATGAGAGGAGAAGTCTTTGGTTTGAAGTCAAGGGCAAGAGGTGGGAGTGGTATAGATTGTCGGTATCAACCTATAAGGATCGCCATTATCTATATATCACCGGAGACACTTATGACCATCATGTGTTCTGTGATAAGGAAGATTGTAATTCCCGCCATTGTTTCTATGAGGATGAACTCGCCGGAATATTCTCAAAAATAGAGAAGTATGCTGCCGGACTCGTTGACAACATCTTGTCTGCGCCCGAACAATATAATGCGTATGTCGAGAAATATTTGAGTTACTACCGGAGAGAAGGGTTGATAAAGAGGTCAGTCCTGAACTCTTTGATTCCTGACAATAGCTATGACGGAATCGATATACCTCGGGTAATCAACATATATGAGAATCAGGTCGAGCCTAAGCAGTTTTCCGAGATGACTCTCAGACGTTATACGCATTATTGGCGTATAGCATACGAAGCTGTATATGGCAAGATGTCTGGAGATGATATCGAAGTCTTTCAGCATTCAAGCAAAGGATATGAGGCAAGAGAATATAATCTTGATTCTGAGGATGATTTCAGAAGATGGAAGTCCGATGTCTCACCTTATCACGGCTTTGATGTTGTGTATGCGAGAGTTCACTTGTACCCTACATATACCAATGGTAAATGGCATTTTTATGTCAGCACCGGTAGTTATTGGAATCTTGATGATTGCTTCCGAGCTGTCGTAGGATTGTCTGATGCCGAAATCTCGGTTGAATTGGGAGAAGTCGATCATATTCTCGGAATCTTGAAGGAAACCGATTACGTTGAAATTACCCCTTATGCGTATCGATATATGCAGGGCGATGACATCGGTAGTCAGATGAAACTCCCTTATGCTGACGAAGTAGGTAAGGATGTCATCAAGGAAATAATCGCAAACACTAAATGGAATAAGCTTGAGAAGGTAAGTCCTCTCGCTTAACAAAACCATCGGCAATACCCGGTGCATCTGCAATCAGCTTGGTTACACCTTTCATGGTGAGCAGGCCGATTTCCGTCGGGATGCCATAATAGAAATCAATGACAATGAACTTCAAGTTTGACGGTGATCGGTTGTTTTTCACTTCCGACACCCATTTCAACCATACCAACATACTGCAATATTGCAATAGTCCGTTCAAGACTGTTGACCAGATGAACGAAACCATCATCACTAACTGGAACAATTTGGTCGGCCCTGATGATGTCATATTCCATCTCGGTGACTTCTGCCTCGGAGGAACTGAAGAATGGAATAAGATTCTCGACCGTCTGAACGGTAGAATCTACCTTATCCTTGGCAATCATGACCTCAAGAATATCCGACAAGGATTCGTAGACAGGTTCGAGCATGTTGCAATGTCGATATGCATTCAGGTCGGCAAGAAGAAAATCTACCTGAATCACTTTCCCTATCTGTGCTTTGATGGCGGCTATCACAATGACGTGTGGCAACTCTTCGGACACGTTCATACCCGTCCATCAAACATCGGGATTGACGCCGGACGCCTTCAGTACCTCTTCCCGACACAGCTTGATGTCGGGGTAGACAACAATAATTTCACGCCCCTGTCTTTCGATGAGGTCCGCGCCAAGATTCAAAAGCAGATTGAATCGAACTAAGTATTTACCTTCCTGACGGCGTCTTGTTAGCAAACGAGATGCCGTTGAATTTTCTACATTAAGTGTACTTAACCCGGATGGATGGCGGTTTTGATGACGCCGTCAGCGCGGTTGGCGAAGAGGGTGTATGCTTCCTGGATGCTGCTGAGAGGGAAGCGGTGGGTTATCAGGTGGGTGGTGTCGATTTTGCCTTCGGAGATGAGCTGCATGATTTTGTCGCAGTCGCAGGCATCGACGCCTCCTGTCTTGAACGTGAGGTTCTTGCCATACATCCACGGCAAGGGCAATATCTGTTCCTTCTCGTAGAGAGCCACAATCGTGACGATGGCATTCGGACGGGCGCATCGCCATGCGAGTTCAAAGGTGTCCTCGCCGCCGGCGACCTCAATGACGCAGTCGGCACCGCGACCATCAGTAATCGATTTGAGAAAATCAAGGCATTTTGTCGGCTCTATTACCTTGACATTTGGATAATGCTGGCGCACGAAATGCCGGCGGCTCTTGTCAGACTCGCAAACGACTATCTTATGTGGCTGATACAGCTGCACACATTCCAGAGTGCATAACCCGGTAGGCCCAGCTCCGATTGTCAGCACCGTGTCTTCATCGGAAATTTCGGAAATCTTGGCAGCCCAATAACCTGTGGCGAGGATGTCGCCTACAAAGAGAGCCTGTTCATCGCTCACGTTGTCAGGAATCGGAGTCAGACCATTGTCGGCGTATGGTACACGGACATATTCCGCCTGACCGCCGTCGATGCGGCATCCCAGCATCCATCTGCCGGACGTGCAGTTGTTCACATACCCTCGTTTGCAATAGAAACACTCACCGCAGAACGTCTCGACATTCACGGCAACTCTGTCGCCCGGTTTAATCTTGGTGACTTCCGCGCCAATGGACTCAACGACACCAACCATTTCATGCCCCACAGTAATGCCGACCTCAGCCTGAGGCACAGCCCCATGCAGAATATGTAGGTCCGACGAGCAGATGCTCGAAAGAGTAACCCTCACCACGGCATCCTTCGGGTCAATAATCTCCGGTTTCGGTTTCTCAATCAGTTCAAACCTCCCCGGCGCTGTATATGTCAATGCTTTCATCTCAAATTTCTTCTATTCCTCTTTTTATCAAGTTCTGCATACAAATCCTGTCGAAGCTTCCGATTATACTCTTCGATCTCTTTTATCTTCGGCGAGTAGGGCGGTATGATTTCATAGCCTCCATCAAGCCCGGCTTTTGGTTCTTCATATAATGTATCCCCATAACGCACCCTTAACCTCTGACTCACTTCCTCACGAGTAATCTCGCCCTTGACATTCCTGATTGCCAAATCAATCAAAAATGCGGACACCTTCAGTTCTGCCGTATCTTGCAGACCGATACTGACAAGCCATGCATCCGCAAGTTCTTTTATCGTTGGATTGTCGCTATGCGATAACTCAACAAGTTCCTGATATTTCTCTTCGTATGTCATGGAATTGTTATTCTATGTCTAATGGGATAAGATTGTCGTCGTTGAAGCGGTCGAAGTCCGACTGGAAAAGTTTGTCCTGGATTACACGGTATTTCTCAAACTCAGTTTCAGCGTATTCTTTAGCTTGTTCGGCTGATACATGTCCGGCATCAGTCAGAACGGGACGGTCGGTAAGATCAAGAAACTTATCAATACGCTTAGCCCAGTCCTCCATTGTCATAGGAATATGACGCTTGGCCATATCTTCCGCCAAGTCAAGGAAAGAATTGACAATTCGTCCCATATCCTCCAGCTCACTCTCTTTGAGATAATTTTTGGCAATGCTGACATCAGGCTTAACAATCTTTCCGTTGGGAGCATTCTCCCACGTAGTGAGACCCATATGCTCCTTTTCAGCATTAGCCCGATCAATTATCAGTTCAGCGGCAGTATGACCATGAACTGCGTAGTGCATCTTATTCTGTACCTTCTTGAAGAACAATCGAGTAGTGGGCGCATCACGATTGTAATCGATGCTTGTGGCATAAATATCAGTCAGTTTCTGATAGAAACGCCGCTCACTGAGACGTATCTCGCGGATTTCAGCCAACAAATGCTCGAAATAGTCGATATTCAGAAACGCTCCGTTTTCCATGCGCTTCTTGTCAATCACATACCCCCGAATGGCAAACTGACGCAAAATAAACGTACACCACTGCCTGAATTGCGTGGCACGAGTGCTGTTTACCCGATACCCAACACTGATAATAGCATCAAGATTGTAGAAAGTCGTATTATAGTTCTTGCCATCTGAGGCAGTTGTTTCCATTTTGGAAATAACTGAATTTTCCGAAAGTTCTCCACTTTCGAAAATATTCTTTAGATGCTTGCTAATGGCTGGAACTCCTACATCAAAAAGTTTTGCCATAGCTTTCTGCGTACACCAAACAGATTCGTTATGGTAGACAACCTGCACGCCATCTTCCTTCCCCTCAATCTGAAAGATCAGGAATTCCGCCGTGCTATTCCGTATCTCAAACTTCTTCGCCATGTATTTTTATCACTTTGGTTAATATCCACGTAAAATATTGCCAATTCTATTTGGCTGTTGAATAATTTCGACAAATCCGTCTTTTTTTAACCGGTTCTTAACGTGATCATTCGATACGTCAAAGTGATTAGCTATCGAATCAACCATTGAGTAGTATATCGGGAATTTCCCTTTCTGGTTGTCAATGACGAATGGGACATGATGTAGCCTATATTGCTTGAATAATATGGAAACTGCTTGCCTGAACTCAGCATCAGGCATTAATAGATAGGATGCAAAATCGTTGGCTTGTACATCAAACCAATGAAACTCAGCTTCAGATGGAATGAGTGTTGCGGAATCAGCATTTGCAAAGAAAGACTCATATTGTCGTAGTTTTTCTCTATGCAAATATGCGTGAGCCAATTCATGAGCTAAAGAAAATCGTAATCTGTGCGGTTGCGAAATAAGCCAGTTAGGAAGAATGATGCAGTGCCTAATAGCATCATATTTACCATTATGTGTTGTTGGTAATTCTTGAAACTCGATTTTTACATTTAAAAATGTAAGAAGTTTGTCTTCATTTTTATCTGTCTTGATTGAATAAAAATCTGGAGATGCAAGTAATTTATTTACAATCTTGTTTATCTCTGTGCGAGGCAAATAGCTCGGTTTTAGCGTAGGAGCATTTAATGGAAGCCCGTTATATCGAAGCATCTCTCCCATCGTATAAAAGCAGCCATTTTCAAATATCAGCGGATAAGAAGGAGCGTTTAGATGACCACGGAGAATTTTGAATTGATAATCTCTTTGCTCAACCTCATTTAACGTTCGAGGGGCCATCCATTTTTCCTCTCCGTAACCATTCCATATGATTAATCCTACCCCAGTGTTCAATGCCTTATCAATGACTGGTTGAGGGAAGCCTATACTAGTAACGATATATAGTTTTTTGCCAAATGGAAGATTTTGTGTTTTGCCACGCCACTCTTCAAAATCAGATTTGTCAAGCTTCCTTCCTAGATCCTTACATTCAAAAATAATGAGGTTCGAGATCGCATCATTAAAATGAGAATTTCTCACCTCGATAGAGATGTCAGCGATGAATTGATCTGTCCCGAAGTCAATAGGATATGCTTTCTTCTGATGAAGGGAATAGTGTTTTCCAACAGCGACTGTCCCATCTGCGATTAGTTTTTTGACCAATCGAAAAACTTTATTCTCATATGCATCACCCTGATCGGTCGTGCTCATAATAATTCTGTTTGTTAAGTAAGATACTATATTAAAACTAAGATTAGAGCGTTACATTATAGTTCCGTTCCCTTACTCAAAATGGCGAGTTCGCTTAGTGTTGAATATTGCGCATCATAGCGTTCCTTTTGTGTTGCAAAAGGTTTATTCTGACAGTTCAGCATAGAAGAATCCAGTTCATCTGTCATGTCTATGTCAAGGAGAGCATAGAGGAACACAGTATCTTCCCCGGTATCACGGGGCGAGGGTTTCTGAACGGAGAGATAGTATTCGTGGGGGATGAGCGTCTTTGGCACAAACCGTACATCTTCCGTTAGGCGGAAAAGATGCTGACCATCGGGCTTGCGGGTGTGAAATAGTACTGAGCCGATAGAAGCGGCATTATTGATAAGTTCCATGCCATTGGCAGTGTAATGTATGGGGACGGCAAGTTTGCCGGTCTCGAAAAATGTCAGAGACTTTCCCGCATAATTCTCCATCATCACCATAAACACACCTTCTTTGCTGAGCGACGGTAGGACGGATGTAACACCGGAATACTGTGGCAGATCCGAAGTCGGGTCTTTCCCAAGTGTATAATCGACAATATCAAAAAATTCTGAAAGTTGCGATTTCAGGGATGTATTTTCCTCTGCGTAACGTTTACTGTTGTCAAGAGCGAGCGCATATAGATGTTCCTTGCCGAAAGGTCGGTAGACCTTTCCTAAAATATCTTGAAAATGCGATTTTATATAATCGGCTGCCAATACTCCGGGCTTGGCCTGCATAGCGTAAAATTCGTATTTGTCCTCAAGTACCTGCCGGATCTTATCTCGGAAGATGTTGCGCACCTTGTCTCTCCAGCCTCGCTTTTGCGCGGCATTGTTGCGCCCATAAAGAGACACGACGTAAAGGAAGTTTACATCGTAATGGGTAATCAGGAGCGTATCACGGTCAAACAGTCGGTTTCGGAACTGCTGTGAGGTAAATGTCCGCGCTGATTTTTTCGTTACCTCAATTGTATCGCCATACGAAAGGTCATCCGGCACTGTGGCACTGATGAAGAAATTGGGTATGACATTGTAACCCTCGGTGATTTCATCCCGCAGGCAGAAGTCAGTCTCCCTTGGCTTGTCGTCAGCATCATCTCCGAAGAAAAGATTCAGGTTCCACGAAATGACATTTCGGGCATATGTGTATTGCTTGGCAACTGACTCTTCGGAGATTCTATTTTTCTGCTTGTAATATTTGGAGTCTCCAATGTAATATACACGCTTCTTCTCTTCTTCCGGGGCCGTAAGACTATCCCATATAAATAAATGGTCTACCTCCTTGCCGTCAGCCTGCTTCTTGTTCAGGCGGTCGGGCAAAGCGTGATCGCCGATTAGTTCGTCTATTATTGCCTCAAAAACGATATTGAAGTTTTTAACGAGTAGGAATTCGTTGAGTTGAGCATTGATTTTTACCTGTTTCGACTGCTCAAAGAAGGCGTAGCACAGCTCCCATAAGCGCAGAGCCTTGTCGGAGAAATATTTGTACTTGATCTGACGGAGACGACGCACGCCGAATTCTTTGTTCAAGTACATTTCAAAACGCTTGCCGGTGATGAGGTCGTAATTGAAGTTTATCTCAACCGGGAAACCATATTCTTTTTTGATGTAGTGGAGTATCGAGAAGAATATGATAAGCAGTTCCTCGTCAAAGTTTACCTCGCGCCGCTTGGTGACGGGATTGATGTAGACAGGCTGATTGTCCTGAATTACAACCTGCGACTTGTTGATTGTCCGGCTCCAGTTGATTTTGTTGAAGCCGCGATGTACGTTCTTGAGGATAAAAAGGAACCAGTCGCGGTTCTCTTTATTAAACTCAATGAGTGAGAGAATGATGTCTAAGAAAGTGTTGCTTGTGCGACGCTTGCTCTTGCCGACCTTGATAGCGCTTTGTCTGCGGACTATTGTATGGTCGATGTTATGGTTGCGGCAATAATCGTAGTAGACTGCTATTGCACGGTAAATCCATACCGACAGCCCGTAGATAAACTGACGTTCGCTCTGAGACAGCGGGTTGTCCGTATCTGTGAGATCGATTATTTCTTCGGGCTTGTAATGATTGAATACCTTGTCTTGTTGATTGAGAACGACCTTTGGAAGGATGAACACCGCCGTACCCTTGGACGCAAAATAGTAGTAGCCGACGTAGTTCACGGAGGCTACACCGTCCACCACGTCGAGTTCATCGACATTCGGGAACAGCTCTTGCAACAGTCCTATCGGGTACGGATACCCCTCAATCAACAGTTTCATCAGGGAAGTTGCTCAAACTTCATACCAAAGGTAGCAGCAAACTCTTGGATTTTATCAAGTCGCTGTTTACCCCATTGGGTTGATACAATAAACTGAACGTTGTCTCCAACAGTAGTCAGCACATCGTTTTCAAAGAAACGGCGGTCGCGTTTGCTGTCGTTGACATGGCGTTCTTTCCATTCTGATAACGATGACAATGGAAGGAAAACAGCCTTTGCGCGAATAATTTTTGCAGCCTCTATCATCTTTTGAAGTGTCATGTCAGGTTGTTCGGCAATGACTTTACTCATTTTGAGAAATGCCTCGCCTATGCCATAATTCCCTTCACCGTTGACCGAATATTTAAGACGTTTCCCTTTTTGCGAAAGGTCTTCATCTTCGTACTCGTCAACGTCTCCATCAAAAGTGATATTGAAGTGTTCGGCAAGCTCTTGAACTTGCTGAATTTCGTTCTTATGCCATTGATTGCTTACGACAAATGCAGTGCCGTCGTTAGCAACTATCGGCGTTTTATTCCATCGGTTTTCCTTCTCGTATGAGTCGGGATTATCAATTGATTTGACAACATCATCACGGTCAGTAAATACTTCATCTACCGCATCGAAAATAGCCTCAGATGTATTCGATTTTGCAGCTTCGCTAAGGATTTCAAATACGGCATCAGTGATATATCGCATCTTCTTGCCATTGACTGTTAGTTCATCTACTACGTCTGTATGGTTCGCGGACTCGGGTTCAAGACCGAGATTCGAAACGAAACGTTCTATTCTGTCTTCATCTGCGTCTCCGGCTTCATCGAAATACGAGGCAAACGACATAGTTTCCCCGTTCTCGTCTTTGAAGAAATCTTCATCAAGACCGAAGTCCTTGAATATATCATTGTAAAGGTAGAAAAGGACTTTTGAGAGAAGCACTTTAGGCGTAATGATTTTGTCCTTTGCCTTTGCAAAGAAGTAGCCGAGTTTCTTATCTTCTTGTTGGATTTCGCCGCCTTCGATGCGCTCATTGATGGCAGAGATAAAATTCCACCAATCGTATGTATTACCGTTCGAGAAAACGATTTTGAAGTTTTCGCCGGCATCCTTGATTTTGATATAGTTCCAGTCCCAACGACGTTTGAAAGCGGAATCAATGGGGAAGAGCGACTGGTCGCTTGTGTTCATTGTCGCCCAGATATACATATTGTTCGGCAACAGCAGCCACTCGCCCGTCTTCACCATGCCGACAACATCCTTGCCGCCACTGTAAAGTGCATTGATGGCATCGTGTTTTGCGATGCAGAACTTGCCAAGAATCTCTTTAAGTTCCTGGGCGAGATCATCATCGGCCACAATGGGATAGTCGGAGAATCCGGCTGCGTTGCGATCGAGCAATTGGAAGATATCACCGAAGATTTGGGCGCAGTTGCCGCGATTAATCTCCTCGACAATGAGGAACACCGGCTTAGGTTCATCGTTCTGCTGCTCACGCCACGCGGCAACATAAGCCTTAAGAAACGCCTGCATCACATATCGGTAAACGATCCGGCTTTCCATAATTTCTTTGCCGTTCTCTGTTACTGGATGACCTGTCATATCTCTGACATTGGCCATAATTGTAATTGGCTTATATGAGCCAACGAAAGACGCATAGTCTGTATCGGGATGAAATGTTGTGCGATAATTCTCATGATCGGCACAGACCTTGTTAATCTCAAACGATTTACCAGTTCCCGGAGCCCCAAAGAATATCTGTTGCAAAGGCAAATTGACAATTTTGTTGTTACTGGGCAAAGCAGATTGTTTCCTCTGCAGGGATAAAACTTTGTTGAGTTCACTGAGCTTGGTGAGAGTCCCGTTGTAGCCGTATTCAAATTTGTCAATGTCTGTTTTGCCGGAAAGATCATTTCTGGCATCTGCGGATGAAGCATCAGGATGCTGATTAAAATATTCAATAAACTCGCGGAGCAAATTCTTCGAGATGGTACGGATGCTTCCGTTCGTACTTCTGACTTGAAAGCATAAACGATCTTCATCGATAATGTGAATCTTGCCATCGGAGGAGGAATCTCCGACTTTTAAGAAAAGAGTATCGCCATTCATGATATATCTTGTATTATTTTGGCATTCTTACAAGTTCTTGAATCTGCACATCAAGGAGCTCGGCGATCCTGAGAAGGGTGTCGAGACTCGGTTGAATTGTGTTTGTGCACCATTTGGAGACTGTGGCGGGGTCTTTACCGAGCTGCTCGGCAAGCCATTTGTTGGTCCGCTTCTTCTCCACAAGCATGACTTTGATTCGGTTTATATCTTTGCCCATGATGTTTTGTCCTGTTCATTAACGCAAAGTTAATGATTTTTACCGAGAAGTCAGTTATGTCATGCCATAAAATTGAAAAGTGAATTCAAGAAATTGCGTTTCGTGCAATGAAATAATATCAGGAATAGTCAGCTTCTGGTTCTGCGGCCATTGGAATATCAGTTTCTTCAAGGCTATAACCGCTGTTCCTAGATGTTGTAATGCTATTATAAATCTTATTGAGAGAGTCCTCGCGGTTTGCCTTGTTGCGCAGTTCACATTCCCATATACGAATTACTTTCCATCGCAAATCAAGTAACGCCTGCATTGATTCTCTATCGCGCTCAATGTTGCGCACAATCTTCTCCCTCCAGAACTCGACATTGGACTTTGGCAACCGGAAATACTTGCACCCCTCATGACCATGCCAGAAACAACCATTCACAAAAATTGCCGTCTTGTACTTTGGCAGAACAATATCCGGTGTGCCCGGCAATTTTCGGACCTGAACCCGGAACCGCAGCCCCCGAGAGAAAAGATACTTCCGCACAATCATCTCCGGCTTAGTATCCTTCCCCTTGATGGCCGCCATACAGCGGCTACTCTGTTCCGGTGTCATTACATCCGCCATAATTTGAGCGTTATAATCCCGCTATTGTTTATGAGATAATTTGAACTGTTTATTCATAATATATTGATCTACTTTTGATAGGACGTCATCTAAATATTCAAATGTTTTTTCCTTAATCCTTTCTAAGTCTGATATTGTGTAATCTTTACCAACTTCTACGAATGTGAATTGCCCATGAGCGAGGTGATTGCGTTTAGTTTTTATGGTCAATAATTCTCGCCCATCTCTTGATTGTTCCCAGCCTACTTGTTTGGCTATGTCTCTGATTTTTTGAGCATCAATATTACCACTAATATTGACACACTCAGTGGAAAGAGTTAATAATTCCTTTTCAACCAAAGACTTTGCCAATTCGTGTATTTTGCTATGGAATTGGCTCACATCTTTTACCTCATGAATGGAATGACGGATCCAAAGATGTTTTATCTGTTCAGAAAGACTTTCGTATGTAAGCTTTTCAGATATTACCGCGTTAACAATGGCCTTAATTGAATTGGTGACGGTCGATTCTACTAAATTATAAAGTAAAATGAAAGTATTTGCTTTCATAATTCGTGACAACTCGTCATCTATATCTAACTTTATCTTTTCTCCTAGTAAATCGGTACAAATAATTTCACAACGCCCCTTGTCCAAAAGACTAGTGGCATTCAGATATTTGTCCACCTCATGTTTTCGTCTGAGATACTCTTCTTTAGTTATCTCCATAGCTAAACTCTTGAATTCTATTTAGGAGGCAATCTCTAACAAATTCAATTCTAGAGGTCAATCTTGCTGTACTATTGCTAGCATCAGTCGTCGTTCGAAGTTTGAATTCGTTTGAATCCAACCAATCAAGATTTTCCGGTTCAAGATTGGGATTCTCTTGTAGCGCGAGATAAACACCTACTGAAATTGCTTCAAACCTTACTCGTGGTGTTACGCTGTCATTAGGACGCCGAGCAAAGTAAGAAGGTGCGAAGAACTTTTTGACAAAATCGCACATTTGCAAAAAGCGGTTTTCTAAAGACTCTCTGTCAAACGCTTTTTTCTTATTTTTCACATAATCATCTAAGAACCGAGCTACATCGTGTTTAAATTCTTTATAAGAATCTGAAAATGCGAAAAAGCGCAAAACAAGTTCATCATATTCTCCTCGTTCTTTCTTGCTTTCAGACATAGGACATAATTTCCTGAAGTTTGGATCTTTAGAACACTCCAAGATAAATTCATAAAAAGGCCCCTGATAGGCACCTTTGCGTATTTCGCTATCCGTAAGTTTATTCGAGCTTGTGTTGACTCTATTGAATATATCTGCTCTAATTTCAGAAGTAGCTTTATCAGTGACAACATGGAATCTGAAATCTCTATAAAGGAATTTATTCTGTCTTGCTGTTGGCAGATCTGTGAATTTTGTTCCGTTGAGGAGTGATAATTTCTCAAGCCCCTTCAATTCTAAATTACCATGCACATAATCTACAAGTGTACGGATGCGTTGTGAGCCATCAATGATTTCCAATTCAGCTTCCTCTCCCGAGATAGAGACAAGAAATGGCATAATGGGGACCCCAAGGAATACTGATTCTATGAATTTAGACTGCTGTAAAGGTTTCCATACAAAGTTGCGTTGATAATGGGGAACAAAAAGTTGTTCCCGTTCGAATTTCTTTACAATTACTTCAACTGGATATTCCTTTGTGTCGTATATATAAGGAATGCTTTCTAGGTTAATCTGTTGTTCAATACTTTGTATCTCTTCCTCAGAATAAATCTTGGCTCTTTTCCGTTTTGCCATTTATCTAATTAATAAAATGATTTTACGTTACGAATAATATTTTGGGCTATCACTTCTCCCAATTTAGGGGGGACTGCATTGCCAATATACCGGGATAACTGCTTTAATGAAGCCGAATATTCATCTTCAAAAAACTTGTAGGAACTTGGGAATGTTTGAAGAAGTGCAGCCTCTCTTGGAGTAATTGCTCTGTTTTGGGACGGGTGGCCAAATCTACCGCTACCTAGACTTGTGCATTGAGTGGTCATCGTCGGAGCTGGTGCATCCCATCTCATGCGTCCGTATACACTAGCATACGATTCTCCATTCCTTTTCTTATGACACTCAAGAAGCAAGTCTTCACTCCAATCCTTCCAGCCGCCTCCTTCGGGCGTCGCCATTATTCGTTGAAGTCCGATAGCAGTTAGTTTGCGACTTCTGTGCATGGGATCGGTCGGAGATGTTTCCCCGGCTTTTAATGGCTTAAGCTGTCCAATTGTTTTCCGTACAGTAACATAGTTTTCTTTGTCATGGGTTGCTATCAATGGCTCAACGTCGCCTAATTTAGAAGCAATCAATACCAAACGTTTACGTGTCTGAGGTATGCCAAAGTCTGGACAATAGACTACATCGCACCACACATGATATCCTTCTATTTCAAGTGCCGAAATGAAATCTTGAAGTACCGGCTTCAATTTAAACTTACGAATGGCCGGAACATTCTCCATTGTAACAATGTCGGGATTAACTTCTCTTACCAAACGTCCGAACTCATAGAGTAGGTCGTATTTGTCTGGATCTTTTTCCTTGTTTTTGAATGCGTAAGAAGAAAACGGCTGACACGGGGCACATCTTGCAAGAACACGTATGGCTCCTTTGGAATATCGAGGCAAGATATCATCTGCTGTTACAGCTGTAATGTCTTTATAAATAAACTCGCCACCGGTATTAGTCTCATAGGCATATTGGCAGGTGTGATCCAAATCGAATCCGGCGAGTATGTGGAAGCCAGCTGATTTCATGCCATAACTCAAGCCCCCTATTCCGCAGAATAGGTCGACAACCTCTATCCGAGGTAAGCGCCCTGGGCGTTTATGGTTGAGTCTTGCCATGTTTGACCGCTGTTTATTGCTTTCATTGTGGGTATATTATCGTGCAAAGTTAACGATTTTATTTCATTCGGGAAAGGACTTTGTCGTAATATTACGACAAAAAATGCGTTGTCCCATCTATTTCGCATTTTATTATGGATTTGCAAAGGATATGACGTTGAACAATAAACAATTGAAAACGCCCCGGCAAGAGGGTGAGTCTTGTCGGGGCGTCGGTCAAGGGATTACGGGAACGTTAAGGTATGGTTAGAGTCGGATGCATGCGATGCGGCAGCCGGGGACTTGGTTGGTAGGGAGGGGCTGGCAGTCTTCATCGGCGAAGTGACGTAAGCCATGCGCCTTGGCTGTTTGTTTCAGCCAATGGATGAAGGCTCTCATCTCGGCGTGGATAACCTCTTGTGTGCCTCGGAAACTGATGCGGATGATTATGAGCGTCATGTCGGGGATGCCGAGATGGCCTTCGGAGCGTTCCCATAGGCGGAACTGGATGGTGCGCTCCTCGCCGAAGTAATGAAAACAGGCTCCGACATAGTTCCAGTCGAGTGTGGCTTCATCGGGGTCGCATCCAAACACTTCGGAGATATAGGCGCGGAAGTCAAGGAAGATGTCCACGATTGCGTCGCGGGTTGCAGATTCGATTTTTTGCATGGGCATTGCAGGTGTTAAAGGGTTAAACATGCGATTTTACATCCGGGTACCTGATTCGGTGCGTCCATGGCTGCGTCGCTCTCGTCGGCGATGTGGCGAAAACCGTTGGCTTTTGCCGCATCCTGTAACCATAGCGATACGGCGTCGGCTTCTTCCTGAGAGTATGCCACGTGACAGGAGATGTAGAATACGTGGACGATGACGGTCATGTCGGGTATTCCGAGATGTCTGTTGGAGCGCTCCCATAGACGGAACTCGAAGGCTCGATTCTGTCCGTGGTATCGTGCCGTTGCTCCGACACAGTTCCAGTCGAGCGTGAGCTGGTCGGGATTTGCTGAATAGTTCTCTACCATGAAATTGCAGAAATCATAGTAGAAGGCCTTGATGCTCATCTGAGCACCTGCCGAGATGGGGTTGAAAGAATTTGATCGCATGAGGTTTGTGAAGTTTGAAGTTTACCAAATATGGTTATTGGACTCGGGTGTCCAGGGATCAGATGGCCGGAAATAAACATGGGTGCGGTCGGCATTCTTTCGGCGTTCAAGTCGGATTGTCATCTCTTTGATGCTATCCTGCTCCTGCCGGTTGCCGACCATCATAGCCTCTTCTCGAAGCATCATGTTGCGGATGCCTTCGGTGTCATAGCTCACACGCTCGTAGCGATAGAGCCATTCGACTTTCCGAAGATGCTCGTTCTCCTTGTTGAGATTATAGCACCAGATGCCGAGACCGACTGCGATAAGCAATAAGGCTCCGGCAACGGCATACACCCATTTGGGAATTGCCGCCCATATAGCGCCGTTGACGATGTTATACATCCGGTCTGTAAGACGCTTTGCCGATTCATTTAGCCCGTTAATCTGGCTAGTGAACTCATTTCGGATGCCGTCCTGAAGTGCATTCTTCACGTTCTTGTCGAGACCGTTCTTGAAGGCTTTGGCGAAAGCCTCTGCCAGTGCTTTCGGAAACTGCGAGAAGTCAAGACTTTTGAGTGCATCAATTTTCTGCTTGGCGAGCGCGGCCTCAACGAGTTTTTTTACCGACTCATTAGTGGCGATGCTCGGAGGCAGCTCGACTTGAATTTTGTCGGGTACCGTAG
>ENA-OYYZ01000601-OYYZ01000601.1-human-gut-metagenome-genome-assembly--contig:-NODE-601-length-19383-cov-5.723613_pt1 | contig 19383 bp, 14 predicted proteins | sample MGYA00243256_ERZ653463 | MGnify/ENA primary metagenome ERZ653463 (study PRJEB26926, sample SAMN06165173) | human gut metagenome | biome: ENVO:00009003; feature: ENVO:2100002; material: ENVO:00002003... | reverse complement strand
CGTCGGCAGCGTCAGATGTGTATAAGAGACAGATCAACTGCTATCAGAATGCCGACTGGGTGGAATTTGCCGCCAAAATAGAAGAAGCCGGTGCAGACGCATTGGAAATCAATATCCTTGCACTGCAGACGGATGTACAGTATACGTATGGAACCTTCGAGCAGCGCCACATCGACATCCTAAACCACATCAAGAAGACGGTCAAGATACCCGTCATCATGAAGCTGGGTGACAACCTGACCAATCCGATAGCTCTGATAGACCAGCTGTATGCCAACGGTGCCGCCGCAGTAGTGCTGTTCAACCGCTTCTACCAGCCGGACATCAACATTGAGAAAATGATACAAGTATCCGGTAACGTATTCAGCAATGAATCCGATTTGTCCAAAGCCCTGCGCTGGATAGGCATCGCTTCGGCAGCCGTAAACAAGCTGGACTATGCCGCTTCCGGTGGTATTCACTCGCCCGAAGGCATTGTCAAGGCAATATTGGCAGGTGCTTCGGCCGTAGAGATATGCAGTGTACTTTATCAGAATTCAGCTACCATCATTGAAGAATACATCCGCTTCCTCAACTTGTGGATGGACCGCAAAGGTATGGAAACCATCAGCCAGTTCAAAGGTATTCTGAACGTAAACGACCCGAAGGGAGTCAATACCTTCGAACGTACACAGTTCCTGAAATACTTCTCTTCACATGAATGAGACAAAAGACTGACAAGAAGACAATAAAATTGAAAGGGTGATAACACTACAATGACGTTATCACCCTTTCATTTTATACTATACCGCTATCTTTTTATTTCTTCTTATCCAGCGCCTCAAAGCAGGAATTCTTGCTCACGAACTCCGGAACAATATCCTTCATGGCAGCAACAATTTTCATCTGGTCATAGGTGTAACTTACATCAATCAGTTTCTGAATACGCTCCTTCACCTCGTCATAGTCATACTCACGCACCGTAGCAATCATAATCTTCTCATGATAGGTGGGCTTTGTAAGCTCCTTCACATTCAAGAGTTCCTCGTAGAGCTTCTCGCCATGACGGAGACCGGTAAATTCAATCTTCACATCCGTACGTCCGGAAAGGCTGATCATACGCTTGGCAAGGTCCACAATCTTCACCGGCTTACCCATGTCGAAGATGTAGATTTCACCGCCGTTGCCCATACTGCCGGCCTCAAGAACAAGGCGGCAAGCTTCGGGAATGGTCATGAAGTAACGGATTATCTCAGGATGGGTCACTGTCACCGGGCCGCCACGCTGAATCTGGTCGCGGAAACGGGGAATGACAGAACCGTTGGAACCCAGCACATTGCCGAAACGCGTAGTGATGAACTGAGTGGCATGGCCTCCCTCCTTCTGCAACTTCTTCGCAAGAGACTGCACATAAATCTCGCAAATACGCTTGGAACAGCCCATCACGTTTGTAGGGTTAACAGCCTTGTCCGTAGAAATCATCACAAACTTCTCGGCACCGTATTTCACGGCAAGATCGGCAACGGTGCGCGTGCCGAATACGTTCACCTGGATGGACTCGGAAACGTTGTCCTCCATCATCGGCACATGCTTGTAGGCGGCCGTATGGAAAATATACTGGGGCTTGAACTCCCTGAAGATATCCTCCATGCGCGTGGCATTGGAGATGTCGGCTATGATGGTCTCGGCATCGATGTCGCGCCAACGGTCCTGAAGTTCCAGACGGATGTCGTGCAGAGGGGTCTCGGCCTGGTCCACTAAAATAAGTTTATAGGGATTGAACGAAGCCACCTGGCGCATGATTTCACTGCCGATGGAGCCGGCGGCGCCCGTAATCATCACACGCTTGCCCTCCAGATGAGAGGCAACCTTATTTATGGAATCTATCTCGATAGGATTGCGCTGAAGCAGGTCCTCAATCTGAATTTCCTTCAACTGTGTGCGGCTCAGCGCCTGGCCGTTCCACTCGCTCAAGGGAGGCGCGGTCATCAGTTTGATGTTGTGCACCAGCAGGCGGTCAGCCATGTCGGACTTCTTCAGTTCCTCCATCTTGGCAGGAGAAATGATGATGGTCTGCACATCGCGGTCGTTCAGCACATCAATCAGCGTATCATCGTTGGGGAACACCCTGACACCCATCATCACCTTGTTGATAAGCTCAGGTTCGTCCGCAATGAATCCGCGCAGACGGTAGTGGTTGCGCAGATTGACACGCAATGCCTTGGCAATGTTGACCCCGGCTTCCTTGGCACCGTAAATGAACACGTTGGCACTGTGGGTGCCGTCGAAGTTCAGCGCCTCGAAGAAAGTCTTGACAATCACACGGGAGCATGCCATCATGGCAAAGCTGATGATATAGGACATGAACAGCACGCTGACCGGAGCCAGGTTAAACTCCAAATAGCTTTCCGTCAGGACGCTCGTTATCATCAGCAGTGCATACGACACCGTCAATGACACAAAAATGCGCATGATATCCACAAAGGAGGAAAAGCGCAACACATTGGAATACGTACGGAAAACACGGAAGAAAATCAAGTTGACAACAACCGTCCATAAAATGGTCTTGTCAATGGTAGAGGATTCCAAAAAAATGCTTCTGAAATCATATCGGAGAGCATAGGCCAACAGACTGGATATGACGATGATAAATACGTCAATTAATAGAATAGTCCATATCGGAAGCACTTTCGCGGAAAGATACCGATGAAAAAAATTTCGCTTCATTTCGCTTGACAGTTTTGTTTTAGGCGAGGCAAAGATACACTATTTTAGTCAAAACGGACAAGAAATCGATAAAAAAATGTTATAATAATTATTTATCGTCTATAAAGAAACCATCCCGCCTCCCCCGTTTTAACAGTCGGAAAGCGGGATAGAAATAGTTTTACCCCGGAAAATGCGGTATCCGCTACATCAGATTACTTGCCAACTCGCTCAACTGGCTGCGCTCCCCTTTCACCAGATTGACATGGGCAAACAGGTTCTGGTCTCTCATACGGTCTATCATATAGACAAGTCCATTGGACTGACTGTCCAGATAGGGTTGGTCTATCTGCTGAATATCACCGGTAAACACCATTTTTGTGCCTTCACCGGCACGGGTGATGATGGTCTTAATCTCATGCGGAGTCAGGTTTTGGGCTTCATCAATAATACAGTAGGTCTCGCTCAAACTGCGCCCGCGGATAAAGGCTAATGCCTCGATGACCAATTGTTCACTTTTTTGCATATCCTCCAAGCGTTTCACTTCAGAGGAATTGGCAGCGAACTGATGCTTGATTACATTCAAATTATCGAACAAAGGCTGCATGTAAGGAGCCACTTTCTCATTGGCATCACCGGGAAGGAATCCAAGGTCTTTATTGGATAGGGCCACGATGGGACGTGCCAGGAGAATCTGCTTGTAGTCGGTAAGTTTTCCCAATGCGGCGGCCAATGCCAGCAGGGTCTTGCCGGTTCCCGCCTTACCGGTCAGGGCAACCAGCTTGATGTTCGGGTCGTTCAGCACCTCAAAAGCAAAGCTCTGCTCGGCATTGCGCGGCTCAATGCCATAATTCTTTGTCTTGTGGACCCGGCAAATCGAATGGGCAAAGGGATTATAACGCGCAAGCACACTGCTGCGGTCACTCTTCAGCACAAAACATTCGTTGGGACGAATGATGTCCTTAAAATCGAACTCGCTGATGTCCAGTCCTTCTTTGGAAGAATAAATGCGGTCTATCAGCGCAGGGTCAATACCCTCGAACACTTCATTCGACTTTTCGAATATATCCACATTGATTACCTTATCATTGATGTAGTCTTCGCACAGCAGACCGATGGAACGCGCCTTCATGCGCAGATTCACGTCTTTCGTGACAAGGATGGTTTTCATTTTAGGCTTTTTGGTGGAAAGCCAGTCCACTACCGACAGAATCTGATGGTCGGGGATGCGTTCGGGAAAGGAATCACGTACTCGGGGAGAGTCCACCATGCCTGCCACCACAAACAGACGGCCCAAGCCCTCTCCCAATGGCGCCCCTTTGGTGAACAGATTATCATCGGTAATCAAATCAAGCTCACGGACGAACTCACGCGCATTGAAATTAATCTGCTCATTACCTTTCTTGAATTTGTCCAGTTCTTCAAGGACTACGATGGGAAGATAAATGTCATTCTCTTGAAAATTCTTCAAACAGTTATAATCGTGAAGAATCACATTCGTATCAATCACAAAATTTTTCTTAGCTCCCATACACGTTAGATTTAAATTGTTAATACCTTTGCATAAGCTTAAGATAAGCTACACTGCAAGCAATTTCAAGCAAGCTTGATTGCGTCCGGTTTGCATTATCTTTGTCGCTTTTAAAGATAACAAATTAATAGGGAGAAAGGATTGCTTCTCCGTTAAATATTATAAAAGATGGATTATCAGGACACTTTAACTTACTTATATAACAGTGTGCCCATGTTTCAGCAAGTGGGCGGCTCAGCATACAAGGAGGGGTTGGAAAATACTCTGACCCTGGACGAACATTTCGGACATCCCCACCGCAGTTTCCGCAGCATTCATGTGGCCGGTACCAACGGAAAGGGTTCCTGCTCGCATACGCTTGCCGCCATACTGCAAGAAGCGGGATATAGGGTCGGACTCTACACCTCGCCCCACCTGGTGGATTTCCGGGAGCGCATCCGGATTAACGGACAGCCTATACCCGAGGAATACGTCATCCGTTTTGTAGCGCAGGAACGTGGATTCTTCGAACCCCTCCACCCCTCCTTCTTTGAGCTGACCACTGCCATGGCCTTCCGCTACTTTGCGGATGAAAAGGTGGATGTAGCCGTAATCGAGGTGGGACTAGGCGGACGCCTGGACTGTACCAATATCATCCGTCCGGATGTATGCATCATCACCAACATCAGTTTTGACCATACCCAATTCCTGGGGGACACCTTGGCAAAAATCGCAGGAGAGAAGGCAGGAATCATTAAAAGCGGTATCCCCGTTGTAATCGGCGAGACCACTCCCGAAACGAAACCGGTATTTCTGGAAAAAGCACAGACAACGGGTGCTCCCATCTACTTTGCCGAAGAGAATGACCGTGAAGACTATCCCGGAATAGAATACGAACTGAAAGGGCTCTACCAGCAGAAAAATGCCCGGACCATCCTCACCGCCCTCCCGCTACTGAAAGAAGCCGGCTACCGACTGGACGGACAAGCAGTGCGCAGTGGCTTTGCCCGTGTGGTGGAACTGACGGGCTTGATGGGACGCTGGCAAAAACTGCAGGACTCGCCCACCCTGATTTGTGACACCGGCCACAATGTGGGAGGCATCACCTACATTACAGAACAACTGAAACAGCAGGCTTACCGCCAGCTACACATCATCATAGGCATGGTGAATGACAAGGATATACGGGGGGTACTGGCCCTGCTGCCCCGGGAAGCGACCTACTACTTCACCAAAGCCAGCGTGAAGCGAGCATTGCCCGAAAGCGAACTACAGGAGCTTGCCGAAGCAGCAGGTCTGGAAGGACATTGCTATCCTGATGTACCTGCCGCCGTGCGGGCCGCACAAGAAAAAAGCCTCCCGGAAGATTTCATCTTCGTGGGAGGCAGCAGTTTCATTGTGGCCGACTTGTTAGCGAACCGCGATGCACTCAATCTCTACTAAGGCATCTTTGGGCAACGCCTTCACTGCCACAGCCGAACGTGCCGGGAAAGCACCGTCAAAATAGGTGGCATATACCTTGTTCATATCAGCGAACAAGGACATGTCTGCCAGAAAAACGGTTGTCTTCACAATATTCGCCATGCTCAGACCTGCCTCTTCCAGGATATGCTTTATATTCTCCAAGGACTGGCGGGCTTGCGCTTCCGTACCTTCAGCTATCACTCCGGTAGCTGCATCAATAGGCAACTGACCTGATACAAATACCATTCCACTGGCTTCGATAGCCTGGCTATAAGGGCCTATGGCGCCCGGTGCCTTCTGGCTGCAAATCACTTTCTTCATGATTGTCAAAGTTTGTTTTTATTAATAATCGAGTCTATTTTCTTTTTTGAAATAAAAAAAATCCGAAGTATATGCAGTATTCCGGAAATCCACGCATTTTATAAATAAAACAACGTAATTTCACTCATAACCTGTTATACCTAGACTTAACTCATTTAACACGGGGGAGTTCCCCAAAACAGAGGCTCTGCTTGCGAAAGCAGAGCCTTTATTCTATCCCATCCCTTTACTTGCAATGCTTCTCAATCAAAGCATCCACATTGGGGTCACCCAATTCCTTTGCCTTGGCAAAGCTGGCACAAGCTTCCTTGTCCTTCTTCATCTGCAGCTGGGCGATACCCATCAGACGGTAGGCCTCGGCATACTTAGGGTCTTTCTCCAGAGCAGTCTTCAGCACATTCAACGCCTCTTCGTAACGTCCCACGCGAAGATTCACCACTGCCAGTTCGGCACGGTAAGTCAAATCCTCCGGATTCAGTTCGATGGCTTTCGCCATATCGTCCAGCGCACGCTGGTACTGCTTGGCCTTCAAAGCAGCCTGCTCACGGTAATAGTAGAACATGTCGTTCACTTTACCGTTCACGGCATTGTAATAGGCGTCATAATCCAGCATGGCATTACGCGCCTGGTCTGCATTCATACGGGCTTGGGCACGCTCCAGCAAGTAAGGGGCGGCTTCCTCCGTATAGGGCTGGGTAAAGCGGGCCACACAACTGTCCATCAGAGCCAGTACCTCTTCGGCAGGCGCCTGCATCAGTTCCTTGGTCTTGGCAGCACTGAAGAAGGTAGCCGGAGAGGCCAGAATGGTCTTATTCACTTTATCATAGCTGGTAAATGCCGACGGATAGTCCTGCTTGGCAAACAGGATGTCACCCTCCAACTGGACATAAACCGGAAGCTCGTCAATGGCTATCGCTTTCCGTACCTCGTCCAGAGCCTTGTCGAGCGACCAGTCCTTATAAACTTTCTCGGGCTTGCCCAATGCATAATTATAGATTATCTTAGCCCGGTTGTAATACACATCATCTTTCTTTGCGGCAACCTCCAAAGCCTTATCCATATCTGCGGCGACCTTATCCATGGAAGCATCTTCACGGGACATGAACAGATGCTGGGAAGCACGGCGCAGATAACCGTCGGCACTGGCAGGATATTGTGCAATGAAATCGTTCAGAGTCTCCATATACTTCTCCGGAGACAGTTGGGAAGAAGCCATGTAGAGGAACACCAAAGCCTGCTCTTCGGTATCGGGCAATGCCTTCTTGATACCGATGCCCTTCAATGACATATCTCCATAAGACAATGCGGAGATATTCTGCGACATGGCGAAATTGGCATCAATGGCATAGCAGATGGTAGCCGTGTCTTGTCCGGAGGACTTCTGCGCAAGGCCGAAGACCTGCCCGTCCACAGTCATCAGCGGACAACTCACCATCTTGTCCTTCAAACGCATATCAAGTGTATAATAGGAATAGTTACCGGAAATCTTATCAGCTTCCTTTACTTTCCCGGCAGTGAAGGAACGGTCCTTCTGGGTGGAATAAGGCAGCAGATATACATCCGCACCGACGGCCGGAGCCACAGCAGCCAAAGTGAGTGCCGTGACTTTCTTTCCGGGGATGCCGACACGGAACTTGACAACATCGTACATGTCATCAGCTCCCATAATGGCCTCCACCGGCATCTGTGCCCCGTCCGAGCTCATCACAACGGCGCGCCGGGCACCTTTGAACAAGGTGTAGTCAGAAAGCGCAACGCCATCTTCAGTGACAAAAAAGCCGTTTCCAGTATTCAGTATCTTATCGTCCTGGTCGTAGGTCACCACCGAAAAAACGGCACGTTTGGCTTTGTCTACCCACTTCGGGGCTTGTGCCACACTCCACTGAGCCAATAAACAGAGAGTGAGCATCAACAGCAATTTCTTTTTCATATCTTAGTTGGTTCTTTGTTTTACCGCTTCATAAATCAAAATGCCGGCTGCAACGGAAACATTGAGGGACTCAATGGTTCCCAACATGGGAATCTTCACCCACTCGTCACACAACGCCAGGTTGTCATAGGACACCCCCTTGTCTTCGGCACCCATAATGATGCACATCGGACCGGTATAGTCGGCTTTGGTATAGTCGTAATCGCCTTTCTCCGTGGCTGCCACGATATGGAAACCACTATTCTTGAGGAATTGCAGGGTCTCTTTCAGGCTGTGTTCGCGGCAAACGGGCAAAGTGTGCAGGGCTCCTGCCGAAGTTTTCATGGCATCTGCGTTGACTGATACACTGTTCCGTGCAGGGATAATCACGGCATCTACCGCCGCACACTCGCAAGTACGGGCAATGGCGCCGAAATTGCGGACATCCGTGATGCCGTCGAGCATCACAAACAGAGGATTCTTGCCCTGCTCGAAAAGGAAAGGTACCAAGTCCTCCGTCTTCTGGTAAGTGACTGAAGAGATGAAGGCAATCACTCCCTGGTGATTCTTACGCGTCACGCGGTTGATGCGTTCCACCGGAACGCGCTGTACCGGTATCAAAGTCCCTTTCAAGACAGCGAACAGCTCTTTTGACAAATCACTCTGAATGTCCTTCTTTACCAATATCTTGTCTATCTCTTTTCCTGCCTGAATGGCTTCTATCACGGCACGAACGCCGAAAATCATTTCACTGTTATCAACCATATATGGGTATTTACTATTTGACGATTTACTATTTACTATTTGATACTTCCAGCAATGCTCTGGCATTGTTCAGTGCGGCTTCGGTCAGCTTAGCACCACTCAGCATATGGGCTATTTCTTCCACACGTTCATCGTCGGTCAGACGACGGATGTGACTGTTTGTTTCCGTCTCGTTGTCCTGCTTGTACACCTTATAATGGGCGCGTCCGCGGGCAGCAATCTGGGGCAGATGGGTGATACTGATTACCTGGCGGTCCTGCTCGCCCATCTCCTGCATGATATCCGCCATGCGGTCGGCTATCTCGCCGGAGACTCCGGTATCTATTTCGTCGAATACAATGGTAGGAAGCTTGACGGCACCGGCTATCATTGCTTTGATGGAGAGCATGACGCGGGCTATTTCACCACCCGAAGCTACGGAGGAGACGCTTTGCAATGCCCCGTTCTTATTCGCGGAAAACAAGAAGTTCACAGTATCCGCCCCGTGTATGCCCGGCTCTTTGCGGGCACCTATCTCTACCTGGAAACGGACATTGGGCATGCCCAACGGAACCAGCCGCGCAGCCATCTGCTTCTCCACTTCACGGGCAACGGCAGTACGCGCCTTGGTGAGGACGGCAGCCTGCTTTTTCACCTTATTATATAAAGCGTCGCAACGCGCTTTCAGTTCCTCGATGTGCTCGTCGGACGAAGTGATGGCTGAGAGTTTGGCGGCGTATTCATCCGTCAACGCCAGAAGTTCACCGACAGTGGAAACGCGGTGCTTCTGTTGGAGCGTATAAATCAAGTTCAGACGTTCGTTCACTTCATCCAGACGTTCGGGGTTGAACTCTATTTCATCCTCCTTACCCGACACTTCCTGCGAAATATCCTTCAACTCGATATAAGTGCTTTCCATGCGTTCGGCAAGTTCCCCGGCAACCGGATAAACCCTCTGCAGGCCGAGCATCGTATTCAGGCATTCCTTCAGCCCGGACAACAAGCCTCCTTCGTCCGAGTAGAGCGTCTGCCCTACCCGATAGAGTCCGGCCTTTATCTCTTCCGCATGGCTCAGCGTATCTGCCTCTTGCTCCAGCTCCTCCTGCTCACCGGCAGACAAGTGTGCCTCTTCCAACTGTTCCAGTTGGAAACGGATATAGTCTTCGTCCGACTTATCCTGATTGGCACGGGCAACAAGGGCCTCCAAATCCTGCTGTGCCTGCTTCCATGCTCCGAAGATATGCTGGTAAGCAGACAAGGCCTCTTCGTTATGCGACAAGATGTCCAGTACATTCAACTGAAACCCTTCCTTGTTCAGCAATAGGTTCTGATGCTGGGAATGCACGTCAATCAGCTGTTCTCCCAACTCCTTCATCTGAGCCAATGAAGCAGGCGTGTCATTGATGAATGCCCGGCTCTTGCCCGAAGCGGACACCTCGCGGCGCAGGAGGCATTCTTCCTCGTACTCCAACTCATTCTCCTCAAAGAAAGGCTGCATACCGTAAGCGGAAATATCAAAACGGGCCTCGATAATGCACTTCGAAGCTCCTACACGAATGGCTTTCACATCGGCACGCTGTCCCAGCAGCAGACCGATGGCACCCAGAATAATGGATTTTCCAGCACCGGTCTCACCCGTTATCACCGAGAAACCGCTGCTGAAGCTGATATCGAGCTTTTCAATAAGCGCATAATTCTGTATGTAAAGCGAACGCAACATAAGGATATTGACGATTTGACGATTTACTATTTACTATTTAAATCTTTCACCAGACGGTCTACGATGTCGGCAGCCACTTCGGCTTTGGACTTCAAGGGGTAGTCCGTCTTTCCCTGGTGGTCTATGATACTGATTTTATTGGTATCGCAACGAAAACCGGCTCCCTTGTCGTTCAGGGAGTTCAGCACGATGAAGTCCAGATTCTTGCGGTTGAGCTTGTCTTCCGCATTCATCTGCTCGTTATGAGTCTCAAGGGCAAAGCCTATGAGGAGGCGTTGACAGTGCTCCGCATCGTTCTTCAGATTGCCTAAGAAAGCGGCTATGTCGCGGGTAGGTTTCAAGTTTAAACTCATCTCCCCGGTCTTTTCGCGCTTGATTTTCTCATCCGCCACTTGTTCGGGGGTGTAGTCTGCCACGGCAGCCGTCAAGATGGCGGCATCGGCATGGACAAAGGCGGCGGATGCAGCCTCGAACATCTCCTGCGCCGACTCTACCGCATGGTACTGGTGCATCGGGAAGTAAGTGCCTTGCTGCACCGGACCGGCAATCAGTATCACCTTGGCCCCTCTGGCGGTACATTCATCTGCCAGGGCAAGTCCCATCTTGCCGGAAGAATAGTTGCCGATGAAGCGCACCGGGTCTATCTTCTCATAAGTAGGTCCTGCGGTTATCATCACTGTCTTGCCCACCAGGTCGCCATCTTTGGCAGCAAAGTACATTTCCAGGTGGCGGATGATATTCTCCGGCTCCTCCATACGGCCTTTCCCCACCAGATGGCTGGCGAGTTCTCCCGTAGCAGGTTCTATGATGTGGTTTCCATAAGAGCGGAGTGTATCCAGATTCTTTTGGGTGGAAGGATGGGCATACATGTCCAGGTCCATGGCAGGCGCCACAAACACCGGAGCTTTGGCGGAGAGATAGGTGGTAATCAGCATATTGTCTGCCACGCCATTCGCCATCTTGCCGATGGTGGAAGCCGTAGCCGGGGCTATCAGCATGGCATCTGCCCACAGACCGAGGTCCACATGGCTGTTCCAGGTGCCATCGCGTTGGGCAAAGAACTCACTGATAACCGGTTTGCTGGTCAGGGCAGAGAGCGTGATAGGGGTAATAAATTCTTTTCCGGCAGGCGTAATGACCACCTGCACCTCTGCACCACGCTTAATCAGTCCGCGAATAATATAGCATGCTTTATAGGCGGCAATGCTGCCCGTAATGCCCAATACTATTTTCTTCCCTTTCAGTATATTTGCCATTTATTTCTGAGTCATTTCACGCAGACGTATCTTGGTCAGCGTGGCTTTGGTATTCAGGGTAAAATCACTGTTCAGAATCCAGCTGTAATAGCCGGGATCGCGCTTCAGGACATCGGATACCGACATGCCCTTGTACTTGCCGAAGTTGAATACTTCCACACCTTTGTCATCGTAGACCATACGACCGGCAAAGTCCACATTCTTGTTGAAGCTGGAATAGTCGGCAAGGAAAGCCACGTCATTCTGCAACTCCGGATAGCGGTCCAACTGCGACATCAGCACCTCGTAGGTGGCACGTGTATCAGCCTCTGCCGTATGGGCGTCTTCCAAATTCTTGCCGCAATAGAATTTATAGGCAGCAGACAGCGTGCGTTGCTCCATCTTGTGGAAAATGACCTGCACGTCCACAAACTTGCGGCGGCTCATGTCAATGTCCACACCGGCACGAAGGAACTCTTCCGCCAGGACGGGGATATCAAAACGGTTGGAGTTGAAGCCCGCCAAGTCGCATCCTTCAATGTCATTGGCAATGTTGCGCGCCACTTCCTTGAATGTGGGGCAGTCGGCTATATCGGCATCGTAGATGCCATGAACGGCAGATGCTTCGGCAGGAATGGGCATTTCGGGGTTGATACGCATGGTTTTGGACTCCTCATTCCCGTTGGGATATACCTTGAGGTAACAGATTTCGACAATTCGGTCTGAGTTGATATTGGTACCCGTAGTCTCCAAATCAAAAAAGACTATCGGATTTTTCAGATTCAATTTCATTGTTTTTTCGTTTTATAAGCTCTGGCTATGAGCTATAAATTATAAGTTTAACTTACAAGCCACGAGCTACAAGTACCGTGCGGCATAATTGCGCAGCCACTTGTAGCTCGTAGCTCATAATCCGATTGCTAATATTCATCAGTCATTCAGCATCATCGGCATCAGCAACATCAGCAAGTCTTCGTTCTCTTCCTGCTCTACCGGAATAATGACACCTGCACGTGAAGGATCTGCCAGTTCGATAACGATTTCATCGGCAGAAATGTTATTCAGAATGTCAATCAGGAAAGTGGACTTGAAACCGATGCTCATCGGATTGCCCGCATATTGGCAAACCAGTGTTTCTTCGGCCGATGTAGAGAAGTCGATGTCCTGTGCGGAGATGACAATCAGATTCTCCTGCATACGGAGCTTGATAAGGCTGCTTGCCTGCGAAGAGAAGATGGACACGCGGCGCAAAGCACCGAGCAGTTGCAGGCGGTCTACCGTCACTTTATAAGGGTTGTTCTGCGGAATTACAGAGTTGTAGTTGGGATAGCGGCCTTCGATAAGACGGCACACCATGCGGTAGCTTTCCAGTGTGAACACAGCGTTGCGTTCGTCGAACTCGATAGTCACCATGCCTTGTTCTTTCGGCAGCAGGTTCTTCATCAACGAAGCCGGCTTCTTGGGCAGGATAAAGGCGGCACGTTCGTTACCTTTGGCAGCCAGTGTCTTGCAGCGCACCAGCTTATGACCGTCTGATGCCACCATCGTGATGTCCTCCGTTGTGATATCGAAATAGATACCGTTCATCACGGGACGAAGCTCGTCATCAGCCGTAGCAAACACGGCACGGTTGATACCACCCAGCAACACTTGTGCATCCATTTCCACACGTACGGCATTGTCACCCAACATGGCAGACTGCGGGAACTCGTCCGCATTCTGCCCCATCAGGCTGTATTTACCGTTCTGATACTGTACCGTGATTTCAAGGGAATCCGTATTGATTTCAAAAGTCAACGGTTGTTCGGGAATTTCCTTCAAAGCGTCCAAAAGGGTTTTGGCTGTGACGGCAAAACGGCCGTCCATATCACTTTCATTCACTTCGACCGTAGTGACCATCGTCGTTTCACTGTCGGAAACAGTTGCAGACAAGGTTCCGTCTTGCAGTTCAAAGAGGAAACAATCCAAAATAGGCAACGCATTCTTCGAATTAATCACACGGCTGATAGCCTGCAAATGACTGGAGAGCGCAGTACTCGAAACGATAAATTTCATATCTTCTGTATATTTAAGTTTTTTATTTTGCTAACGTCTTAGAAACCGTTTTTATCTTTTTCAAACTGACGGACAAAGTTAAAAAAAGAATTCCCTACGACAAAGAAATAGCAAGAAAAAACAGCCGAATATTCGTCTCATATTCCTAAAAAATTGTAACTTCGCCGCATCATTTAAAAAGAAAACAATGGAATTTACAGGAAAAATCATCGCTATACTCCAGCCCAGAGGCGGAGTTTCCAAGTCAGGTAACGAATGGAAATCACAAGAATATGTGATTGAAGACCATGGCCAATATCCGCGCAAAATGTGTTTTGACGTATTTGGAGCGGACAAAATCGAACAGTTCAATATTCAGATGGGCGAAGAGTTGACAGTATCTTTTGATGTAGATGCACGCCAATGGCAAGACCGTTGGTTCAACAGTATTCGCGCATGGAAGGTAGAACGCGTAAGCACTGCCGCACCCGCTCCGGGCGCTCCCGTTCCGCCGCCGGCTCCCACTGCCGCACCGGAATTCCTCGCAGGGGATGCAAAGGATGACCTGCCGTTCTAAGAATATGTTATAACTCACCACAGATTGCACAGATTAACACAGCTAAAAATTCTTGATTATCAAAATTCTAGAATAAACTGTGTTAATCTATACAATCTGTGGTGAGTGTGTATTTTGACTTTCCTCGTGCTTATTTTCCCTCAGCACTCTACAGAATGACCGATTAATCACCCTTTATAAAGCAATACGATATTCGGATAAACCACCCCTTCTGTACAAGTGAACTGTACTGCAAGCATGAAATGACGGAAGAAGTTGGATTGACGGAAGAAGAAGTTCGGTATCAGACGCACATACGTTTCAGGCTGGCTCAGCATCATCTCCATATCCACCATCATCACAAAATTATATATGGGTGAAAGACTGCCTATACCCTCTTCGTACACCGGTGTTCCGTCTAACACATCTCCACTCTCCACCGCCTCAATATAGGCCGAAAGGCTCAGTGCATCGGGAGCCAGCAACAGACTACCCCGATAGAAACAGGCAAAGGTATAAAGGGCAGACTCCGTGATGCCCGTCAGTTGGGTGAGCAGCGTGTTACGGGGCAACACATATTTAGGGAACTTCCTTGCTTTGGGATACAACGAATTATTTGAAACCACCTTCGGCATAAGCGGAGCATCCTCTTCCTTGGGGGTACTGTAAAGCAGAGACTGCAAGCGGCGTTCCGCTGCCAGTTCATCCTTGAGAGGGATACACATCACGGCGCAAGGCAGCTTGTCCAACGTGTCTTTAGACTGGAACAAGCAAGACATCACGCTCTCGCCCGCATGCTCATTCAAGTAAGCAATCCACTCCTCGTCGCGCTGCTTGATATAGTCTGAATAGGTGGCCTTGGCATACTCCTGACTGGCAGTAAAGCCAAACCAGGAATTTCTGTCAGACATTGCCCAGCGATCGTAAAAGAAAGTGGAAGACGGAAGCAGAGCCCCGGAAAATCCGTCCTCTACCGGCTGCTGCACCCGCAAGGCATTGATAAACGTCTGTGTGGAATCCGACCCATGGCTGATGCCGGAGCAATAAATGGCATCTTCATTGAACTTCATGTCAAACTCCGCCCAACTGCCCAGCTGCGTCTGCGAACGGATACCGTCCGTAGGCTTCCCCATATCCACTCCTTTCATACGCACATAGACCGTGGCAGCCACGTTACTCTGCTTGCCCGCGTACATAGTGCGGAAAGAAGGGAGGTTCATCAGGGACTTTTTGCTGCGCCGCGCATCAATCACATGTTCTATCAAACGCTTCTGGAAACTTACAACCAGAAAATCGGGAGTGAAGTAGGCAGCCAGGAAACGACCGTCTGCCATGGGATAGATACGTATCTCCTCTCCCTTGTAATCGAAATACTTGGAAGGAAACGAACTGGAGCAGTACTTCTCCACAAAAGACTCCACCAACTCATAATCACCCGAACCCAAACTACAATACAATACTTGGTTCATCGGTGTATCCGGCTCGTGAAAGCTAATCAGCATCTTGTTCATCTGTTTACTCAGTCCATGCGGAGTATCCTCCACCAAAGTATACAAATACTTCTTCAAGTAAACAAAAAGCTCCGATACGTATAGAAAATGATTGTCTTTGCTGCAATTCAGTTCATTGATATCTTCCACGAGGTCTGCCATACGGTCAGTTTCGAGTATGGCTGTGGCATCTTGAGGCACCAAAGTATAAAGATTGAAATCCTGCCGGTTCTCCACCGAATTCAACCGCAGGAAGGAATACACGCCAAAACCGGTACATAGCAGCACTATGGACACAACGACAGCTATCTGTATGAGGAGTCGGAGTTTCATGGCATTTATTCATCAACTTTTGGCAAAAATAGCATTTTCTACTAATAAAACAAAACAAATGTTTCAAAAAGTTTAGAAATCTATTTCAAGTCCATCGTAGGCAAAGTGTACATGGGGTGGCAACAGCTTTTCGATGTCGGCATGAAGCCCTGCATGATGGCTCATATGGATAAAATAGGTCTCTTTGGCACCAATACGTCCGGCAGCCTCCAACGCCTCCGAAATACTCTGGTGCGTAGGATGCGGCTTTGGCCGTAAAGCATTCATTACCAAAACGTCCAAGCCCTTCAATTGTTCATAAGATTCTTCAGGCATCATGTGCATATCCGTGATATATCCCAGCCGGCCGCCAATGCGGTAGCCCAGGATGGGAAGCCTACCGTGCATCACCCGTAAAGGCAGCACCTCCGTCCGGTTGATGTGGAACGCCTGCCCCGCCTCCACTTCCTGCAGATAGATACGCGGAACTCCCGGATATACTTTATCGACAAAGCAGTAAGGCATCCTTGCCCGCAGATGGGCAGCAGTGTAGGCATCGGAATAGATAGGGGTATCGGCAAAACGGCCGAACGGGCGCAAATCATCCAGACCGCCCACATGGTCATAGTGTTCGTGTGTCACCAGTACGCCGTCTATCTTCTCAAAAGAAGAGGCGCGCAGCATCTGTTCCCTGAAGTCAGGGCCACAATCTATCAATATCACCGCATCATCCGTATGCAGCAGGGATGACGCACGCAAGCGGTTGTCCCGCGGGTCAGTGGAAGTGCAGACCGGACAAGTACAGCCTATCTCAGGCACTCCGGTCGAAGTTCCGCTTCCTAGTATTCTGAGTTTTCCCATTGACTAAATCAAATAAATTTCTAAAATCAGGTTATATACAACGATGTTTGGGTGCGTCAAAACTCTCTTACTATTTTATCAAACAAACTTCCGGGTGAATGTCAATGCCGAATTTCTCGCGGACAGAAGCCCGCACGGCATCCGAAAGAGCAACAATATCCGCTCCCGTGGCACCACCCGAGTTCACCAGTACCAACGCCTGCCGGCCGTGCACCGCAGCAGGCCCCAGCGCCTTCCCTTTCCAGCCACACCGGTCTATCATCCAGGCAGCCGGTATCTTTACCCGGCCGGCATCCACATCATAGTGGGGCATATCCGGATATTCCCGTTGCAAAGACTCGAACTGCCGACGCGGCACGATAGGGTTCATAAAAAAACTACCCGCATTGCCCAGCACCTTCGGGTCGGGCAACTTGCTTTGACGGATGTCTATAATCACGCGGCGCAAAGTTTCCAGATTCAGCACCGGATATTTCTCCAGCTCCTGCCGGATAGTACCGTAATCCAATGTATAATGTTCCCGTTTACTCAAGCAGAAGTTCACGTAAGTCACAAACACGGCCTTCATCTCCGGTTGCTTAAACAAGCTCTTTCTGTAGGAGTAGCCGCATTCATCCACCCCGTAGATACGCTTCTCCCTTGCCATATTTATGGTTTCCACGGATGTTATCAGGTCCTTTACTTCCACACCATAAGCACCGATATTCTGTACTGCACTTGCCCCGACCTCACCCGGTATCAGCGAAAGGTTCTCGGCACCATACCAATGTCGTTTCACACACCAAGCCACAAAATCGTCCCATACCACACCAGCACCCACACGCACCCACACGTGCTCCTCATCCTCTGACGTCACCTCCAGGCCACCGATACGTGAATGCAGCACCGTGCCTTCATAATCCTTGATAAAGAGCAGGTTGCTCCCTCCACCGATATGCAGCCAGGGCGCAACGACCTGTCCTGCCGCAATCAGCTCCCGCAGTTCATCCTCCGAACCGTATTCCAGAAATCTTGCAGCAGTAACGTCAATTCCAAATGTATTGGGTATCTTCCTCAAACCTTTCCTCCTTTATTTTAAATGCTCGTGTCTTCATATTTGTACAGCTCCCATCCCTTACTGCGTTTGCGGAAATAGAAGATATTGGAGTATCCGTTGCCTATGCCATTTACCTTCAGTATTTTGGTGTCCGACAAGTCCTCATTCTTCTGTCCGTAATTGATATTAGACAGTCTGTCGGCAGGCATTACCGGACGGAAGGCATACCACTGGTCCACATCCAAAGTGGTTTCCAGGATAGAGAACTCGTCGTCAGGGTCTATGGTGATGAATTGTAGCGGATGGCTGATATGCTTGCTCTGATAGACACTGTCCGTCACAAAACGGGTATAGAATTCCACGAAGTCCTCATTTTCGCCTTTCTCCATCTCGCGCAGGTTGATGGCTTCGAGCATCCACATTCCCCGCTTCTTCTCAAAATAATAACGCTTCATCATACGCGTTTTCAAGAAAATCCACTCCACTTGTACCGATGTCAGCGTAGTATCGCCCACCATGTCCATATCCTCTTCCTTATCAAAAAGCAAGGTGTAATAGTTCTGCTTGGTAAACAGATAATCGTGCTTCCAGAAGTCCGCCTCTATCTTCAGCGGAGTGTCACGGTCATAATAGGGCAAAGGAAATACCGTCCTCTGCCTTTGCAGAGCATCATCCGAAGCATAATTGAAGATAAAATCATCAAACAGCTCGTCTGCCTCCATCGGCTTCGGTTCTTCCTTCACTTCTGCTTCCAGCAGCGTATCGGCCTTGTGACCGGCCGAATCCACCATTTCCGTAATGGTAGCAAAGGGATCCATTTTCGCCTTTTTGTTTCCACACGAAATCAAAAAGGCGAGTAACAAAAATCCCAATAAAAGTTTTTTCATTCTTTACGGACCGCTTACGGTCACTTGTTTAATTTAGCCCTTAATTTCTCAAGCATGTCTACGGTCATGGACTCCAGGTCGTACTGCGGCATCCAGTCCCATTCCTCGCGTGCACAAGAGTCATCCAGAGAGTCGGGCCAGCTGTCGGCAATGGCCTGCTTCAGCGGATCAATCTCGTATGCCATCTCAAAATCAGGCATATGCTTCTTAATTTCCTGATAAATCTGTTCTGGGTCAAAACTCATGGAGGCGATGTTGAAGGCGTTGCGGTGCTTCAGCCTTGCCGGTGCCGCTTCCATCAGCGAGATGGCCGCGTTCAGTGCGTCGGGCATATACATCATATCCATATACGTGCCGGCCTTCACCGGACATACGAATTTTTCTCCCTTCACGGCAGAGTAGAAGATATCCACCGCATAGTCCGTAGTGCCGCCACCCGGAGGGGTCACGTTCGAAATGATTCCCGGAAAACGTACCGAGCGTGTATCCACACCATATTTTGTATAGTAATAGTCACTCAACAATTCAGTCGTCACTTTTGTCACGCCATACATGGTACGCGGACGCTGGATAGTGTCCTGCGGTGTCTTTACACTGTTTCTTATACACATCTCCGAGC
>ENA-OYYZ01000586-OYYZ01000586.1-human-gut-metagenome-genome-assembly--contig:-NODE-586-length-19720-cov-6.470837_pt1 | contig 19720 bp, 16 predicted proteins | sample MGYA00243256_ERZ653463 | MGnify/ENA primary metagenome ERZ653463 (study PRJEB26926, sample SAMN06165173) | human gut metagenome | biome: ENVO:00009003; feature: ENVO:2100002; material: ENVO:00002003... | reverse complement strand
CTGCACGGTAGAGCGGGAAATGTCCATTTGTGCGGCACATTGCTCGTGGGTTTGCTGCTCCAAGTCAACCAGCCGAATAACCTCGTATTCGTCCAGCGTCAACAGGATCGGCTCGGTATCTTCACATCCGTTGGGGCAGAAGGTATCAACTTGTGGTGCGCCACAAATTCGACGGCACCGTGGCGGTCTTGGCATGGACGCTTTCCTCCTTCTGTTTTCGGTATATACCGATTATAGCATTTCGCGCAGAAAAATCAATACAGATTTTTCAAAAGCCGCTGTAACGCTTATTCGAGGTGCAGTGCCTCACTACGATCGTGGTACCCAGTACACCAGTGCGCTTTACCGCAACACCCTGAGAAAAAATGAAGAGCTGCCGGACAGCATTGTTGTAGAGGTTATCGTAAAGCTGGTAAGCAATCCGAAGTTCGCCGCCATGATGCAGGAAAAGATCAGCATGAAGGTGGATATCTCTGCCATTGAGCAGGAGATCGCGGCGCATGAAAAGCAGCTTCGGCAGAGTTATTCCGTAAAGGCACGACTGATGGAGGAGATTGATTCCCTCGACCCGGATGATAAGCACTACATGAAACGCTAAGCAGACCTTGATGACCGGCTTTACAAGATGTATGATAAAATCGAGGATACGGAAAACCAGCTCAAGCTCCAATCATTGCGGAAGATATGAGCTTGAGTTTGGACAATGACGCACATATCGAAATGGTATGCCTCTTGAGCAAAGAGGCAGGGGAGGAACAGCAGAGATGAATCAGGCAATGAAGAAAGCAAAGGAAACTTTTGCACAGGGAAATTATACCTGTGTCTGGTGCAGGGACAACGAGCTTTTGACGAGTAAGGAAGCAGGTCTGCGTCCGCTGCTGACACGCATCCGGGAGGGGAAGGATTTGAACGGATTTTACGCGGCGGATAAAATCGTCGGACGCGCGGCAGCATTTTTATATGTGAAGCTTGGAGCAGCCGGGGTGTATGCACCTGTGATGAGCAGGGGTGCGAAAGAGCTTTTGACGGAATACAACATACCCGCAGAAGCAGACGAACTGACAGAGAACATCCGAAATCGTCAAAATACCGGATTATGTCCAATGGAATGCGCAGTTTCATCCTGCGGCAGTCCGGAAGCAGCGTATGCCGCCATTTTGGAAGCGATCAGAAAAATGCAGCAGAAATAAGAGATAAAGGGGAAAACATAAGAGGAGGAGCGGTTAAATGCTGTACAAAAAGAATCAGGCAGAGAAACTGGAAGACAGCTTGTTTAAGCAGCCCACAGCGGAGTATAGGGGAGCTCCCTTTTGGGCGTGGAATACGATGCTGGATCAAAAAGAACTCGACAGACAGATGGAGGTCTTAAAGTCGATGGGCTTTGGCGGTGCACATCTGCATCCGCGTACCGGTCTGGAAACACCGTATTTAAGCGAGGAATTTATGGATCGGATCAAGGGCTGCCTGGCAAAAGCAAAGCAGGAAAATCTACAGGTTTATTTGTATGATGAGGATCGTTGGCCATCCGGATTTGCGGGAGGTCTTGTGACGAAGGAGGAAAAATACCGTGCGCAGTATCTTCTGTTTACAAACAAGCCTTATGAAGCAGGGGAAGAGGTACAGATGCAGACAGATTCCAGTGCGAGAGCAGCAAGAACTTTAAATGGCAGGCTGCTTGAGGTTTATGATGTCGTTCTGGACGAAAAGGGTTATCTGGTTTCCGGTAAAAAACTGGAGGAAGGCATGCAGCCCCAGGGAACCTGCTGGTACGCTTATCTGGAACGCCCGTTGCCGAGCACCTGGTACAACCATCAGACCTATGTAAATACGCTGGACAAAGCGGCAATGGATCGTTTCCTGGAAATCACCCACGAGGCTTATGCAAAGGAGATCGGGGACGAGTTTGGAAAAACTGTGCCGACGATCTTTACGGATGAGCCGCAGTTCTCTCATAAAACACTTTTGCAGTTTCCGCAGGAAAAACGGGATGTGATCCTGCCCTGGACAGAGGATTTTGCTCAAACCTATCAGGAAATGTATCAGGAGGATATTCTGGAAAAGCTCCCTGAGCTGATTTGGGAAAAAGCAGACAGAAGTGTTTCCACGATCCGGTATCATTATCATGATCATGTGACGGAGCGTTTTACCCGCGCGTTTGCAGACAATGTGGGAGCATGGTGCAAAAAGCACAATATCGCGCTGACCGGACATATGATGGAAGAGCCCACACTGCGAAGTCAGACTGCAGCACTGGGCGAGGCGATGCGTGCGTACAGAAGCTTTGAACTGCCCGGTATCGACATGCTGTGTGACAACCATGAATACACGACGGCAAAGCAGGCACAGTCTGCATCTCATCAGTTTGGGCGTGAAGGCGTAATGAGCGAGCTTTATGGTGTAACGAGCTGGAGCTTTGATTTCAGACGCCATAAGCTGCAGGGAGACTGGCAGGCGGCGCTGGGCATTACACTGCGTGTGCCGCATCTGTCCTGGGTTTCTATGAAGGGGGAGGCAAAGCGTGATTATCCGGCGAGCATCAATTATCAGTCGCCGTGGTGTAAGGAATATAAAACAGTTGAAGATCATTTTGCAAGAGTAAATACAGCAATGACACGTGGGAAGGCAGCTGTGCGTGTCGGCGTCATCCATCCAATCGAAAGCTACTGGCTTCACTGGGGACCGGAGTCCCAGACCGGATCGATCCGGGAGCAGATGGAGGAACGGTTCCAGAATGTGACCCGCTGGCTGTTGTTTGGCAGCTGTGACTTTGACTTTCTGGATGAATCGCTTCTGCCTGATTTGTGTACGGAAGCAGGAAACCCGCTGAAGGTCGGTGCAATGTCCTATGATGCTGTTATCATTCCCGGCTGTGAAACGCTGCGCAGTACGACAATAGAACGTTTGAAAACCTTTGCAAGAGCGGGCGGTAAGCTGATCCTGATGGGAGAAGCACCGACTATGACCGATGCAGTGCCCAGTAACGATGGAGCAGAGCTTGCAGCACTGTCCAGCCAGATCGTCTTTGAAAAAGCGGCGCTTTTGGAAGCGGTTGAGCCGTATCGCACACTGCGCCTGGAAAATGAGACGGGCAGCCTGACAAACCATTACATCTATCAGCTGCGCGTAGATCAGGACTGCAGCTGGCTGTTTATTGCAGTGGGAGAGCCTGCAGGAAATCTGGATTTTGTGAAAAAGGATCCTGTGAACATCGTGTTAAACGGCAGGTTCACGGTGAAAGAATACGATACCATGACCGGAAGAATCCGGGATGTGAAGACGGCAAAAAGAGGCGAGCAGACGGTTGTAAATCATATCTTTTATAACCAGAGTAGCTTGCTGTTAAAGCTGATGCCGGTGGGCGAGGCGAGCGGCAGCATGCAGGCGGCTGATGCGAACGATGCAACACAAGCAGCTGGCGTGCCTGGCGCGATGCAGGCGGTATCTGGCGCATCCAGCACGGCAGAAAGCTGCGCAGCATGCGGCGATTCTGCTTTAGCTGCAGCCCTCCGGGAACAGCTCCTTGCGTCCGGCGCAGCGCCGAAAGCCCTTCCGAATCGTGTTGCTGTTACTTTAAGTGAGCCGAACGTTCTTCTTTTGGATCGTGCGGAATTTTGTATGGACGGCGGAGCATATCAGCCTGCACAGGAGCTGCTGCGGGCAGACAATGTCCTGCGCAGTCAGCTCGGTTTCCCGGCGCGCGGCGGAGAAGTTGCCCAGCCATGGGTATTGCCGGAGGAAAAGACGGAACATTTTGCGACACTTCGCTTTACGATAGAAAGTGAAGTGGAAGTACCGGTACGTTTGGCGCTGGAGGAAGCGGAGCATGCATCTGTAAAACTGAATGGGAAAACAGTGAACGAAAAGGTGTCCGGCTGGTATACGGACCACTGCATCGGGACGATCGAAATCGGCACACTTCAGAAAGGCACAAATATAGTGGAAGCGACAGTTCCTTTCACGCACAGAATCGGTCTCGAATGGTGTTATCTCCTCGGTGATTTTGGCGTGCGTATCGAAGGCAGAGCCGGTGTTGTGACAGCACCTGTCAGAGCGTTAAGCTTTGGGAATATCGTACCCCAGGGACTTCCCTTTTATGGTGGGAATATTACCTATCATCTGCCGGTATCGATCGGAGCAAATGGCGCTGTTGTACATATTCCTCATTATCGCGGCGCACTCGTTGCAATAGAAAAAGATGGAAAACGGTTGGGTGAGACGACATTTGCACCCTATGATCTGGAAGTTGGACAGGCTGATTCGATCGATCTGGTGTTGTTTGGAAACCGCGTCAATACCTTTGGCGCAGTCCATATGGTTGGAGAGGATGACAGATTCCTGAATCCCGGCAGCTGGCGCACACAGGATGATGGCTGGTCGGAGGAATATGTGCTGCAGAAGGTCGGCATTTTGTCTGCACCGGTGATTGTGGAAAAGTAAAAATGTATTTTGAAAAGCAAAAATGCAGTGCGTTATACAGCACTGCATTTTTGTTTCCTGACAAGGAACAGGGAATGTGCTACAATGATAAAAAGATGTCGGATCAAAAGACTTTCACTTATCTATGAGGAAGCTCATGTGAGCTCTTTCGACTCTGGCATCATAAAAAGTAAAATGTTTGAGAGATAAAGCGAATGTGAGGGAAAGAAAATGACAGAAATTGAAAATAGTAAAGATCTGATTAGTGTATTATGGAGTGGGGCAGACATCTTGCGTTCAAAAATGGACGCAAATGAGTATAAAGATTATCTGCTGGGGATCGTGTTTTATAAATACCTTTCTGATTCCTTCCTGATCAAGGCATATGATCTGCTTTACGATGAAAAACCATCTACACTGAAGGATGCAGTAGAGGCATACAAAGAGGCACTGAATGACGAAGAAAGTTCAGAAGTATTAAAAAAACAGCTTGCAGAAGAATGCCATTATGTGATGGAACCAGAACTTACATATACGCATTTTGCAGAGGAAGCAAGAAATAATTCTTTTAACCGAGAGCAGCTGCAAAAAGGCTTCAACAACATTGAGCAGAGTGATCCTATTTTTGCTGATTTGTTTGCTGATATTGATTTATATTCCAATCGATTGGGTACAGGAGATCAGAAACAGAGCGATACAGTAGCCAGTCTTATAAAAGAAATTGATAAAGCTGATTTACTGAATTCGGATGCAGAAATACTTGGAAATGCATATGAATATCTGATTGGGCAGTTTGCATCTGAAACTGGAAAGAAAGCAGGAGAATTCTATACGCCCCAAGCTGTATCGAAAATCCTGACACGAATCGCTATTTCGGGACAGGAAGATAAGATTGGACTGTCTGTGTATGATCCGTGTATGGGATCAGGATCGCTCCTATTAAATGCAAAAAAGTATGCGGATAAGCCAAAGTATATTAAGTATTACGGACAGGAATTGAATACATCGACATATAATTTGGCAAGAATGAACATGTTTTTACATGGAATTGCAGCGGAGAACCAAAAGCTTAGAAACGGTGATACACTGGATGGAGACTGGCCGACTGGAGAAGAAACGGATTTTGATATGGTTCTTATGAATCCGCCATATTCTGCAAAATGGAGCGCGGCGGCAGGATTTTTACAGGATGAGCGTTTCAGTGATTATGGTGTACTGGCACCAAAATCAAAAGCAGATTATGCTTTTTTACTGCATGGATTGTATCATCTGAAAAGCAGTGGGACAATGGCAATTGTGCTTCCGCATGGCGTCCTTTTCAGAGGAGCAGCAGAGGGAAAAATCAGAGAGAAATTGTTGCGCTCCGGCAATATTTACGCGGTAATCGGTCTTCCGGCAAACTTATTTTATAATACGTCCATTCCGACTTGTATTATTGTGTTAAAGAAACACAGAGATGGACGGGATGTACTGTTTATTGATGCCTCTAAGAAATTTAATAAAGGCAAAAAACAAAACGAGATGACGGATGCCCATATTGATGAAGTGCTTGCATTGTACAGCAAGAGAGAAACTGTAGAAGGAGAAGCAGTTTTAGCAAGCTTTGATGAGATCGAAAAAAATGATTTCAATCTGAATATCCCGCGATATGTTGATAATTTTGAGAAAGAAGAAGAAATCGATCTTGATGCACTTTTAAAAGATATGGAAAAAACGGATGATGAGCTGAAACAGGTGCATGGAGAATTTGTATCCCTTTTAAAAGAGCTGACATCATCAGATGAGGCTATTATGTCTTCATTAAATGAGCTGATTGGAAGGATGGAGAGGTAATGGATATGGCAAAACCTACAATTAGATTTAAAGGATATCAGGATGATTGGGAACAGCGTAAGCTCGGTGATATTGGTAAAGCTCGCTCTGGAGTAGGATTTCCCGACGCCGAACAAGGAGGGGTAACCGGTATACCGTTCTTCAAAGTTTCCGATATGAATTTAGACGGCAATGAGAATGAAATGACGGTTGCTAATAACTATGTTACAGCAGAGCAGATCGCTGTTCACAGGTGGTCGCCTATTACAGAATTGCCAGCTATTTTCTTTGCAAAGGTTGGAGCTGCTGTGATGCTAAATCGCAAGCGTTTATGCCGTTTTCCGTTCCTTTTGGACAACAACACAATGGCGTATTCTCTCAGCTCAACGAAGTGGGACGCAGACTTTGCAAAGGCTCTCTTTGGAACAGTTGATTTGACTTCCTTGGTTCAAGTTGGAGCATTACCGTCCTACAATGCCAGAGATGTTGAATCAATGGAAATATATCTGCCGAGCCTTTTAGAGCAAGAGCAAATTGGCGGTTTTTTCAAGCAGCTCGACACCCTTATCACCCTTCACCAGCGAAAGTGTGATGAAACAAAAAGACTGAAAAAATATATGCTTCAAAAAATGTTTCCGCAAAATGGGGAAAAAGTTCCAGAAATTCGATTTTCAGGATTTACTGATGATTGGGAACAGCGTAAGTTGGGGGATGTGGTTGAAGATTATGTCGAAAAAACAACAGTGGAAGATCAATATCCTGTTTTAACCTCATCTCAGCGAAAAGGAATTGTGTTACAAGACGATTTTTTCGCAGGGGATAGAGTGAATCAAAATGGAAATATAGGGTATTTTATAATTCCGCGTGGATACTTTGCTTTTCGAAGTAGAAGTGATAATGATGTATTTGTCTTTAACCGTAATGATGCAGTGGATATGGGAATAATAAGCTATTTTTACCCTGTATTCAAACCAAGGGGAGTAGATTCAGATTTTCTGTTACGCAGATTAAATTATGGTTTAGAGGATCAAATCAAGATAAATTCTGAGGGAACAGGGCAGCATGTTTTATCATTGAAAAAGTTTAAAAATATGATTGGATTATTTCCATCATATGAAGAGCAGAAAAAAATTGGTTCTTATTTTTCTCAAATAGACCACCTCATCACTCTTCACCAGCGAGAGTTAGAAAATCTCCAAAATATCAAGAAATTTATGCTTGAAAAGATGTTTGTATAAGGGAGGAACGTAGAAAATGGGAAAAATAATTCTTTATCACGGGACTCCGGATCGGGTTGTTGTGCCGAAATACGGTGGTGGGGATGAAAAACACGATTATGGAAAAGGTTTTTATCTCACGGAAAGTATTGAACTTGCTAAGGAGTGGGCGGTTTGCCGCCCAAATGAAATAAATGGCTGGGTTCACAAGTATGAACTTGAAACAGATGGATTAAAAATTTTAGATTTTCAGCAGAAGGATGTACTTTCATGGCTTGCTGAATTGATGAAGCATAGGGATGCAGCGGATTCTAAACGATATCGCATGCTTGCAGCAAAGTTTATTGAAAAATACGGAGTAGATACAAACGAATATGACGTTATTCGAGGGTGGAGAGCAAATGCATCTTATTTTTATATTGCGAAGGAGTTTGTTCGGGATAATATTGATATCGATATTCTTGAAGAACTTCTTTCACTGGGTGGTTTGGGAATCCAGTATTGCATCAAATCAGAAAAAGCGTATGCGAATCTGACGGAGAAGAGCGATGACTTGCGTATTGTTCCATATGCTGAGTTTAATGATAGATATAATCAGAGAGACGTGATGGCTAGAAAAAATATGCGTGATCTTGTTGACTCTGATGCAAATAAGGTTACAAAAGTATTCAGTACTTTATTTTGAGGTGATGATAATGCGGGCATATGCAGAGGAGTATTTAAATGATGTGGTAGAAAATCAAGGAAAGCTCTTTGATTTTGTTGCACAGATGTATCCTGATAAGGATACGAAGGAATTTATCAATACTTATATGGCAAGCAAAACAAGAAAAAGTATTGATGAAGCCCAAGCTTATGTCAATACGATGGATGCAAAGGAACTTTGGAATTATTTTAATAAGACAGAAAACTATCATTTGAGAGATGGCAATGCGATGGAAGGATTCATGCCATTTTGGATTGGGGAATTCTATGCCTATTATCAGTGGTATTATAACTTACCGAGTGCGGAGGTAGTTAGAAAAATTCCGGTTTCCTTTTTGAAAAAAGCTTATACAGGACTTCATGACCTGGAGCTTGATTTGGCAGTGAAAAAAGTTGGGGTGGTATAATGGCAATAGTTTGTTTTCATAACGAAAACGAAGAAAATGGATACCTGAGTAACTGGTATCCATCTACGTTTTCTATTAATGGTATTGGGTATTCTTCAATGGAACAGTATATGATGTACAGTAAGGCAGTATGCTTTAATGATGATAAGGTTGCAAAGCAGATTCTTGCTACGGAGGACTGTGCAAAAATCAAGGATTTAGGAAGGAATGTGACTGGATATGACGATAATATGTGGAATGGTGTTCGACAGATTATTGTTTATGAGGGACTCTTGGCGAAGTTCTCACAAAATTCTGAATTGCGGGAAAAATTGAAAAAAACGGGAAAAGCAATTCTGGCAGAGTGTGCAGTGAAAGATCGAATATGGGGGATTGGTTTATCAATGCATGACCCAGACCGGCTTGATTGGACGAAATGGCAAGGTCAAAATCTACTTGGTTACACTTTGATGATGGTGAGAGAAAGAATATGATCCATATGTTTGGGAACAGCGTAAGTTGGGAGATGTTGCTCAAGAATTCAAAAGTGGAACCTCTTTGAAGGCAGATGAGATAGATATAACAGGTGATTATCCAGTCTATGGTGGGAATGGTTTAAGAGGGTATACTTCGACATACAATCATGATGGCGAATATGCGTTAATTGGTCGGCAGGGAGCTTTATGCGGAAATATGAATTATTCTGTTGGAAAGGCTTATTTTACTGAACATGCGGTAGTCGTAAAAGCTGATGAAAATAATGATACCATGTTCTTATATTACATGTTGGATACAATGAATTTAGGACAGTATTCAGACCAATCTGCACAGCCAGGATTAGCGGTAAATAAGCTGGTAAAGTTAGAAAATTGGTTTCCTACAAAAGAGGAACAACAGCGAATTGGATGGTATTTTAGCAACCTCGACCACCTCATCACTCTTCACCAGCGTAAGTCATGTTGGCTTGCATACGGAAGTCATTTTCGCTTGGGAACAGCGTAAGTTCGGTGATGTTGGTTCAGTTGCCATGTGTAAGAGAATCTTTAAAGAACAGACATCTGATGAAGGTGAAGTGCCTTTTTATAAGATAGGTACATTTGGTGGTGTACCAGACGCATTTATTTCAAGAGAATTATTCGATGAATATAAAGCTAAATATCCATATCCGAACAAGGGTGATATTTTAATCTCTGCGTCTGGTAGTATCGGCAGAACCGTTGAATTTACTGGAAAAAATGAATATTTTCAAGATTCAAATATCGTATGGCTTAAACATGGAAATGAGATAGATAACAGCTTTTTAAAGGTTTTATATAGTGTCATAGAGTGGTCTTGTGAAGGCTCTACTATCAAGAGATTGTATAATGATAATTTTTTAAAAACGGAGTTTATGCTTCCGCAAATTGATGAACAAAAGAAAATTGGAACCTATTTTTCTACCATCGACTATCTCATCACTCTTCACCAGCAGAAGTATTTTTACCATATATATATGTTTAACCAAACAAAAAAACTCTGATAAACGTAAAAGGAGAACGAAAATGCCAGAATTGGAGAAAATAATCGAAAAAAAGTTAATAGAGCAATTGATTTATGGAGAGTCTCAGTGGACTTACCGGGAAGATTTAAAGACGGAGGACGATCTTTGGAAAAATTTCAAGTATATTTTGGAACAGAATAATAAAGATCGCCTGAATGGAGAAGCTTTGTCGGATGCAGAGTTTGAACAGGTGAAGAATCAGTTGCAGTTTTCTTCTTTTTATAAGGCAGGTGAGTGGTTGGTTGGTGAAAATGGAAAAGTGATGGTTCATGTACAACGAGATACGGAAAGGCTACATTTAGTTGTGATGAATCATGAACACATTGCGGGGGGAAGCAGTGTTTATGAGGTAATCAATCAGTACAGTGCATTAAAGTCAGACGATGAAGAGAGTATAGCAGAAAGGGACAGAAGATTTGATGTTACGCTAATGATTAACGGGCTTCCGATGATACATATTGAACTGAAAAATCGTCAGCATTCATATATGGATGCTTTCTGGCAGATAAAAAAGTATATCAGTGAGGGAAAATTTACTGGAATTTTTTCTGCAGTTCAGATGTTTGTGATCAGCAATGGAGTAGATACGAAATACTTTGCAGCGGCAAGTGATACGGAACTGAATCCGAAATTTATGAGCGGCTGGGTTGATACAGAGAATAATCCTGTATCCGATTATATCGATTTTGCCAAGAGTGTCCTGCGCATTCCACAAGCGCATGAAATGATAGCCCGGTATACGGTTTTAGATGAAGATGCAAAAAGGTTGATTTTACTTCGTCCATATCAGATTCATGCAATTGAATCTATAAGGGAGGCTTCGAGGACAGGAAAATCCGGGTATGTATGGCATACAACAGGTTCCGGAAAGACGCTGACTTCTTATAAAGCAACCAGAAATTTGCTTATGGATATTCCGGCGATTGATAAAGCAATTTTTCTGATTGATCGAAAAGATCTGGACGCACAGACAACCATGGCATTTCAGGCATATGCAAATAATGATCTGGTAGATGTGGATGAGACTGATAATGTGAATGATCTGAAGAAAAAACTAAAATCCAGTGATCGGCAGGTGATCGTTACTACGATTCAGAAAATGCAGATCCTGATTAGTAAAAGACTTCAGGAAGGAACAACAGAATATAACAAGATCAAGAATCTGAAAATTGCATTTGTAGTAGATGAGTGTCACAGAGCGGTTACACCAAAGACCAAAAGAGAACTGGAAAAATTTTTTGGAAGATCACTTTGGTATGGATTTACAGGAACACCCAGGTTTGCTGAAAATCCGTATCCACAGATGGGGGATTTAGCTCGTACTACAGAAGAATTATATGGAAAACGTCTTCATAAATATACGATTCAAAATGCGATTCATGATAATGCTGTGCTTGGATTTCAGGTAGAGCATAATGGAGCAAAAAATCTTGAGGATGAGACAAATGCCAGCGTATATGATAATGAAACTCATATGCTGAAAGTGTTGGATATTATTCTCAATAAGTCTTTTTATAAATTGGGATTTCAGAATGGAAAAGGGAAGACATATGAAGGACTTCTGACAACAAGCTCGATTCAGCTGGCACAGAAATATTATGAACTTTTGTGTAAAGTTAAAAGTGGTGAAACGTCGCTTGTAATTGATGAAAAAATCAAACAGGTTCTTCCTGATTTTCCGAAGTTTGCCATCACATATTCGGTAACAGAAAATGAAGAAGGATCACATGTCAATCAGGAGAAGATGCAGAAATCTTTAAATGATTATAATGAAATGTTTGGTACAAAGTATGAGCTTTCACAGATTCAGGGATATAATGGAAACCTGAATAAACGATTAGCACGAAAAGATGCAAAATTCAAGAGAAGGAATGAACAGCTGGATCTGGTAATTGTGGTAGATCGTTTGCTGACAGGTTTTGATGCGCCGTGTATGTCTACAATATTTATTGACAGACAACCGATGGGACCGCATGATTTGATTCAGGCATTTTCAAGGACAAATCGTATTTTTGACAAAAATAAAACCTATGGACAGATTGTAACTTTTCAGGCACCTAAATTATTTAAAGAAAGTGTGGATAATGCCGTAAAATTGTATTCTGCAGGGAGTACAGAGAAAGCACTGGTAGCTGAATGGGAAGAAATTGAACCGGCATTTCGGAAGGCGTTGGCAGCATTGAAAGTATCTGCCGAGACACCGGAAAAGGTCACACCAATGTCTATAAAAGAGAAAAAAGTATTTGTTAAGATGTTCCAGACCTTTGATCATTTGTTTGCGCAGCTCAAATCTTTTACGCAATATGAAGATAGTATGTTGGATGATTATGGAATTACAGAAGAAGAGTATGATAAGTATGCCGGTGTTTATAAAAATGCATTGGAAGAGATCAAACTTGCAGAAGCGGAAGACGATTCGGATAAGGAGCATCAGGAAGATGATACGGTAGATTTGGATTATGAATTGATGGCATACAGCAGCACCAAAATTGATTATGAGTATATCATCAATCTGATTCAGAATATCGTAACACCAAGCGAAGAAGCGGAAGTTATTACACCTGAAGAAAGACAGAAACAAATTGAAGAAGTAAAACAATATGTTGAAGAAATGCAGAAAGATAATCCCAAAGTAGCAGAAATTATGCTTCAGTTGATCAATGAGATAGCTCAGGATGAGAATAAGTATAAAGGGCAGTCTATTTTAAATATTGTTGAAAATATGAAACTTGATTGCATCAATAAAGTAATCTCAGATTTTTGTGTTACCTGGTATGCTTCTAAAGATGATGTGATGTATGCTGCATTGCATTATCGGAATGGTGAGATCCCGAATGAGAGTGTGATTAAAGCAACGATTGATTATCAGAGTTATAAGGATGTACATGAAAAAGCATTGCCTAAATTCAGATATTATACCCAGTGTATGGCAGAATTAAGAAAAACACTGGATGAGGAGATTAAGCCATTACTGACGATTGCAGGATAAGAAATACGAGAGAATAATTGTTTATATCAGCGTAAGTGATTTCGAGAAAGGAAAAAAACTTATGCAACAGCCTGTAGAAAATGCACAATTATTTTATGAGTATTACAGACAGTGGATTGACGTATACAAAAAGGGAGCAATCAGAGAAGCAACGTTGGACAAATATTTGATGACGCAGAAATGGGTAGAAAAACTGGCACCGGAATTAAAAGTGTATGAACTTACGAGAACTGCGTATCAAAAATTGTTGAATGATTATGCGAAAAATCATGAAAAACAGACTACATTGGATTTCCATCATCAGTTGAAAGGGGCAGTACTGGATGCAGTAGACGAAGGGCTGATCGAACGCGATCCAACCAGAAAAGCGATTATTAAAGGAAAATCTCCGGGAGTAAAAAAAATAAAATATTTGAATCAGTTTGAGCTTCATACATTGATTGCACATTTAGATATTAAAGAAGCAGTGAACTGGGATTGGTTTATTTTATTGGTTGCAAAAACCGGCATGCGTTTTTCTGAGGCGTTAGCGATTACTCCCGGAGATTTTGATTTTGCCAGACAGACGTTATCTGTCAGCAAAACGTGGGATTATAAAGGGAAAGGTGGGTTCTTACCAACAAAAAATAAATCTTCTGTAAGAAAAATACAAATTGACTGGCAGATTGTAGTAAAATTTTCTGAATTAACAAAGAACCTGCCAGAAGATCAACCGATTTTTGTCGGAGATAAAAAAATTTATAATTCTACGGTTAATGATGTGCTAACCAGACACTGCAAGGCATGTGGTATTTCTGAAATTTCAATTCATGGTCTGAGACATACGCATGCGTCACTTTTGCTGTTTGCGGGTGTATCCATTGCCAGTGTTGCCAGGCGCCTGGGACATGCCAGCATGACGACAACACAGAAAACATATCTGCATATCATTCAAGAACTTGAGAATAAAGATGTTGATCTGGTTATGAGAACATTATCGGGACTGTAAACACAAATTTTAATTTAAAGCAAAATCACTTACGCTGATGAGGAATAACAAATGTATAAGCATTGGACGAGAGAAGATATTAAAGCATCAAGTGAACGCTTGCATAATCTTTACGTAAAAGCACCGATAGACTATCGTTTCTTTTGTGGTCATGATATCCAAAGTGAAGATGATATGGACGCATTGGATTATTATATAATCGGTGTATGGCTGATTCAGCATAGAAGATACACGGATTGGTCAGATAGAAAATCCTTTGATTTAGCAGAGGTGTTGGAATTTATGCGTATTTATGGAATTCGAATTCCACGATACATGAAACGCACCAGATTCTATCGAAAGAAAAAGGATCAGCTTTTAAAGATATTAAATGGGAGCTTTACCCATGTGCATCCCACATAATCTATGCCCATACTTCCCCCTACAACGTTTTATCTTTTTTTGTCTTTGTATTTTTCTACGAAAACTATTTTATGAAGATGCTGTCGTAGAAAAAGCAGGGTATCCGGACGCATCAGATCGGCAGTTGAAAAGAAAAAATCCGCATAAATGCATAAAAATACTCCGAAAATTTAGGAATCCTTTTTGATGAAAGTATGGTATAGTAAAAACGTATTTCACAAAAAGGAGAGAGACTGAAAATGGAACATAACAAAAGAAGCAGCTTTTCCGGCAAACTCGGATATGTCCTGTCGGCTGCGGGAGCATCTGTCGGGTTGGGAAATATCTGGAGATTTCCGTATCTGGCAGCAAAGTACGGAGGCGGCATTTTCCTGCTGATTTATATTTTGCTGGCGTTGACCTTCGGTTATACCATGATTGTAGCGGAAACCGCGATTGGGCGCATGACGAAAAAGAGCCCGGTCGGAGCCTTTTCCTCTTTCGGCAAATCGAAATGGCTGTCTGCAGGCGGCTGGATCAATGCGATCATTCCTGTGCTGATCGTACCGTATTATTCCGTAATCGGTGGCTGGGTCATCAAATATCTGGTTGAATATATCAAAGGAAATGGTCAGAAGCTGGCAGCAGACGGCTATTTTTCCGATTTTATTTCAAACGGAGCATCTACGGAAATTTGTTTTACGGTATTTGCGCTGTTTACGCTGGCGATCATTTATGCGGGTGTGCGTAACGGAATCGAGCGCGTATCGAAATTCATGATGCCGATTCTGATCGTGTTGTCCGTGATTATTGCAATTTATTCGGTAACGCGTCCGGGCGCACTGGAAGGTGTGAAATATTTTCTGGTACCGAATGTGAAGAATTTTTCCTGGATGACTGTGGTTGCGGCGATGGGACAGATGTTTTATTCCCTGTCGATTGCTATGGGAATTTTGATCACGTTTGGATCCTATATGAAAAAGGACGTATCGATTGAAGATTCGACGAGAAATGTAGAAGTATTCGATACAGCCATCGCAATTATGGCGGGCCTGATGATCATCCCGGCAGTATTTGCCTTTTCCGGCGGAGATCCAGAGACGCTGCAGGCAGGACCTGCGCTGATGTTTATTACGATTCCGAAAGTGTTTGCAAGCATGGGATTTGGAACAGTAGCTGGAATTTTATTCTTCGTACTCGTGTTATTTGCAGCGATCACAAGCTCGATTGCACTGACAGAGAGTGCAGTGTCTACCTTTGAGGATGAGCTTCACTGGGGACGCAGGAAGGCAGTTGTTTTGGTTGGCGTGATCATGCTGGGTCTGGGGACTTTATCCTGTATGGGATACGGTCCGTTGTCCTGGGTAAAGCTGATCGGAATGCAGTTTCTGGATTTCTTTGATTTTCTGACAAACTCTGTTATGATGCCGATCGCAGCAATTGCGACCTGTCTGCTCGTGTCGAAAGTAGTTGGAACAAAAAGCATCGAAGAAGAAGTTATGCACGGCGAGAGCGCATTTCGGAGAAAGAAGATTTTTAACGTGATGATTCGGTATTTATGCCCGATCTTTGCGACGATCATTTTGATCAGCTCCGTGGCAAATGCATTTGGGTGGATTTCAATGTAAAAAGAAAGGTACATTTTACCGCTGCTTATGGTGGAGAAGGCTCTTTACGGAATGAAAACGGCAGACCTCAGTGGTCTGCCGGAAAAAGAATATTTTGTTGCCTGCGGACGGTGTCCATGATTTCGAGCTCGAGGCAGGATGCCTTCAGCCAGGAATGACGGATAAGGGAAGGTATCCCATCTGTTGAGTCATTTTCCAGCGCCTGCTGCAGCTGGTCGATTAAGCGGACAAATTCAGCTGCTTCGTAGACCATGTTGTTGGAAACAGCTGGAATGTTCGGATTTTCGGTATGACCGTCTCGAAACAGGAGCGTGAGCTGCTGGGGATCCTGAATTTTATCGATCAGCAGGGTCGCGGCTTCTCCCTGAATCTGGGACGGCAGGTGCGAATCCGAGATTTTGGAATACCGGAGCGTTGCCTGCATATCTGGGTACTGTAAAAGAACCGTGCCCGCGCCTTCGAAGCCATTGGATAAGAAAATGCTGCTGCTCTGAATCGAAGCCGGCATGCCAAACAGGGAGACGAGCGGATGGACACAATAAACGCCGATGTCCATCAGGGCAGCATTGGAAAGTGCAGGATTGAAAGCGTTTTCGATGATCCCCTCTTTGAAATGGTCATAGCGGCTGGAATATTTACAGAAAGAAAAATCTACCTGCCGGATTGTTCCAAGCACAGGCAGCAGGGAACGGATCGCTGTAAAACCAGGAGAAAAGACAGAGCGCATGGCTTCGAGCAGAATGACCTGATTTTTTATGGCAGTGTCATACATCTGTTGAAATTCCGAAGCATTGGAGGCGATTGGTTTTTCACAGAGCACATGCTTGTGGTGCTGCATCATCATGATGCTCTGGGCCGCATGGCAGAAATTGGGGCTGGCGATGTAGACTGCGTCGATCTGGTCTGAGTTGGCCAACGCCTCCAGAGAATCAAAGACAAGCGAAACGTTATTTTTTTGTGCATACTCCTGCGCCCGCGCAAGCGTTCTGGAATAGACAGCGCAGAGCTTGAAATCAGGCAGTGTAGAGGCTGCCTGGAGAAATTTATCGGTAATGGTGTTTGTGCCGATTACAGCGAAACGGATCATGTGGAAGCCCTCCTATATTATCAGGTACTATCAGTATAAGACAGGAATGCAAGAGGCTTCAATTCTTTTTTTGACGGACACCCCGAAATAGAGTAGCTATGGAAAGGAGCGGATTATGAAAAAGTTTTTCATCGGACTGGGGATATTTTTTGTACTTGCGGGAATTGTGTTCTGCGCAGCTGATACGAAAGATACGAGTGCGCGTGCGCAGGCGCTTTATGACGCACCGGTTGTCACCATGCAGGATCTGGAGGAATGGAAAAATCAGGACACGCAGCAGGAAGTTGTGGTGACGCAGATTCCACTGACCGGCGATTTGGTTTCCGATCCGCGAAAGTTTCTGGATGGGCAGTTTTATTATCTGAAAGTGGAAAAATGGGTCTATCAGAAAGAAGAGGATGAGGATTCTTCCGGCTGGGAAAAAGAGGATGGTGGCAGCTATACAGTCCGGGGGGATCATGTCGCAGCTGCATTGGACGATCAGACAGAGCTGACGGAGGATAATGTTCGCGGTCTGGAATGGTTTGACGAATTTTACCCGGGCGGAAAAAATGGAGACACTCGTTATCAGATCTGGGGACTGGGAGAGGATGCGCAGCTGACGGCGGTAGCGCTTGTCGGAAACGGTGAAGTGACGGTGCAGAAGCCGTCCGAGGGACACGCATATCTCTATTTTTACGGGACAGAAGATGATTTTTATCAGTATGTGGAGGATTTCGTTGAAGGCGACAGCTTCCTGCTGCTGATTGTTGGATGGTTTTTGGCGGCGATCTGTTTTGGAATCGCGTGGTTGTTAAGAGGACACAAAGCCTCCGGCAACATTTTTATTATGTGTGCAGCGTCTGTGATGGCCCAGAAGCAGGCGTATCAGCAATTGAACGATGTAGAAAAACTGCGGTTCTGGGGGCTGAAAATCGCGGCTATTCCGTTGGAAATCGGCGGATTTGCGGCGATTTGGATGCATTCGGACAGTACATTATGGATTGTGGTCGGAACGGTGCTTCTGATTTTTGGAGTCGCGGCATGGATGGGTTCGTCTGCGTCGGACGAGAATCTGGAGGAGCTGGAAGAGAACGACTGAACGGAGGATTTATCCAATACATGAAAGAAGCGGGATCGCGTTTGCGCCCGCAAAGTGCATGACGCGAGGGTGTCTGCAAAATGTAGGAAAAGATTGAAAAATAAAATTTTTCAATCACGAGATTTGTGTCTGCGCGCACTTGACACAAACTCGGCATGCGCAAAAAGCGTGCGCAGAAATGAGAGGGAAGGATGAATTTTTTAAAAAGAAGACAGCAGCTGTTCGATCAGATGGAGGAAAATGCTGCACTGATTTTATTTTCTGGAATTGAAACACATGTGAGCGCGGACGAATACGCGCCGTTTGAGGCGAACCGCAACTTCTTTTATCTGACGGGATTGCGCCGGGAGCGGATGATCCTGCTCATGAAAAAGACGAAACGCGATCCGAAGGAAATCCTATTTATAGAAGAGGCTGACCCGACGCAGGAGCGCTGGTATGGCAGGAAGGTGACGGTCGATGAGGCAAAAGAGATCAGTCAGATCGAAGATGTGCGTTTCCTGGAAAGCTTTGACGGGGTGTTCGATATGATGATGACCCGCGAGGATGTCAAAAGCCTGTATTTTGACTGTTATCGCCATCAGCAAGAGGATCTGCCGGATTACAATGCGGTAAAGGCGAAGGAATACGCGGCGCTGTATCCGGGACATCCGATCAGAAATCTGTTCCCGTATGTGGCGCAGATGCGGATGCAGAAGGATGCAGACGAGGTCGCACAGCTCAAAACGGCGATCGAAATCACCGACAATGCACTGCAGTATGTGATGAAGCATTTGGAGCCGGGCATGGCGGAATATCAGGCACAGGCGGATTTTGAATATCAGATCATGTATCAGGGTGCGGATGGAACTTCGTTCCCGACGATTGCCGGAAGCGGTGCAAACGGTACAATGCTGCACTACGAAACCAACCGGGATATCTGCGAGGACGGCACGCTGCTGTTGATGGATCTGGGCGCAAAATACCAGGGCTACTGTGCGGACATCACGAGAACCTATCCGGTAAACGGGCATTTTACGCAGCAGCAGAGGGCAGTTTATGAGGTCGTTTTGGAAGCAAACCGGACGATCGCAAAAACGGCAAAGCCCGGCATGACGCTTCGAGAGTTGAATGACGTCTGCAAAAAGGTGCTGGCGGAGGGATGTATCCGTCTCGGTCTGATTGAAAACGAGGAGGAGATCGGCACTTACTACATGCACAGCGTATCCCATCATCTTGGAATCGACGTGCACGATGTCAACACGCTGGAGAACGATAAGCTGCTTCCCGGAATGGTCATCAGCGACGAACCGGGGCTGTACATCGATGAATGGGAAATCGGCATCCGAATCGAGGACGACCTTCTGATTACGGAGGACGGATGCGAAGTCCTTTCGGAGCAGATTATCCGCGACCCGGATGAAATCGAAGGGTTCATGCAGAATCGCTGACGCGCATCGCACTGCGGCGGAATGGTAGAATGTCGCTTACGCGACCCGCCGCAGGCGGAG
>ENA-OYYZ01000585-OYYZ01000585.1-human-gut-metagenome-genome-assembly--contig:-NODE-585-length-19747-cov-5.312462_pt1 | contig 19747 bp, 11 predicted proteins | sample MGYA00243256_ERZ653463 | MGnify/ENA primary metagenome ERZ653463 (study PRJEB26926, sample SAMN06165173) | human gut metagenome | biome: ENVO:00009003; feature: ENVO:2100002; material: ENVO:00002003... | reverse complement strand
GCGTCAGATGTGTATAAGAGACAGAATATATAGAAACCCTGTTAAATGAAAACTGATTTAATCTACGGCGTAGAAGACCGTCCCCCTTTTAAAGACGCCTTGTTTGCGGCTTTACAACATCTTTTGGCTATTTTCGTAGCGATCATTACACCTCCGCTTATCATCGCAAGTGCCTTGAAACTTGATGTAGAAAAGACAAGCTTTCTGGTTTCCATGTCTCTTTTTGCTTCGGGAGTATCTACCTTTATACAATGCCGCCGCTTTGGTGTGATAGGAGCAAGACTGCTCTGCATCCAGGGAACCAGTTTTTCCTTTATCGGACCCATTATTGCTGCCGGAACGATGGGCGGGCTTCCGCTTATCTTCGGTTCCTGCATCGCAGCATCTACCGTGGAAATGTTCATCAGCCGGATTTTGAAATATACCAAGAGAATTATTACGCCCCTCATTTCGGGAATCGTTGTCACTCTCATTGGAATGAGTCTGATAAAAGTGGGAATTACTGCTTGCGGAGGCGGTGCGGCAGCGCAAGCGGACGGCAGTTTCGGCAGTCTGCGCCATGTGGGACTGGCGGCCCTGGTGTTGCTACTCATCATTGCCTTCAACCGTAGTTCCAACCGGTATATGAGGATGAGTTCCATTGTCATCGGATTGGTTATAGGCTATATCGTGGCATGGTTCATGGGGATAGTAGATTTTACATCCATACAAAGCTATGGCGGTTTCAATCTCCCGATGCCGTTCCGTTACGGATTGGACTTCAGCATCTCAACCATCATTGCCTTAGGACTTATTTTCATGATTACCGCTATCGAAGCATACGGTGACATCACAGCCAATTCGCTCATATCCGGCGAACCGGTGGAAGGAGAAACATTCGTAAAACGCGCTTCGGGCGGTATCCTTGCCGACGGCTTCAACTCCATGCTGGCAGGTATGCTCAACTCTTTTCCCAACTCCGTATTTGCCCAAAACAACGGGATGATACAACTGACGGGAGTGGCAAGCCGTTATGTAGGTTACTATATAGCAGGATTCCTGGTAATACTCGGGCTTTTCCCCGCCGTAGGCCTGGTATTTTCATTGATGCCGGAACCGGTATTGGGCGGCGCTACCCTGCTTATGTTCGGAACAGTGGCAGCGGCAGGCATACGCATTATCGCTGCACAAGAAATCAACCGTAAGGCAACATTAGTCATGGCTATCAGTTTCTCTTTGGGACTAAGCGTAGAACTTGTTCCGGAAATATTATGCCAACTTCCCGAAACATTAAGAAATATCTTCTCTTCGGGAATTACCACCGGAGGAGTAACAGCCATTCTGGCCAATGCACTGATTCATATCAAGGAATAAAGAAAAAGCTACGAAGAATCTTCATTAGAGAGGAATGCCTCGAACCAAAAACTCCGGCAAAGCCCTGAAGGCCAAGCCGGAGTTTTTTTATCTCAAGACGGACAAGGAAGATTATCCGCCAAAGTTATCGAACATCAGGTTCTGAGCCGGAACGCCGAGGTCGTCGAGCATCTTCTCAACAGCTTTCGACATCGGACCGGGACCGCACATGTAGTATTCGATGTCTTCGGGAGCTTCGTGGTCTTTCAAGTAAGTCTCGTAAATTACGTTGTGTACGAAGCCCGGAGTGTACTTCACGCCCGCTGCATCGGCTGCCGGATCGGGACGGTCCAGTGCAAGATGGAACTTGAAGTTGGGGAAATCCTTTTCAATCTGCAGGAAGTCTTCCAGATAGAACACTTCATTCAATGCACGTGCACCGTAGAAGTAATTCATCACGCGGTCTGTAGTGTGCAGTGTCTTCGTCATGTGCATAATCTGTGCACGCAACGGAGCCATACCAGCACCACCACCGACCCACATCATCTCCTTCTTGGAGTCGAATATCGGATGGAAGTCTCCGTAAGGGCCACTCATGGTTACCTTATCACCCGGTTTCAGGGTAAAGATATAAGAAGAAGCGATACCCGGCATTACATCCATGAAGCCCGGTCCCTGGTCTTTCGGCTTAAACGGAGGCGTAGCGATACGTACTGTCAGCATGATGCGGTCGCCTTCGGCAGGATAGTTGGCCATGGAGTAAGCACGGATGGTTTCTTCGTCATTGCGGCACTTCAAGCCCAGCAGACCGAATTTCTCCCATGCAGGCAGATACTCATCACCGATAAGGCTCTTGTCGATGTCCTTATCATAATCCATCGAATATTTAGGAATCTTAATCTGCGCATAAGAACCCGGAACGAAATCCATGTGCTCGCCTTTGGGCAAAGCAACGATGAACTCTTTGATGAACGTAGCCACATTCTTGTTGGAGATAACCTCGCACTCCCACTCTTTTACGCCCAGTACGCTTTCGGGAACCTTGATGGCCATATCGCCTTTCACTTTCACCTGGCAACCCAGACGCCAGTGATCTTGTATTTGCTTACGGCTGAAGTGCGGAGTCTCAGAAGGCAAGATTTCACCCCCACCTTCCATTACCTGGCATTTGCACTGTCCGCAGGAACCTTTACCACCGCAAGCGGAGGAAAGGAACACACCGTTTACAGACAGCGTATTCAGCAATGTAGAACCGGAAGCTACGTCCAGTTCCTTATCACCATTGATAGTCAGTTTTACATTACCCGAAGGCACCAGGAAATTCTTGGCAACCAGCAGGATAACAACAAGCAGGATGACAACCACGAGGAATACTCCAATGCTTGCTAATATCATATTCATATCCATTGTTTTATTCCTTTCTTTTAGATGTTCAAACCAGAGAAACACATAAATGCCATTGCCATCAGACCTACAGTGATAAACGTGATGCCCAGTCCTTTCAGTGGAGCCGGAACGTCAGAATAGGCCATTTTCTCACGGATGGCAGCCAAGCCTACGATAGCCAGCAACCAACCGATACCGGAGCCCAACGCATAAGAGACAGCATCAGCAATGCCACCGATGAATTTCGGGTCGCTCTCACCCAGCGTGATGCGCTGCTGCATGAAAAGAGAAGCACCCATGATGGCACAGTTTACAGCAATCAGCGGCAGGAAGATACCCAGTGAAGCATACAGCGAAGGGCTGAAACGCTCTACAATCATTTCCACCAACTGAACGATAGCTGCGATTACAGCAATGAAAAGAATAAAGCTCAGGAAGCTGAGGTCAACGCCTTCAATGATTGCGTTGGCAGCCAGCACCTTGGTCTGCAATAAATAGTTGACCGGAAGCGTAACCACCAACACGAAAGTTACGGCGATACCCAGTCCTACGGCAGTCTTCACATTCTTCGATACGGCAAGGTAAGAACACATACCGAGGAAGAACGCGAATATCATGTTGTCCACAAAGATAGAGCGGACGAATAAACTTATTAAATGTTCCATATCTCTTCGATAAATTAAGAATTAAAGAATTAAAGAATTAAAGCAATGAGAACTTGTACTGCAGCAGAGCAGCCCATTTTTCATTCTTTCATTTTTCATTCTTCATTTATTTATTACTGCTTTTCCTGCAATTCTTTGTGACGTGCACGCTGATACCAGATGATGCAAGCGCAGAGAATCAACGCCATTGGCGGCATCAGCATCAAGCCGTTGTTCACATAGCCCAACTTCTGCAGAGGTTCATAGTTCAAGATGTTGAAACCGAGCAACGTTCCCGAACCCAGAAGCTCGCGGAAGAAAGCTACGATTACCAGAATCTTGGCATATCCCAAACCGTTGCCCACACCGTCAAGGAAAGACTCCCAGGGACCGTTCTGCATGGCAAATGCTTCCAAGCGTCCCATCAGGATACAGTTGGTAATAATCAGACCTACATATACAGAAAGCTGCACACTTACATCGTAAGCAAAAGCTTTCAGAATCTCACTTACAATAGTTACCAACGCGGCAACAACCACCAGCTGAACGATGATACGGATACGGTTGGGTATCGTCTTGCGCAGCAGTGAAATCACTACATTGGAGAATGCTGTAATCACCGTCACTGAAAGACCCATCACAATGGCAGGCTCCAGTTTGGCAGTAACAGCCAAAGCAGAACAGATACCCAATACCTGCACGGTAACGGGGTTGTTCAGTCCCAGCGGAGTAGAGAATACTTCTTTATTCTTCTTTGAAAACAATTGTCCCATATTCTTATTCCTCCTCATTATTATTAGTTAAAAAGTTCTTGTAGCTGCTCAGACAAGCCTTCAACATGGCATCCACACCTACAGAAGTGATGGTACCACCGGAAATGCCGTCCACTTGATAGTTAGGTTTTTCGACCTTACCGTTCTTCACAACACCGAGAACAACTTCGCCATTCTCCAATGTTTTCTTTCCAGTAAACTCACCCTGGAACTGGGGAGTTGCAATTTCGGCACCCAGACCCGGAGTCTCACTGGCATGGGAGAAGTAAACACCGTAAACGGTATCCTTGTCGCTGTTTAGTGCAACATATCCCCAAATAGCGCCCCAAAGACCGGCACCGTAAACGGGAAATACATATTTCTTCTCACCGTCAACCTCTGCCACGAATACATGCAGACGGTTATTTTCTTTGGCTTCCTTCTCGTAAGCGGTAGCAAATGCACCGGTATTCTCAGTCAGCGTACCGTCAACGTTCATCAGCATATCGCCCTTTACATATTTATTATATTCAGCTTCGGCATCCTTTACGTCCTTGATGTTGAGTGCAGCAAGAATCTGCTTCTTCGTGTCAAGTTCCACGTTCTTGTTCTGCGTCTCGCGCAAGGAAGAACTTACGAATGCCAGCAGGAATGCAACGATAACAACCATTACCGAAGCATAAATGATAGTATAACTATTGCTATTGGTATTCATTTCTTTTCCGGTATTTAATTGTTAGACTTGATTGCACGTTTCTCGCGACGGCTGATGTTACCCTGTACCACACAGTAGTCAATCAGCGGAGCGAAGATATTCATCAGCAGGATGGCAAGCATCATACCTTCGGGGTAACCGGGGTTGAGCACACGGATAATGATAGCCATGACGCCAATCAGGAATCCGAAGATATACTTACCGGTCTCTGTACGTGCCGATGTAACGGGGTCGGTAGCCATGAACACGGCACCGAAGCAGAAACCACCCAGCACGAGGTGTTCGTACCAAGGCATCTGTGCCATCGGGGTGTCGGGACCGATTGTATTGAATACCCATGCCATGAAGGCGCCACCTACGAATACGGAAAACATCGTCTTCCAGCTTGCAATGCCCGTCCACAACAGCAAAATGGCACCCAGAGCGATGGCAATTACGCTTGTCTCACCGATGGAACCCGGAATAAGGCCGGTCACCATGTCCCAAGAGAATTCCGGAACGGCGCCCGAGGTAGCGGCTGCACCCAACGGAGTAGCTACCGTCAGACCGTCTACCGACTGCCCCAGACCAAAGATGCTGTCGCCCGATACCCAAACGGCATCACCGGACATCTTCGTAGGATAAGCAAAGAACAAGAATGCACGGGTAATCAAAGCTACGTTGAACACGTTCATACCCGTACCACCGAATACTTCCTTAGCAAAAATTACAGAGAATGCAGTAGCCACCGCCAGAATCCACAACGGGCAGTCTACCGGAACAATCATCGGAATCAAGATACCGGAAACCAGGAAGCCTTCTTGAATCTCCTCCTTCTTCCACTGAGCCACTACGAACTCAATGCCGAGACCTACTACATAAGATACAATGATTTTTGGCAATACAGCCAGAAAACCGTAGATGAACATTTCCCAGAAGCCGCCGGTGGCACCGGTAGCATGGAAATGCTGGTAACCTACGTTATACATACCGAACAGCAGTGCCGGTACTAACGCAATAACCACCATCGACATGATGCGTTTGCTGTCAATGGAGTCGTGAATATGCGTTCCCGATTTCGAAGTGGCATTAGGCACGAACAAGAATGTTTCGAAGCCGTCGAACACCGAACGAAATGCGTGGAATTTGCCGCCTTCTTCAAAGTTCGGCTTTATCTTGTCGAGATAATTTCTTAACGCTTTCATTAATATATTTACGATTTTACGATTTACAATTTACGATTTGCCATACGCCCCGATTATGCCATTTCGGCACGAAGCATATCGAGTCCTGCACGTACGATGCGCTGCACTTCCACCTTGGAAGAACATACGAATTCGCAGAGAGCGAAGTCTTCGGGAGCTACTTCGTAGATACCCAGAGCCTCCATACGGTCGATGTCACCTGCAATGATTGCTTTCACCAAGTATTCGGGGAAGATGTCCATCGGAAATACACGGTCGTATTCGTTGGACATAATCATGTGACGTTCACCACCCTTGATACGGGCATCTATCACATATTCCTTCTTGCCCATCAACCAACTGAAGTAAGAGCGGTTGACGCTGAACTGATTGAAACGCGGCATAATCCAACCCAACATTTCATGGATTTCATCTCCTTCGGGAATAACGGTCAATTGGCTGTCGAAAGAGCCGAGGAAGCCGTTCGGAGAAACTTTCTTACCGGTCAGCACGTTACCGCTGATGTAGCGGAGGTCTTTGTCGGTAGTCACGTTACCTTTGAAAACGTTCGTCAACAGAGCGCCGACTTTCAGCTTGCAATAAGCGGGTTTCAACACTTCGGAACCCGTTACAGCCACCGTACGGGTCATGTCCACACGACCGGTATTCATCAGACGTCCGATGAAGAGTACGGCTTCAGCACTGATAGTCCAAACCGTTTCGCCCTTCACTATGGGAGAGATGTGATTGATTTGCACACCCACGTTGCCTGCCGGATGCGGTCCGTCGAAAGCTGTCACAGTAACGTTCTTGGCCTGCACAAGGGCAGCAGCCTTCTGTTTCACACTAATACCCAGATATGTCTTTGCCATCTTTGACAAAGCGTCGAGTCCTGTCTGGAAGTTTGCTTCTTCTCCCTTCAGCGCGAATTCAAAATCGGGAGCCAGCGGATTGCTGTCAAAAGCCGAAATGAAGATAGCTTTCGGAGTTACCGTCGGATCAGCGATAACGTCGTACGGACGTTGGCGGATGAAAGCGAACATACCTGCCTGCAAAAGAGCTTCCTTCACCTGCTGGCCGTTCATCTTGGACGGATCCATCTTGCCGAATTCCTCGTAATCTTGCTCAGTGGCAGCCTCTACGACGATGTTCAGCACCTTGCGGCGTGCACCACGCTCCACGCTTGTCACTACGCCACTGACGGGCGAAACAAATTTCAATTCAGGATGATTCTTGTCGATAAACAAGGGTCCCCCGGCCATCACATACTCCTGCTCTTTGACCACCACTTTCGGAGTGATGCCTGTATAGTCATCGGGAACCAGTGAATAGAATCCCGGTTCCTTAACAGACACAAGTTCCTGGGCAGCAGCGCCTTTCAGGTTGATGTCAAGGCCTTTACGTAACTTAATTACATTTGCCATGCGTTTATTTAAAATAATGGTTTCATTAATTTGCCGCAAAAGTAGCAAAAAAGAACGTGAATAAAGAGTAAAAAAGAAAGGAATTACGGAGAAATTTCCGTAATCCCTTTCGTTAACGAACACGAGAACAAGGATTAGGGGTTAAGGATTAATACCCTGCGGAATCATAGTGCAGCCCACTAATCCTTAATCCCTAACCCCTAATCCTTATCATCACTTTTCTTCAGCGAACATCGGGTCCCATGCCGGCAGGCGGACGGGCTTTTGTTTAAACAGTTCCATCACTTTGGCGGGAACATACTTTGTCTCCACTACCAGACGGAACATGTATTCATTGAACCACTCGTCGGTCATGATGAGATGTCCCTGATAACCGGAAGCGGCTCCCCAACTGTTCTCTACCATCCATTTTACGGGCTTTCCGTCTTTGTTCAAGTCAACGGCCATCAAGGTCATGGCGTGGGAAGAGCCACTGGAGAAAGTCTGGATACGTTGCTTCTTGTCCATCCCGAAGGTGGTGCCCATCAGTGATTCGTAGTCATAGTTTTTCACATCGAGCAGACCGCGTTCGGAATTCAGGAACTTGCCCACGTCGCAGGAGAAGTACATCATGGTGCTGTCCTTCAAGGAGGCAATGGCCATCTCTTTGATGTCTTCTACGGGCAGGTTAACATAAGTCCAGTTCTTGCCGTCGTAACGGTGGCGGTCATAGTCTATTTCATAGCACTTGTAATACTCGCGACTGGGGTCGTTCATCAGCATTACGTAGTTGGTCAGCAGTTGTTTGTCTCCATATTTCTCAAGGAAAGACATGGGAGTGTGATGCTCTGTCTCCACAGGATTACCCTTGGCATCGTGGCGGACATAGTCGAACTCCGTGGGAGGTACACCGATGTTCAGCACCAGCATGCGGTAGATGGTTCCGAGCATCGTAGTTTTCTCCTTCTCCAGAGCTGCGGGCTTGGCACCGGCGGCAGCCATGTCACGCAGTTGCAGACCATACTCTTTCAGCTTCAGAGAGATGAGGTTGGCCATGCGGGAGGTATTTTCACTGCTGTTAGTTTCGGGCATGGCATCTTTGGGAACAAGGCCGTATTTGGAAACAATGTCGGCCACACCGGTAAAGGTACCCCCATCGCTCAGCGGATGCTGGAAGAGCCATTCCACGGTCTTATCAGTCAGGGGACTCTTGGAGGTGTCGATGATGCCTTGCAAGAAGAGGTTTGCCTTCTCCAACTGGTCCCAGAAGAAGGGATAGACTTCGGAGAACTCGAAAGACTGGAAACCGTATTCGGCAAGGGTCTTGGCACGCATCACATTCAGCCCCGTAAACAACCAGCAGCGGCCAGACGACTTCTGGTCGGTGATGCCTTTGGATTCTACCTTGATGGAGAAGTGGGTATCCATGCCCTGCATGTTCTCCTGGTTGAGTGCCAGTTTGCGGATGTCGTTATTGCCTATGGCATTGCGAAGAGCCTTGTCGGCAGCCGTGCCTTGATAACTTTGCTTGATTTGTCCAAGCATTTCGGGGCTGATCCCCCCTTTTCCCTCTTGTGCCTGCACGGAGAGCAGTGCGGCACTCAGAACAATTACAGATAAAAATCGTTTCTTCATTCAGATTATGTGTTTTTAGTTATTGATGTCTTGCTTCGTGGAGCAGACAAAAGTAATGTCTTTTTTGATAATTTTAGTGACATCTTTAGATTTATTATCTATTACAGTGAAAACTATTCGGAATAAAATAGTTTCCTTTGCACCCACATTTCGTACGACATGAAAAGATATATACTAAGCATTATCGCACTGGTGCTGTTCGCCACCACCCTTTATGCCCAGGAACAGACTGCGGCCGCCACAAACGACAGCGTTCCTGCACTGACCAAAAAAGAACTACGCAAGCAAAAGGTAGCGCGTCGGAATCTGCATTACAATATTCTGGGCGGACCCAGCTACACCCCCGACTTCGGTGCCGTGCTGGGAGGAAGCGCCCTAATGACCTTCCGCATGAACCCCAGCGATACCACGCAGCTGCGCTCCGTAGTGCCCATGGCCATCGCCTTCATGTTCAACGGTGGCATCAATCTCTTCTCCAAACCGCAACTCTTCTTTAAGGGCGACCGTTTCCGTATCTTCGGAAAGTTCAGCTATAAAAATACGGAAGAAAACTTTTACGGCATCGGCTATAATACCAATAAAGATTATGTACGAAGCGACAGTACCAGCAAATACCGGTACAGCGGCGTGCAAATCAACCCCTGGTTCCTTTTCCGACTGGGCAACAGCAATATCTTTGCCGGACCTCAAATCGACATCAATTACGACCACTTGACGGAGCCCGGCAAGTTCTTGGTGGACGAACCCTCGTACAAAGAGGCAGGCGGTACGGTCAATGGCTATAACAACTTCAACTCCGGCCTCGGTTTCCTGCTGACATACGACAGCCGTGACGTCCCTGCCAACGCCTACCGTGGCATGTATCTGGATTTCCGCGGCATGATGTACGCCAAGTTCATCGGCAGCGACCAGACCTTCTACCGCCTAGAGATAGACTACCGCCAATACAAATCACTGGGCAAGCGCAGGGTACTTGCGTGGACGGCACAGACCAAGAACGTGTTCGGCGACGTCCCTCTGACGCAATATGCCCTCACCGGAACGCCTTTCGACCTGCGCGGCTACTACATGGGGCAATATCGCGACAAGTCCTCGCATGTGGTCATGGCAGAGTACAGACAGATGCTCAATACCGACCGCAGCACTTGGTTGAAGCGGATGCTCAACCACATAGGGTTTGTAGCCTGGACCGGCTGCGGCTTCATGGGCCCCACTCCCGGCAAGATAGAGGGTGTACTGCCCAACTATGGTGTAGGTCTGCGCATTGAGGTACAGCCACGCATGAACGTCCGCCTGGATTTAGGCAAAAACACGGTAAACAACCAGATGTTGTTTTACTTCAATATGACAGAAGCGTTTTGAGTAACGCCCTGCCTACCTGCCCATCCCTTTCCTATGGAGAATGATGATTGAAAGCCTTTAATCGCCTCTCACTCACAAGGTTATTCAAGCTCACCTCTATAGGAAGCCCACTTCCTTATAACATCGAAACACCTTGAGAAACAAACATTACCCCTTGAGAAACAAACATTTTATTTTTCTTTTCTTTTTCTTGCATCGGTAAAAGATTATCCATACTTTTGGCAATCACATTTCTTTTTATCAAAAAAAGGAAGCAAACGAGCGGATACATGAAAGCCCTTGAAGTACTCTTCTGGATAAGTTTATTCATAGTGTTCTATACTTATATAGGATATGGTATACTATTATATATCCTGGTCAAGATAAAAGAATGTTTCCGTAAGCCTGCGCCCCGTCCGATGCCTGCCGACGATGCTTTACCCCCATTGACGCTGTTTATCGCCGCCTACAACGAAGAAGATGTAGTGGATGAAAAAATGCACAACTGCCTGGAGCTGGATTATCCCGCCGACAAGCTACGCATCCTCTGGGTGACCGACGGCAGCAACGACCATACCAACGAACGCCTCTCCCACTGGCCACAAGCCACTGTCCTCCACCACCCCCAACGCCAAGGCAAGACAGCCGCCTTGAACCGCGGTATACATTTCGTAGAAACGCCCCTTGTCGTGTTCACCGATGCCAATACTCACCTCAACCGCGAAGCCCTGCGGGAGATAGTGCACGCCTTCACCGACCCTAAAGTGGGATGCGTGGCAGGCGAAAAACGTATCGCCGTGCAAAGCAAGGACAATGCTGCCTCGGGGGGAGAAGGGCTATACTGGAAATACGAATCCACCCTCAAAGCGCTCGACGCACGCCTCTATTCGGCAGTAGGCGCAGCGGGTGAACTGTTTGCCGTGCGCCGCGAGCTGTTCGAGGAAATGCAGACAGATACGCTGCTCGACGACTTCATACTCTCCCTGCGCATCGTCATGCAGGGGCACACCATTGCCTATTGTGCCAATGCCTATGCCGTAGAAAGCGGCTCGGCAGACATGCGCGAGGAAGAAAAGCGCAAGGTGCGCATCGCTGCCGGGGGCTTACAGTCCATCTGGCGGCTGCGTCCGCTGCTCAACCCATTCCGTTACGGCACATTCTGTTTCCAATATATTTCCCACCGGGTGCTGCGCTGGTCGCTCACTCCTATCCTATTGTTTCTATTGCTTCCCCTCAACACAATTCTCATCTTTACGACAAGCACGCCATTACTGTATGCCATCATCTGGCTGTTACAAGCTCTTTTCTACCTCATGGGAAGTTGGGGGTACTACCTTTCAATGAAGCATATAAAAAACAAGATACTTTTCATCCCCTACTATTTCCTCTTCATGAACGTCAACGTCATACGAGGATTCAACTACCTGCACAAGCGCAAAGGCAATGCAAGCGGCGCATGGGAGAAGGCCAGAAGGGCATGAAACTAATACTGTAAGAATGAAAAACATTTTGAAACAAGCTGAAAACGCCGAGAGACTGTTGAAGCTGACGTCAGATACCATGCTCCTTCTGAACCGGGACGGCATTTGCATGGACATCGCAGTGCACAATGTAAACCTTTGGTTCATGAAGGAAGAAAAGCTGCTGGGCAAGAATCTGTTCCAACTGATACCGCCGTCCACTTACTACCAAGTATATCCGGAGTTCAAGAAGGTACTGACGCAAAAGGTACGTTCAGTCCATAATTACGAAATGACACTGGGTCACACTACCTATTACTTTAAATGCATCATGTACCCGTACGACGGCATGGTCCTCTGCCAGTACCGCGACATCACAGAACGCAGCCAGCGCAAACTGGAACTCGAAAAGAAAAACCACGAGCTCAACGAAATACAAAAGGCCGCCCTCATCGGAAACTGGCAATACGATACCCAGACCCGCATATTCTGTTATGCAGGCCATACGGGTATCATGTGTTCGGAAGAGGTGCAGCACATCAATATGGACAATTATCTGGAACTTATCCTTCCTGAAGACCGGAAAAGCTTTACCGGCTGGATGAAAGAGAATCTGAAAGGCAAGATGGAAAACAGCGTGGACTACCGCATCTTCCTCAAAGGAAACATTTTCTATATCCGCCTCAAAGCGTTTGCCCGCGAACGGCAGAAAGACGGGAATGTCACTATAGAAGGATACATACAGAACATTACCGACATACAGAAACGGCGCAACGACATCAATCTGCTGACACATGCCATCAACAACTCCACCGAGGACATTTATTCGGCACACGAAGACGGCACGCTGATATTCTGCAACCGTTGCTTCAAGGAACGGCATGGCATCGGTAATGGCCAAGACATCACCCGGATGAAGATATACGACCTGCCCTCATACGGCAGGGATGAAACATCCTGGAAAGAGTTTGCCAACCGTGTCAAACGTGGAGAGACGAACCACGGATACATCGTCTACCATCCGCTGCCCAAGCGTCCGGAAGTACTCGCCATTGAAGGAAACGCTTATTGGGTGACAAGCGACAAAGGGGAAGGAACCATCTGGACATTCGGAAGAGACGTATCGACACGCATCCGGCATGAGCAGCAAATCAAACAGTTCAACCAGATTTTGGACAAAATCATCGAAAACCTCCCGGCAGGCATTGTTGTGAAGGACATCAACAACAACTTCAAGTACCTCTACCGCAACCGCGAATCGTATAACCGCGAAATCCCCATACAAGAGGCATTGGGAAAGGACGACTTCGATTTTTATCCTCTGGAGACTGCTCAGGAAAAGAGGGCGCAAGACATCGAAATAGCCAGAACCGGCAAAGAGATGCACTGGATTGCGGAAGAACGCGACGGAAACGGTAACTCCATCTATCTGGACAAGCGAAAGATGAAGATTGAAAGCAACGACTTCTCCCCCATCCTGCTGAACATCGAATGGGACATCACGGAAATGGAACAGATGAAACGGGAACTGCTCGTAGCCAAGGAGAAAGCCGAGACCTCCGACCGGCTCAAATCTGCCTTTCTCGCCAACATGAGCCACGAGATACGCACACCGCTCAATGCCATTGTAGGCTTCTCACGAATTATTGCCGAAAGTACCGACGAGGAAGAACGGCTAGGCTATTACGAAATAGTGGAATCGAACAACGAACGCCTGCTCCAGCTCATTAACGAAATCCTCGACTTATCAAAAATAGAATCGGGCATCGTGGAGTTCACCATCACGCCCGTACGCCTCCATCCACTCTGCAAGGAGATACACGACGCACATATTTTCCGCTGTCCCGAAGGAGTGGAACTGATATACGAACCCTCTGACGAGAATATCGTGATTGACGGAGACAAGAACCGGATTTTCCAGGTCATTTCCAATCTGATAGGCAATGCCTTCAAGTTCACCACCACCGGGCACATCAGTTACGGGTATCGCCGGGAAGGCAAGTATGTAGCATTCCACGTCACCGATACGGGTATGGGCATTGCACCGGACAAGGTGGACCGGGTATTCGAACGTTTCGTCAAGGTGAACAACTTTGCCCAGGGCACCGGATTGGGACTTTCTATCTGCAAAACCATCATCGAACGTCTGGGTGGCAACATATCCGTCACTTCAGAGGTGGGTAAAGGCACCACATTTACTTTTGTTCTCCCGCTGGAATCCACCAGCAAAACAGAGGCGGAAAAGAAAGAAGAGGACAACCAGGAAACGACAGCAGAGACACACTCCACAGAGCAGAGGGGCAAAAATGCAGCCCCCGGAGATTCCCCGAAGAATGAAGAGGTCGGAGCACTCCCTACCCCTCCTTCCAAGACCATCCTGATTGCCGAAGATACAGAAAGCAACTTCATCCTAATTAACGCCATTTTAGGCCGACTCTATCGGCTGAAACATGCCAAAGACGGCATGGAAGCCGTAACGATGTTCGAGGAAGTCCACCCCGACCTCATCTTGATGGACATGAAAATGCCCAACCTTGGCGGAATCGACGCCACTCGCATCATCCGTGAACTGGTACCGGACGTCCCCATCATCGCCCTTACGGCCTATGCCTACGAGCACGACAAGCAAGCTGCCCTGGAAGCAGGTTGCAACGACTTCCTTACCAAACCCTTCACTCAAGAAGTGCTGAAGGAAACCATCAAGAAATGGCTGGATGATAAAGGATGACTGAAAAACAGTCATCCTCCACTTTATGCAAAAATATCACTTCGCTGGATATAAGCAATCACATCCCCTTTATTGACCACATCCCCTTGCTTGGCACAGACTTCCACCACACGTCCGGTAAATCCGGTCCATATCTTCTCGTATTCGCCCCACGGCGTAGAGATGTAGCAGAACACCTCATCATGCTGGTACTTGCGTCCGATGAAAGGAGCAGAAGAAGGACCTTCGACGGAAACCTCCCAAAGCACTTGCCCCTTGGAAGGCGCGATTATCGGGTCTGCCTTGGCACGCTTCAGCTTCTTGATTTCTTCTTCCGAGTATCCGTTTTTGGCCATCGCCGCATCCTTGGCACGCTGCAGGTCATCCTCAAAACGTTTCTTGGCAACGCCGGATTTATAGTCGCGATACTGCCGGTCGTGCATGGCAAGCTCGAAGAGTTCCTCGTCATCATCGCCATATTCCCAACCGTTTTCGTCCATCTCTTTCCGGTATGTATCCAGAGCATCCGGGTAGTTCAGCTGCGGGTCCGTATCCACGAACTCAAAGCCTTTGGACTTAGCCAGTTCCACTATCTCGGGCGCTAAAGTACCGGGGAGGCGTCCACTCTTGCCCAGAATCATGTCCCACGTATGGTTGTCTATCATCGTCCAACGCTCCTCTCCCTTTACCTGCTGCATGAGGTTCATCAAAGCCACATTCTTCACATACTGGCTGAAAGGAGTCACCAAAGGAGGATAACCCAGCTTGGGCCATACATATTCCACTTCGTCGAACAGCATGACGAGCAGGTCGTCCAGACTGAGTTCCGGCTCGTTCTTACCGCGCAGTATCATGTTGATGCCGGAATGCACTCCCTTCAAGTCGGCCATCATGGAGCCCATCATGCCACCCGGCAAACCGCACTTCAGCAAGAGTGAGGACATATGTTTATTGGTGGGGTCCATGAAATAACCCAAGAAATCGTCAATGAACTCCTGCGTCATGGCACGGGCTTTCATGTAGGCTTTCATGTTTATGTCGGGCACTTGGAAACCCAGGTCTTTCAGCATGGCCTGCACGGAGATGATGTCCGGATGAACCTTGCCCCACGACATGGGTTCCATCGCCACATCGATGATGTCGGCACCGTTCTCACAGACTTCGAGAATGGAAGCCATGGAAAGTCCGGGACCGCTATGCCCGTGGTATTGTATCAGCACATCGGGGTGCTTCTCCTTAATGGTTCTGACAAGCTGTCCTAGCATACCCGGACGTCCGATGCCCGCCATATCCTTCAAGCAGATTTCAGGTGCCCCGGCTTCAATCAACCGGTCGGCAATACTGGCATAGTATTCCACCGTATGGACGGGAGAATACGTGATGCAGAGCGTAGCCTGCGGTATCATGCCCGCTTCCAGAGCATATTTGATAGAAGGAATTATATTCCGCGTCTCGTTCAATCCGCAGAAGATACGGGTAATGTCCACACCCTGGGCATGCTTCACCTTGTACATCAGCCGGCGCACATCTGCCGGAACGGGATACATGCGCAGTGCATTTAGCCCGCGGTCGAGCATATGCGTCTGTATGCCTGCTTCCCTAAAAGGTGCGGTAAAGGCGCGTACAGCCTTGTTGGGATTTTCACCATACAGAAGGTTTACCTGCTCAAAAGCTCCTCCGTTTGTTTCAACGCGTGCAAAACAACCCATTTCAACTATCAACGGAGCAATACGTACCAACTGGTCTACCCGGGGTTGATACTTACCGGACGACTGCCACATGTCCCGGTAAACAAGACTGAATTTAATTTCCTTTTTCATCATAGTCAATAATAAGAGATTTTCCTTCGGTTAACTTAACATATACAAATATAAAGGATTATTCTGACATATAGTCATGAATAACCCTTAAAAATTCATCATAAGCAATATGTTATATATCATATTGCTACTATCAAATTATTATCAGATGAAATCTTTCAATTCATCCTGCAACTTCTGGCGCGTAAAGAAGATGCGGCTTTTCACCGTTCCGAGCGGAAGGCCGAGGCGTTCGGCAATCTCGCGGTACTTGAAACCGGACACATGCATGGAGAAAGGGACTTTATAGTCGCGTGGAAGGGCATTGACGATGCGATGCATTTCTTTCAGGTCGTAGGCACCCTCGGTACTGGCAAAACCAGAGTCCTGGGGCATGCTGAGGTGATACTGATTGTCCGTCTGGTCCACAAAAGTCTGTTCGCGAACTATTTTCCGGTAATTATTGATAAAGATGTTGCGCATAATGGTATACATCCAACCTCTGAAATTGGTGTCGGGTTCAAATTTGTCTTCGTTATCCAAAGCCTTGAGAGATGTCTCTTGCAACAAATCATTCGCTTCTTCCCGGTCGGCTGTCAACTTGTATGCAAAGCGAAGCAGTTCTTCTTGCACTGCAAGCAAATCTTTTCTAAAACTGTAAGTATTCATACTTTGCTCAATTTTTAAATAGTTAATAATGGTTTAGGTTTTACGATTGCAAGTATAAGGAAGATTTGAAGCCCCGGGGGACGGAATACGGTTTTTATTAGGGGTGAAAACTATCATTTGACAGTTTACACCCCCCTCTCTGATAGTTTACGGGTGATATTATATACTGAAAACTATCATTTTTCCGAAGATTTCGTAAATGTTACGTGATTTTTTTATAGCTTTGCCTACATATAGGAAAACACTTTTATTACATAAAAACACTTTATTTTATGAAATCATTTCAATTTAAGTCACTTCTTCTGCTGACTACCCTTATCATTTCCCTGCCCTCCTTCGGACAAGGACTGAAGGCGTTCAAGCTGAAGAACGGTCTTTCCGTATATATATGGGAAGATGAATCCAAATCGGACGTGTTCGGACTGGTAGGCGTACGTGCCGGTTCCATCAACGACCCCGAAGAGTACACGGGACTTGCACACTACCTGGAGCACGTCATGTTTAAAGGAACAGACAAGATAGGCGCGCTGAACTGGACGGAAGAAGAACCGATCTACAAGGAAATCATCGCCAAGTACGACCAGATGGCCGAAGAAGCCGACCCGGCAAAAAAAGAAGCCATCAGCAAGGAAATCAATGAGCTGACCGTCAAAGCTGGAAAATTGGGACTTCCCAACGAATACTCCAACCTGATGGAAAGCATGGGTGCCAAAGGGGTGAATGCAGGCACCTACTATGACTGGACCTTCTATCACAGCTCCTTCCCTGCCTATCAGATAAACAAATGGCTGGAAATCTCCTCACAACGTTTCCTGCATCCCGTATTCCGTTCCTTCCAGTCGGAGCTGGAAAACGTGTACGAAGAATATAACCGTTCACAAGATGACCAGGGACGTGCACAGAACCAGTTCGTGATGGAGAAAGCTTTTGAGGGACATCCTTACTCCCGTTCCATCATCGGCCTGCCCGAACATCTGAAGAATCCCCGCCTGAGCAAGCTGATTGAATTTTACGAACAATGGTATGTCCCCGAAAACATGGTACTGGTACTCGTAGGAAACATCAAAGCCCAACAAATCAGCGGACGCATCAATGCCGCCTTTGGACGTCTGGCTGCTAAACCCTCACCCGAGCGCAAGGTCTACCAGAACCTCGAAATAAAGGGCCGCAAACAGTATTCGGCTAAAGTAGGATTCTACCCGCAAGTGGCAATGGTATTCAATGGAGTACCTGCCGGACATCCCGACGAAGACGCTCTGGACATCGCCCTGGCACTGCTGAACAACAACAGTCAGACCGGAACTATGGACAAGCTGGTACTGGACGGTGAACTGACCAGCGCCGGAGCCTACACCCGTACTTTCCGCGAACAAGGACGCGCCATCGTAGCGGCCATTCCCCTCTACGACGAAAACCAGCGCCGTTTCGAGTCGACCAAGAGCGCCGAAAAGAAAGCCTTGAAAGCCATCCAGCAAATCGCCAACGGAGAATTCGAGGACTGGAAAATTGATGCCATCAAAGCCGAGAAATGCCGCCAGTTCGACCTGGAAATGGAGTCGAACGAGGACAAGGCCATGATACTGATGAACGCCTTCTACAACGAGCAGGACTTGGGCGACATACTCAATTACAAGGACAAGATTATGGCCATCACCACTGACGACATCAAGCGAGTAGCCAAGAAATATCTGTCAGACAATTACCTGGCCCTATATATCGAAAAAGGAAAGCCTGACAAGAACGCCAAGATTGAGAAGCCGGGTTACAAACCCGTAGAACCTCCGATAGGAAAAGAATCGCTCTATGCAACACAATTCAAAAACCTGCCCATCGGACAGATGGAGGAGAAATTCGCAGACTACGGCGAAGTGCAAATCAAGCAACTGAACGACCGTTCAAAGATGTACTACACACCCAACAAGGAGAATAACGTATTCCAGTTGGTTGTACAATACGGAGCCGGTGAACGCGAATTCCCAAAACTTGGCTATGCCGCCCAGTTGATGAACAACGCAGGCATCATGGGGGCCTACGAACCGCAAGAGTTGAAAGAAGAACTCAGCAAGCTGAACGCAACCTGCCACGTGACAGCCGATGATGACAACCTCTACATCATCATGGAGGGCTACGAAGCCACCCTGCCGCAAGCCTGCCAGCTACTTTCACGCCAGATTTTGATGCCAAAACTGGACGAAAAGCAACTGGCACGTCTGAAAGGTTCGGCAATGGGTATGCGCCAGCAGCGCAAAGACAACGTCAGCATCCTGAACGAAGCACTGCGGCAGTACATGCTCTACGGAGAGAAATCAGACTACATCAAGGAACTGACCGACAAGGAGATTTACGAATTACAGATTTCAGAACTGACGGGCGACATCAACCGCGCCTCCAACTACGAGGCAAAGGTGTTCTTCACCGGAACACTCCCCTTCGACCAAGTATACGATATCCTGAGCAAGAACCTCCCATTGGTGGCCAACGAACGCCCGTCCAACTCCCCACAGGCAAAGGACATGATGCCGGTGACCGAAAACACCGTCTACTTCCTGCCTAACAACGATGCAGAACAAGCCCAAATCCACCTCTACATCCCGATGCAAAAGGCTGACAAAAAGGACGACGTGCTGCGTAGCGCATTCAACCAATACTTCGGTCTTGACTTCACCGGCATCGTTCTGAACGAAATCCGCGAAAAACGCTCCATGGCCTATACCTGTCTCTTATACACATCTGACGCTGCC
>ENA-OYYZ01000531-OYYZ01000531.1-human-gut-metagenome-genome-assembly--contig:-NODE-531-length-21149-cov-8.512041_pt1 | contig 21149 bp, 13 predicted proteins | sample MGYA00243256_ERZ653463 | MGnify/ENA primary metagenome ERZ653463 (study PRJEB26926, sample SAMN06165173) | human gut metagenome | biome: ENVO:00009003; feature: ENVO:2100002; material: ENVO:00002003... | reverse complement strand
GAGATTTCTGCCTGTCTCGTGGGCTCGGAGATGTGTATAAGAGACAGCTATTTATACTACTTACTTTTTATGGTATCTTCAAACGCTTTCCGCACATCATCATTATGGCTTGTGATAATAAGGACTGCATACTGCCCTTTCGTAAAAACCAACCCATCCTGAATCCGGCTGACCTGCTTCGGTTCATAGGACTGCAGCAAATTATACCGATCCTGCTGATGCTTTGTCAGGCTTTCTTTTGCCTCATCCACATCTGCCTTATCTTTCACGGCAATCACTACAATTTCATCTGCTTTGTGTCCATCCGAAGAATAGCTTACAAAATAACTGTCCACTTTTTTATAGTCCATGTCAGAAATATGGGAAAACTTATCTTCTGCATCTTTTTCCGTACTGCTGGCATTAAGCATCTCCGGCAGATCCGGATCCGCTGCTTCCATCGCCGTGCGCAGGTCATACATACTGACAGAACCGGACGTGTTTTTCTTCGCACCACATCCCACACACATCACCAGCATGGTCAGAACCAGCAGAAGTTTCCAACCCGTTTTTTGTTTTTTCATCTGTTATCTGGCCTCCACAGTTTCTTCCGTACTGAACGTTGCCCCATTTTGTGCCGCATTATCCATGGTCATATCCTTATTTCCGATATCAGCACTTGCACCATCCATCATCATGCCATCTCCGTTTGCAGATTCCAGTCCCTGAAATGCTTTCTGGACAGCCTTGTCGATTTTTTTCTGTTCTTTTTCGCTGATATTCTGGCTTGTATTGTCCGTGTTATATCCCGGCATGGTAACATTAAACAAATATCCTTTTCCATCCGGATCCTGAATCCAGTTGTAAGTTCCCAGACTGTATGGCATATCCTTATAGTTTCCGGACATCAGGAAATTGTCAATGGAAGAAGCTATGGCATTTGCCACCTGCGCTTTTTCCTCTGTAATATCCTCTTTAAACGCAACCATGACCCCGCCAAGCTTTTTGTCCATAGCAGCACGCAATGCTTTCGGCAGATCATATATACTGTCCACGGTTTTCTTATTCTGGTATGCCATATTGTACTTTAATGAATTAGCTGCCGGGAAGTAATCGCGATCCCAGCTCTGGGACTGTCCATACATGGCATCCGTCACATTAAAGTTCGCATAATTTCCATTTCCTGCATCGGAATAAATATCGGTAATGTACCAATCTCCGTCAATTTTTACCACATCCCAGCTATGGAATTTTTCTGTATTATGTTCCACTTTACATTCAATTCCCATCATCTGCATGAACATGCGGAATGTCGTTGCATAACCGACGCATACGGCATTGTGGTATTTTAACACACCGTATGGATTATCACAGTCTTCCTGTGTACTCGGAATAACGGTCAGTGCCCCGGAATCCTGCTGGAGCTTTTTGGTCATCCAGTCATACACCGCCTTTTCCTTTTCAAAATCAGACATGCTGTCCGTAATCTTCATATCTTTGATCGCTTTTTTTGCCATATCAAGGGTTTCTTTTTCTTTGTCTGTCAGCTTTGAAGTATCGCCGGATTTGTAGGCATCCGAAATATTTGTGGTAGGTTTGATCTCATAATTATCTGCGATCTTTACGTAATCCTCGGTAGTCTCAGGATTTTCTTCCTTTTTCTGCTCTGCAATATAGGATTTTAAAGTCACCAGATTAAACGCAGAAATCGTGGTACTTCCCACAACGCCTGCTGCAAGAATCACCGCTACAATCCCTTTCCATGCACCGCCTTTTTTCTTTTCTTTTTGCTCCGGCTGCACCGGATTACTTTTTACGCTTTCATAAGTTTCCATATGTATTTACCTCATATTTTAATTGATGTATTTTTTCTACTGCACCTTTATTATAGCAGTTTCACATCCAAAAAAGGCTATCTTTAAAGAAACTTAAATAAATATTAAGATCCGTCTGTACGAAAAAAAGGACATCCACCGCGAATGTCCTTTTCTCCCATATGGTATCATCTTTATATTGCATCTTCCTCAATATGCTCCCTGCCCTGTGCAATGATTGACCGGACGTGGTCATCTGCCAGGGAATAAAAAACAGATTTTCCCTCCCTGCGGCATTTGACTAACTTATTCTGTTTTAAAATCCGAAGCTGATGGGAAATTGCAGACTGTGTCATTGACAATGCCGCTGCAAGATCACAGACACACACCTCTGCTTCAAACAGGACAAACAGGATGCGGATACGGGTGGAATCTCCAAACACTTTAAATAATTCTGCAAGATCATACAGTTCCGTTTCTTCCGGCATCGTGTCATTCACAATCTTTAGCAGATCCGGATGTACCTGATTTTCACTACAGCATTCAATCTTTTCTTTTTCCATGAAGTTCCTCCTCTCCACCGGAACATTTCCGGCAGAATTATACCCTATAATTTTTTTACAAAAAGTGCGCGGATTGCATTCAGCACAGCAATCACCATAACACCGACATCTGCAAAAATTCCCATCCACATATTTGCAATACCTATCGTTGCCAAAAACAGGCAGAGCAGTTTAATCCCGATTGCAAAACAGATATTTTCATATACAATCCGCAGGCACTTTCTTGCGATACGGATTGCTTTCGCAATCTTGAGCGGATCATCATCCATCAGTACCACATCTGCTGCCTCAATCGCCGCATCCGATCCAAGTGCTCCCATAGCGATTCCAACATCAACACGGGAAAGCACAGGTGCATCATTGATGCCATCCCCGACAAAGGCAACGGTACTCTTTTCTTCCCTGGTCTGCAACAGTTTTTCCACTTCGGAAACTTTATCTGCCGGAAGCAGCTGGGAATGTACTTCCGTGATTCCAACCTCCCCTGCTACCTGCTGTGCTACACGGTCATCATCACCCGTCAGCATTACCAGCCGGTGCACACCGGAATTTTTCAGTGCCTGCATGGCAGCCGCCGCATTCGGCTTAATCATATCTGAAATCAGTATATGACCGGCATAGACACCATCGACTGCCAGATGTACGATTGTACCGGTACAGCTACAGTTGCGGTACGCAATTTTTTCTTTTTTCATGAGTTTGTCATTTCCTGCTGCAACCCTGTGTCCGTCTACCGTCGCGATCACACCGTGTCCACCGATTTCCTGTACATCTGTGACCCGGTCCACATCCAGTTTCCTGCCATAGGCTTTCTGCAGGCTGACACTGATCGGATGTGTGCTGTGGCACTCTGCCAGTGCCGCGTATTCCAGCAGCTGTTCTTCCTCCTTCGTATATACCGGATGTCCGGACACAACCGGACAGCTGCCGGATGCACAGTTTGTTCCATGAATTCCGCAGACTTCAAATACCCCCTGCGTAATTGTCCCTGTCTTATCAAAGACAACCGTGCGTGTTCCCGCAAGTGCTTCCAGATAGTTGGAACCTTTTACCAGAACACCCTCTGCACTGGCACCTCCGATTCCTGCAAAAAAGCTGAGTGGAATACTGATGACCAGCGCACACGGGCAGCTGATAACCAGAAATGTCAGTGCACGGTAAATCCAGATGCCCCAGTCTGCCGGAAGCCCCATAAACAGCATGCGGACAAGCGGTGGCAGTATTGCCAGTGCCAGCGCGCCGTAACAGACTGCCGGTGTATAATAATGTGCAAATCTGGAAATAAAATTCTCGGAACGTGATTTCTTGGAACTTGCATTCTCCACCAGATCAAGAATCTTAGAAACCGTAGACTCTCCAAACTCTTTTGTGGTGCGGATCTTTAACAGTCCGGAAATATTGATACATCCACTGATGATTTCCTCTCCCACAGCGACTTCCCTTGGAACACTCTCTCCCGTCAGTGCACTGGTATTCAAGGAAGAATGTCCTTCCACAACCACACCATCGATTGGAACTTTTTCGCCCGGCTGTACAATAATCACCGTGCCGATCTCCACCTCATCCGGGTCTACTTTTTCCATCTGACCGTCTGTTTCAATATTTGCATAATCCGGCCGGATATCCATCAGATCACTGATATTCCGGCGGCTCTTACCGACTGCATAACTCTGGAACAGCTCTCCGATCTGATAAAACAGCATAACTGCAACGCCCTCTTTGTAATCGCTGAGGGCAATCGCTCCGATGGTTGCCACTGCCATCAGAAAATTTTCATCAAACATCTGCCTGTTGCAGATTCCCTTCCAGGCTTTCCGCAGAATATCATAACCGATCACAAAATACGGAACCAGATAGAAAAGGAACTCCAGCCACTTTGGTATGGAAACAACGCTTCCTGCAATCCCGATGATAACCAGAAGCACTGCCGCCACAATAATTCGTTTCAATACTTTTTTCTGCTTTTTATTCATGGTGTCCTCCAATCTGACTGATACCTATGGAAAAAGCCGGATTTAAAGAAAGATCTCACAATCATCTTCCACTTTCTTACAATTCTTTAACACATCCTGCATAACCGCTTTTGCATCTGCACCCTCTTCAAATTCTACGTTCATCTTCAGTGTCATGAAATTTACAGTTGCATCCTTTACTCCGGTAGTAGCTTTTGCAGCTTCCTCCATTTTATTTGCACAGTTTGCACAATCCACATCAATTTTGTAAGTTTTCTTCATCGTCGGTTTCCTCCATACTTTCCTTTTTCATTTTATCATTCTTTCATATGAGCATTTGTTCATATGTTTGATTCTATTATAGCGTAAAGTTCGTAAATGTCAATATATTTTTAATACGCTGGGATTGTTTTGGAATTGAATTTTCCAGACCATTTTTTAACAAACAGATTTGCATGTGTTTTTTAAGAAAATCAAGTGTTCTATCACTTTTCAAATTGATAGTGGACATATAGAAAATAAAAGATTGATTATGTCCCACTTGCATCGTGTGTTGGGACATATATGATATATTTTTCCAACTATGTCCCACTTATCACCGCCATCGGGACATATGTTCTCCTTGTGAAATCTGTAAGATTTATTACAGGATTTATGATAAACAGGTTATGTAAGATGTACTATCCGGTTTCTGTAAGTCTTAGGTAAAAAGAAAAAGAGTGGATGCTTTTGAGACATCCACTCCATGCGCTTGCTATGCCATGCCATTTACGGTTTTATATTTATAGAGCATCTCCGCGTGGTTTTGTTCTTCCACCTGGATATCTGCCAGAAGTTTGCGCACATCGGAATCCCCGAATGCAAACACATCGGTATTATACGTTCCGGACACCATTTTTTCAGAACCAATGCTGTCTGTAGCAAGGAAATTATCGTTTTTCTTATCTTCCGGATTGGTCATGGAATCATATGTTGCCTTTGGCTCATACATCTTTCCATCCCTGTCATTGACGTTGCAGGACGGGACACTGCCTTTCATGACCTGTTCCAGAGACTCCACATGCTTCTGCTCCTTTTTTTCCAGATCGGCAAACAAATCCCGAAGCACCGGGTCCTTTGCTTCCTGTCCGTAACGTTTGTACTTCTCCACGCAGGAAAGTTCCTGTGTGTGCAGATCCTCAATTGTAGCCATCTCTTTTTCTGTTAAAACCATGGTTTAACCCTCTTTCTTTCCATAAGATAATCTTGTTGATTGCAGAACATGAACACTCCGCAACCTTCTCCTCTAGTATCTGTAAAAAAATACAACACATACCTGGTAAAATTTCGTCAAAAAGGGTTGAAACTTCTCACAACAGATTGTATAATTTCGTTTGTATTTTATACAATGTTTACAAAAAGGTGGATTATTTTATGGAAGAACGAGAAAAATTAAAATCCCGTCTGGGATTCATTCTCCTGTCAGCCGGATGTGCGATCGGAATCGGAAACGTATGGAAATTTCCATACACTGCCGGACAGGGCGGAGGCGGTGCCTTTGTGCTGTTTTATCTGTTGTTTCTGATTATTCTCGGACTCCCGATCATGACGATGGAATTTGCGGTTGGGCGTGCCAGCCAGAAAAGTCCGGTCAAAGCCTACCAGGCACTGGAAAAACCCGGACAGAAATGGCATATCCACGGGATTATCACATTGATCGGCTGCTATCTTCTTATGATGTTTTATACAACGGTCACCGGCTGGATGCTTCATTATTTTTATATGACGGTCACCGGACAGTTTCAGGGACTGGATGCCGACGGTGTATCCGGACAGTTTACCACAATGCTGAGCAAACCTCTGACCATGGGCTTCTGGATGGTGGTAGTTGTTTGCGCCGGCGTATTTGTCTGCTCCCGTGGACTGCAGAACGGTCTGGAAAAAGTAACAAAGGTCATGATGACTTCTTTGCTTATCATCATGATCATTCTGGCGGTCAACAGCTTTTTTATGGATGGTGCAAAAGAAGGCCTTGCCTTTTATCTGATCCCTGACTTTGAACGGATGAAACAGATCGGTATTGCAAAAACCATTACGGGTGCCATGAACCAGGCATTTTTCACGTTAAGCCTTGGAATCGGCGCGATGGCAATTTTAGGAAGTTATATCGGAAAGGAACGCTCTCTGCTTGGTGAATCGGTAAATATTGCCATTCTGGATACGTTTGTTGCTATCACCTCCGGACTTATCATTTTTCCGGCATGCTTTACGTTCCATGTTGACCAGACTTCCGGACCAAGCCTGATTTTTATCACCCTGCCGAATATTTTTAACCATATTCCGCTTGGCAGACTCTGGGGAAGCCTGTTCTTTTTGTTTATGTTTTTTGCAGCGTTTTCCACAATCCTGGCAGTATTTGAGAACATCATCTCCTGCGGTATGGAACTGACCGGATGCAGCCGCCAGAAATCCTGTGCCGTTAATCTGGTACTGATCATTGTACTCTCCCTGCCATGTGTACTCGGATACAATGTATGGAACTGGAAAGGTTTTTCAATCTTTGGCGGGTCTGTGCTTGACCTGGAAGATTTTCTGGTAAGCAACCTGTTCCTGCCTCTCGGTTCCCTGGTATATCTGCTGTTTTGCACAAGCCGCTACGGCTGGGGCTGGAAAAACTACACAACCGAAGCCAATACCGGAAAAGGATTAAAAATTAAAAACTGGATGCGCGGCTACATTACCTATATTCTGCCGCTGATTGTGCTTTTTATCTTTGGATTTGGCATTTATGATAAATTTTTTACAAACTAAGGAGGATTTCTTATGTATCACGCAAATGAATCACGTTACGAAACCATGAAATACCACCGCTGCGGCGACAGCGGACTGATGCTGCCGGAAGTATCTTTGGGCTTCTGGCACAATTTCGGAGATACCGGTGTGTATGAAAATATGAGACAGATGTGCTTTACGGCATTTGACCACGGGATCACACATTTTGATCTGGCAAACAACTATGGACCGCAGCCGGGCAGTGCGGAGGAAAATCTCGGGAAGATCCTTCGGGAAGAGCTTTCTTCCTACCGCGATGAACTGATCATCAGTTCCAAAGCCGGTTTTGACATGTGGCCGGGACCTTATGGAAACTGGGGCAGCCGCAAGTACCTGATTGCCAGCCTTGACCAGAGCTTAAAACGGCTCGGTCTGGACTATGTGGATATTTTCTATCACCACCGCATGGATCCGGATACGCCGCTGGAAGAAACCATGGGTGCACTCGACCAGATCGTGCGAAGCGGAAAAGCACTGTATGTCGGTCTGTCCAACTACGACGGGGAAACCATGAAACGCGCAGCTGCCATCTTAGAAGATCTGCACTGCCCATTTATTATCAACCAGAATTCCTACAATATCTTTAACCGTACCATTGAAGAAAACGGTTTAAAACAGGCCGCAGCAGATGGGAAGAAAGGAATTATTTCTTTCAGCCCGCTCGCGCAGGGTATGCTGACCGACCGCTATCTAAACGGTATTCCAAAAGACAGCCGTGTCAACACGGACGGACGTTTCCTGCATGCGGATCAGTTTGATGAAAAACGGATGGCAAGTATCCGGAGCCTGAATGAGATTGCGGCTGCCCGTGGTGAAAGCCTCGCACAGATGGCACTCAAATGGGTGATCCGTGACGGTGTGGTCACTTCTGTTCTGATCGGAGCTTCCCGCCCGGCACAGATTCTTGAAAATCTGAAAGTGTTAAACTCTGCTCCATTTACGGAGGAGGAACTGAAAAAAATTGATCAGTGTGCACTTTCTCTCTAGGTAAAACAAAAACCCCGGATATTTATTTCCGGGGTTTTGTCTTTTCCTGCATCTGCTACTTGACTTTGACTTTTAATTTTAAAACTTTGGTCTTTCCATTGTTTAAGGTTACTGTCACGCGAATGGACGCAGTTCCTTTTTTGTTCGATTTTATGGTACCCTTCTTGTTTACAGATGCAATTTTTTTGTTATTGCTCTGATAAGAAATGCTTTTTACATTGTCCATATTTAAGGTGGCTGCCAGAGAAACCTTCTTTTGTTTTCCCTTCTTCACCTGAACGGTTTTATTCTTCAATGTAACCGTTTTTAATATTTTCGTTGTGACCTGATCCATATCTTTCTGATCCATAAGGACATAATCCTTATTGGAATCTGCTGAAAAATTCACATTTCCGGCTTTTGTAACCGTATAACTCTTGTCGTTTACAAGGACATAGGCACCTGTCTTTTGATCTTTTGCACACACATACAGCTTATTTCCGGTCTGTATGTCTGCTGTATTTACGGTCAGTGTATAGCTTACGTTGCCAGCCGGATCGGTGACCTGGATCGTCACATCTGTGTGTTTTCCATCGTTTTCTTCCAGTATCTGATTTATCAGATCAGCGGTCACCGTTGTTTTGATGGCTTTATTTTTCCGGGTTCCGGTAACGGTTACGGTTGGTGTATTTTGTCCGGCCGTGTTTCCATCGGACGGTGTTTGTGTACCAGCTGTATTTCCGTTAGACGGTGTTTCTGCATCGGTTTTGTTTCCGTTGGACGGTGTTTCCCCTCCGGCTGTGTTACCACCCGAAGTATTTCCACCACCAGAACTTCCTCCGGAAGATGAGCCGCCTCCAGTCGTTCCACCGCCTCCGGAAGATGAACCGCCTCCGGACGATGAGCCTCCTCCGGTTGTTCCACTTCCTCCGGTGGAACTGTCCTCTTTGATTGTAACGGTCGCGGCTTCACTTGTCACTGTTTCGTAATAAGTCTGTCCATCCTTATCATCCGGCTCATATACTGCCTTAAACTGATAAGAACCGCCACGTTTTAAGCCTGATACAACCGTATCGGCTTCCCCATATACGAGTTTTTCCTGTGCCTTTATTATGGTTCCGTCCTGATAAAAAGAAATCGAACCAAGCGGAATACTGCCATTTCGGACTCCATCTACCTTTGCATACAGATGTACGGAATTACCGTTTTCTGTCTCTGCCGTAAGACGAATCGATGGTTTCGCCGCTGTAATGGTAAAGGTTCCGACTTTTTCCGCTATCACATCGTACTGGTTTCCAGTTACTTTAAACCACACCTCATAGCTGCCCGGCTGCACCGGAACAACATTTTTCCCATCCTGCCGATAGAAAACTTCAGGCTTTACCTGCGAATCTACCGTCTGTCCGTTGTCCGTTCGGACTACATTTACCGTGGAAACAAAGCAGCTCTGTTTCAGCCCTGTGTATGCAGCTGTCTGCTGGATGGTATCATACTGCATCTTTACGGCAATTGGATTTACCGTCACGGTTTCGTTTGCCTGGGAAGGAAGTGCCCTGTAGTTTCCATCGACTGCTCCTGCATAAGAAACTGTAATTGCATTTTCTCCCATATGAAATCCGTTTGCCTCTGAAACCGGAATCTTTATGGCTGCCTCTCCGTTTTGAAGCGTGTTACCGGATACTTCATAAGGGGTCTGGTTAATGTATACCGAAAAACCAGCAGACGGCACGTTCTGTCCCTGTAAGCCGCTATCTGTATAGACCGTCTTCACGGTAAGATTCAGTTCATCCTGCATGGACACGGCCGTTGATAATCCATTTATCGTAGTGGTTGTTTCCTTTTGGAAAACGGGTGAGCCGGAAGTATCCGGATCATTGTTTACAATCAGAGTTACGTTCTGTTCGATCTGTTCATCCGCTGAAAAAGGACGGATTTTGATATGGTAGGTTCCCGGTTTTACCGTAGAACTATTAGCCGTGCTATAGTACATTGGTGTGATCGCATTACTCTTTCCATCTTTTCCCGTTTCGAACATCAAATTAAAATCCGGAATACAAATAAAACTACCTTCCTCATTCGTAACCGTCTCTGAAGAAAGTGTTTTCCCATTAAATGTCACTTCATATTGTAACGGAACATAGACTAAATCTTTAACTGTCTCATCTGTTTCATCCGGCCAGCTCACGTCTGCCAGATATGACTTTCTACCTCCAGAAATCTCTGAAACCGTTGTAGTAATTACCGGATTTTTTATGGTCATATTTTTTACTGCAACCGGTTCCGGTTCATTCCCTGACAACTCACTGGTTTTCCAGATTTCTCCGTTTCCAGACGATGTCCGTTCCAGTGTCATTCCCGCCTGTCCGTCTGTCGGTGTAAAAGAAACCACCGTATCCGCAGCCCTTCCAAGTTCCAGATAGGTGTGATTATACTCCGCAATTCCGGATTTTCCATTTCTTCCATTTAAGGTTTCAAATGTAAGTGCACCCGTAATGGTATCTGTAACATTCAGCGTCTGTTCTTTTCCTAAGATCAGTCGGTTTCCTGCTGAATCCGCACTCACAATCGAATGTACCTGTGGAGTTTCCATCTGGGAAAGATCAATCGCACTTGCCCCTTCCAGCCTGACCGTACAGCTGTCCAACGCTGCCGGTGCAAATGTTCCACCGCCCTTTACTGTGAGGTTTCCTACTTTGCTTATACCTGGAATTCCGGTATAGGACTGGTCGGTATCTATGGTCAGAAATGTCTTCCCTGCGTGATTTTCAGATACTCCGTACACCTGTTTCGTGTCGGAACCGGTAAGTGAAATTTCCACATCGCCGGAAACCGTATATTGTCCATCCGCTGCCGGTGGATCCGGCTCCTGCGTGGAAAACCAGTCATCCTGATTTACATATGGTTCCCTGGCACCGGATGCATAGATTTCCCCATTTTGCGTACCGGAAACGTGCGCAAGCACGATCTGTGTCTTACCGTCATATGTTCCATTCATGGAACCGGCATAAATATTCCCCAGATTGGTACCACCACCCGTAATCAGAATCTGTGCCTCTGATCCCGGATGATTCCCCATATTCTTTCCATTCTCATAAAGGGATCCGCCAAAGATATCTACATAGCGGAATCCGCTGTCGCACGTAACATTCTCAAGAACAAGTTTATGCCCATTTGCAAAAATTGCATCGTGCAGACGATTGGAAAACCGCAGCGTAATGTTTTTAAATGTCACATCCGTATTCAGGATAAATCCCCCCTTACGGTTGGAAAAAGTATTTCCATTTCCGTTGACGGTCACGCTTTTATCAAAAATAAACGGTTCCGCAGCCTCGGCATTTAAAAAAGCACCACTTCCCAAAATTGAGATTTCATCCCCATTGCCGGCAGCCGCATAGGCATCCTCAAATAAATTGTAGGGATTTCCATAGCTTCCATCTCCGGAATGGGTAGAATTTCCATCTTTAAATTCCGTATAGATCGTTCTTGCCGCTGTCTGCACAGCCTCCTGCGCCTTTACCGGCACGACAGGCTGCACGGTAATACACATGGTGAGCACGATAAAAAATGCCCATAGACGTTTTGCTACATTGTCTGGTTTCATTTGCTTGTTCTTTTTCATCCATTTCTCCTGATAATCAGAACAGGGGGATGAGTCAAAAACTCATTCCCCTGTCACTTCATTGATAGTCTCTGCCATCATCCTAACATGGTTTCCTGTCAGCGTCAACAAATTTATGACCTGTTTTTATACCTATATCATCTGCTGATTTTATATTTTATTATTTCTATCTGTTCTATCTGTGTGATATCAATCTTCTGATTGAAAATATAACGAGCCCCACAATATTTCATTTCACTTGCAGATGCATAGCCATCTCCAAGCTCTTCAAGATCTGTACCATCCATGAAAGGATGTTTCTTTTTTTCAGTTCCTTTTCTGTCATCGGTAAGAGGTAACTCTCCTATGGAATATTGCTTTCCGTCTTTTGTTGTTGCAACTACATGATAAAAACACCCTTTTTCTCTCCAGTCATTGACGGGACAAATACTAACCGTATAAGGTGTAATTTCAACAGGGATTGTTTTTTTTGTTTTCTTAACATCCGCTTTTAACATCTTCTCCTTCATTGGAACAACTTTTCCCTTAACCAAAACATTTTTTAATGGCGTATTTGAATTATCCGGTGATTGAAATCCCTTATATACTTTCGGATTTTTCCACGCAGTATCATCGGAATAAAAGCCGCATACATTGATCTGAATACCATCACCTGTATCTATTACATCCACCTTACTGGTAGTATCTAACCCACCTAACCAATAATTTGTTCCTTCCAAATATTTTACGTTCGGAAGGAACACCTTTGCACGCATAACCTTCGTATTTGAAGCAACCTGAATTGATGATATGATTATCTTTTGTTCTTTTCTGCCATCATCTTCTCTACTGTTTGATTTTGCATCAGAATTTTTTCCACACGCACACAGACAATATAGCATTGTAAAAATTAATAAGTACAGACTGATTTTCTTCATTCATAATCCTCCAATTTCTTTTTCTTTAAAACACTAAGGATTAATATGCTTCCTATCACTATAATTCCAATGCCAGCCACATATTTCATCGAACTTCTGCTCTGTACTCCAGCTCCTGTACTTACCTCAGAATCTTCAATATAAGTATCTGAAATCTCCGCTACAGAATCAAATGAATAGACACCGCTTTCCACATTTTGAGTTTCCGGAATTTTCTCCATAACCGGATACTGATACCCCAACGAAATCCAGATACGTGCTGTTTCATCATCCATCCCAAGTGCAACCGGCTGTCTCATTCCCGGTTGACTTCCCACCAGTACTACTCTCGTACAGTCCGATAATGCCTCTCGTTTTTCCAGAAGTATATCATAGTAAGGTTCCACTGTATGTTCTGCTGTCTCTGTAATCATCCATTTTCCAGCATGATTTTTTACTTCTTCCTGTTCTGCTTTTGTCAATACAGACTTTGCTTCTTCACGCAAAGGAAGTCCTTTGGCTACGGTAAACATTCCATATGTCTTTTCCATTTTAAAAGGAATGACCCATACATAATTTGCACTTTCCAGAGCACTTGTGAGTTTTTTCGTATCTGCCGTCTGCAATTTTATAAGATTACAATCCACATATACTTTTAATGCCTTGTCATAATCGATGGTTGCATCCGGCTCTTCTTTTTTCATTTCATCCTGTAAATTACTGATTTCTGTCCAATCACGGCTCGTTATTAACTGATCCTGATCTGAAACCGGTATTTCCGCGGCATACACAGCAGAACCTGTTATCGTATAAATTGTAATCATCATAAGCATTATTTTTAAAATATTTTTCATGGCTATTTCCCCTCTCTTGTGTATACTATACTTCATTTTTCCCATTATTCTTTCTGCATGTTAAAATTGGTTTGATTTTCGTCAAAATCTGCATTAAAAATCCCATAGCATACACCATGGGATTTTTTCAAAGATATAACACAATCTGAACCTCAAATATATTTTCATCGATATTTATAGATTTCCATCCCCCGTATTTGTCTACAACATCTGAAATATTCTGCATACCGATTCCATGCAATGCCTGTTGTTTCTTCCTTGTCAGTAAACGTTCTCCCTGTTTATTGACTTTTCCATCAAACGTATTTTTCACCTGTATACCCAGAATTTCCCTGTCGTATTGTATCCGAATCTCCAAAAAACGATCTTTTATCTGCTCCATTGCCTCAATTGCATTGTCCAACAGATTTCCAAACAAAACATTCCAGTCATATCCATCCACTGGCAACTGGCACGGAATCACAATCTGCGACTGAATCTGACAGGACATTGCCTCCGCTTTTGCCAGTTTATGATTCAAAATCATATCCAATTCCAGATTCCCCGTATTCACATACTTATGCTCCGTCTGCAAATGCTCACTCATTTTATTTACATATTCCTGTGCCTTATCATACCTTCCTTCATTAAGATATGTCTGCAGAAGATACATATGGTTTTTCATGTCATGCCGCAAAGAATCCAGCTTTTTCTGATTCTGCTGCATGATATGCATCTGCTCCTGATAGGCCATCATATGTTCCTTTAAAAGCCGTTGCTGCATTTTATCCTGATAAGCTTCTCCCAAACGGTCATACAAATAGAACATTCCAAGATCTACAACGATCATAATAGCCAGTGATAATACTGTTTTTGGCGAATTTTCGCCGGATACACTCTCAAGAGCATATATCCAGACAATATTTCCGGCTAATACAAGAATCATAAAGTAATAGTTCTGTGTTTCCATAACCCTTCGCCGACATATCACCTGTCTTATTCCCATTGCTATGAGCAGATTGACCATTGCCCCTGTGATGGTTCCCATTGCCCGCCCTTCGGAAAACAAAGAAAAATCTCCCAGATAATAATACATGATAAATTCTATGGTAAGCCCCAGCAATACTGTAAAACAACCTGCCATTATTTTCTGTAGTATACTTCCTTCATACAATATACCTTCTGCCGCCCAGAGAAGCAATACCATACTCACCGTAGTTCCCATGGCATTTCGAAAACCAAATGCAACAACTGTATTAATAAGCCATACGATCACATAAACAATATTTGCCATCCGTGGCAGTTTTCTTTTCTTTTCCAGAAAAACATCCGTCACTTTAAAACTTACATACACACTTAATATGTTACATACCGCTTCAAATATTCTTTCTATGTTATTCACCCGCCACACCTCATCTTTTCCACAATTGCATGATCAAGGTTATTTTTCATAGACCGACTGACCGGAATGTCATCCCCATTGATCATGTGTACGCTGTCTTTCTGAAAAGATTCTGCATACCGCAGATTAATGACATAAGATTTATGTACCACACAGAATAAATGCGGATTCAACGCAGGAATAACCTCCGAAAGTTTTCCATAAACACATAATGTATCATTTGCTGTTACCACTTGAATTTTTCTGGCAAGGCTCTGCAAATAAAAAACAGAATGTTCTTCTATCCGTATCGAATTTCTTCCTTTCCCAATTTCTATAATATGTGGCTGAAACTGATACAGCCTTTCATATTCATCTAATATATAATCTACTCGTTCCTGTTGTATGGGTTTCACGAGGAAATTCATTGGACGCAGATCAAAAAGCTGCATGGCATACATTTCTTTTGCCGATACAAAAACAATCTGCATGGATTCATATTGGATCTGGGATCGAATCCAGTTTCCAACGATAATCCCCGAGCTGTCCCCTAATTCAATATCCAAAAATAACAAATCATACCTTTCGCTTTGCTGCAGTTTTTGAATAAATTCTGCTCCACTTGTATAACCGTCAACATCCACTTTTATTCTTTTCATTTCTGCAAACCGAAAAATACTTTGTTCCAATTTATAAATAAATTGTATATCATCATCACATATTGCTACTTTTATCATTGTATATCCTGTAATTTATTTTCCTCTCTATTTCAGGATTTCCTGCAGCCGCGCATCTGTATGCAGGAGTTCCTTCGCGCGATCCCTATATTGCTGCTCATGCAGATACGTATAGCGGAACGGTTTGATCGACGGTGCCAGATCAACTGCTTTCTCAAAATCCTCCCGCCGAAGATCCAGTGTTTTTACATAATCCCAGAACCCCGTCTGCATAAAAATTGTGTCTACCCTCCGGTAACGATGATCCTGCACAACACTCATCAGATAGGTTGCAATGCCAACCTGAATACCATGAAGCTGCGGATGCTCAAGCATCTTGTCCAGCGCATGGGAAATCAGATGTTCGCTGCCGCTCGTTGGCGCACTGCTGCCCGCAATCTCATTTGCAATTCCGCTCATTGCAAGAGAATCCAGAAGTTCCTTTAAAAACAGATCATCCTGTATCGAAGTAAACGGTGTGCGCACAAAACTGTTGACTGCTTTCTTTGCAATCATGACAGCAAAATCATTGACTTTTCCGTACCCATGTTCTTCCTCAAAAATCCAGTCATACAGTGCCGTAATTTTTGATACCATATCGCCGATTCCGGAATATAAAAATTTCTCCGGTGCACTGCGGATAATCCTTGTATCCACCACAATCCCATATGCAAGTTTTGCCGGAACGGACTTGCGGCGTCCTTCCACCAGAAGGGAAGCACTGGCACTTGAAAAGCCATCGCTCGATGCCGATGTCGGGATGCTGATAAACGGCAGATTTCGCAGAAATCCACAATATTTCGCACCATCAATCACTTTTCCGCCACCGATGCCGATGACTGCCTGCGTCTTCGCCGGCATGGAAAATGCAAGACTGGTCAGATCTTCCAACCGCACGGTATCAAGTTCCTGATATTCTAAAATATCAATGTCCTCCTGCTGCAATGCTTCCATAACGGTAGAACCAAACATTTCTACAAGACCGTTTCCAAACAATACAACTACTTTCTGTAACTGTAACTCTTTTAAGTAAATCCCCAGATTGTCCAATGCACCCGCACCGATCTTTAAAAGTGCCGGAATGGAAATGTGTTTTCCTGCCATAATAAATGTTCTCCTTCTCATTCTCTTTTCTATTGATTTTAGTATAAACAAAGGTTCCTGAAATTACAATCAATTCCCCCGAAAAAACGCACACGCTTCTCTTTACAATTATGGGTAAGAAAAAAGACGATTTCCTGCGAAACCGTCTTTTTCTTATTAAAATTCTGACGAGACTCCTGTAAATTTACTTTGTCACTTTGATCGTCATCTTTACAGTCTTTGTCTTTCCGTTCTTTAAAGTGACTTTTACTTTCACAACTGCTTTGCCAGCTTTCTTTGCGACAATTGTACCATTTTTATTCACTGTTACAACCGCCTTTTTGGAAGATGTATAAGTGATCTTCTTTACATTTTCCATGTTCAGGTTCTTATCAAAAGTAACTTTTGCCTTCTTTCCGTTTGCAACCGTTTTCTTGGTATCCTTTAATGCAACACTCTTTAAGATTTTACTGCTCAGAGCCTTTGCATCCTTCTCATTCAGCAGTACATAATCACCGGCATCTTTGGTATCCACTGTCACCGTTCCGTCTTTGGAAACCTTATAAGTCCTGCTGCTGATCAGGACTTTTTCTCCTGTCTTTTTATCAACTTTTACAAGTGTCAGCTTTTTGCCTGCCTGCAGATCCTTCGCATTGACAGATACGCTGTTCATCTCTTTGCCGGAAGCGTTCTTCGTTGTCTGGGTAATCGTAATGTCGCTGGTTCCTGCCTCTTTGACTAATTTTGCAACCACATCTGCTGAAATTGTAGTCTTCTTTGTCTCGGAAGTATTCTTTACTGTTTTTTCCAGCTGTGCCCGGGCATCTGTCACTTCTCCCTTATCGTTCTTTTCAACGGTAAGTGTCGCATTTGTATCTTTTGCAATATTCTCAAATGTTTTGTCCGTTTTCCGGGTTTCTGATGGTTTTGTATCCGGTGTTGTTGTGCTGCCGGAATTTCCACCAGAGGTGCTGCTGCCGGAGGAAGAATTTCCGCCATTATTTCCACTCTGGCTGGTCTGTTTTACCGCAATCAGGCCATCGGCATCTGCTTTTGCAGCTTCTGCATCACTGATCGTTGTTCCTTTGAATGCATCAAAGTAAAGTACCGATTCCACATCTACCGCGGAACCTGCCGGGTTGGAATTACACCAGAGTCCGAATGCCTGCACATCTTTTAAAGCATCCCCACTAAGTTTTCCACCCGTCTTCCCTTTAAAAGCGGAGAATGGAACGGTTACTTCATAGGCATCTTCTGTCTTCGCAAGATTGGTCAGATATACTTCATACTCTTCTCCTCCTGCCTTGATCTGTACAACAACCTTCTGCCCTTTTCCATCAAGTTTTGTCCAGAATTTCAATGCATTATAGGCTGAAAAATCTGTATTGCCCAGACTTGCATTTACCAGACCCGTCCAGACTTCCGAACCGGTTGTTTTTAATTTGTAATGAAATGCAGCACCATATGTACCGTCTGCCTTATGCTCCTGATCCAGCGTAAAGGACGAACTGCATCCAGCGGCAGAATTTCCACCGTAAGCTGCATCCAGAAGTCCATTACTCCCGACATAGTAGTCAAAATTTTCCAGCACACCTGCCGGAGCTTTGTCCTTTTCTTTTCCGATACTCAGATTTGTGATCGTGGACAGTTCTTTTCCATCTGCAACAAGTGTAATGGATGCTACATCTGTTTTTCCGATCTGATCCATTTCCTTTTGTGTCAGCTGCGCCGTATAGAATCCGTCGGAGCCTTTTGCAGCCGGCAATGTCAACTGTTTGCCCTTTGCCGTATCCTTTACAACAAACGATACCTCACCGGCATTGGAAACACTTGCCTTTAATGCAGTTGGCTTTAAAATCGTATCCATATCAAACGGTGCTACCATGTATCCGCTGACATCTTTGTATTTCTCGGTCTTTACTCCTGCATACTTATCGATATTGCCATAGAAATTAGTACCGTTTCCAAATACTGAATCCTCATTGTTATAGTAATCAATAAACTCATTGATCATTTCCTGACCCATGGTATCACTGTATTTATACGGCACATAGAAATTGGTATCGCTGAAATTTGCCCATACCATATAATATGGCATGTCGTTTTTCTTTGCGATATCATTCACTTTCTGATACCAGTTCACACCCGACTTTGCCTCACTGACCGGATTATTTTTTACAAGAAGCCCTTCGTTATCACTTCCATCCTTCTTCATCACACGTACACCGGTCTCCGAAATTGCAGCCAGCTTGTTATGCTGTTTTGCAAGTGATGATACAACCTGACAGGTCTGATCCAGATGATCAAAGAACGACGTATCTGCTTCAGCCGGATAGGTATTAAAATCGTTGTAATAGTCAAATGCCAGAATATCTACATAGGCATCTCCCGGATAACGCGACATATACTCTGCCTCGGTCTCCAGCGGTCCGTTTGGTGAATACACATAAAGCATATTATGTACCCCTTTGGATTCCAGATACTCTCTGGTATATGCATACAGACTCTTATAACTTTCCGCCGTGTTTCCAGTTCCCCACCAGAACCATCCGCCGGTATTCTCATGCAGTGGACGGAAGATGACCGGAATATTTGATTCCTGTAATTTATTCGCATAGGTTGCAATGGTATCCAGATAAGCCGTAAAGACCTTATTCTTTTCTCCTTCTGGCAGAATCTTCTTTAAGCTGTCCCCGGACAGATCTTTGGATTCGTTGAAATTACAGTCAAAGAAATCGTAGGTTCCATCCCCATTGTCTTTGATCTTCGCGCTTGTGAAGTTTGGCATATGTGCAGATAATGTGACGATTGCTCCATTCTCTGCTGCCTTTTTGCTGTAATTGATGGAATTTTCCAGTGCAGATTTTGCATCTGTTCCACCTGCCTCGCTTCCAAACAGTGCAAGGGAATCTATTCCAAAAATACCGCTGACAGAACCGGTCACATCATGGACATCTCCTAACTCATCCTTTGTTCCAACCGAACGGCTGACATCATTCTGATGACCAAACAGTACCTGATCGCTCTCGGTCAGTCCCTGTAAATATGCATACAATGCCTTTGCGCTATTGCTGGCATCCGGATCTGTCATGGTCAGGGTTTTATCTGTTGCTTCTGGTTTTGCCTGTGTTCCGTCTGTATTCGGTGTTGCGGTAATTGTCACAAAATCACCACTGGCATCCTTCTGGGAAAGTATCAGATTATCCAGATAAACATCCCCTGCAAAGGAACTGTTGGCTCCGATAAGTCCGATTGTCAGATCATCCATTGGTGTGGCAGATGGAGAAAATCCTAAAGTAACTGTAACTTTCTTATATCCGTTTCCTGCATCTGCTGCCTCGGACGAATCTATGCTGGTATCTTTATTGATCCCGCTATTGGAGAAAAATTTTATCTTGGAAATATTACTGCTTTCCGGATAAATCAAATCCACACTCACCTGATTATAATTGCTGATATCAGCCGGTGTCTCCGGTGTGAATTTCACTTTTGCCTCACTCCATGATTCGCCGGAGTTGGCTGTATAATTCAGGCTTACTTTTAATCTTCCGTCTCCGCCATTTGCGTCATAGGAAAGTTCCGGAGCAGCATTTTTTGTTCCACCGTGGAAATACTGATATCCGGTTTCACCTACCCACAGATTTACCTGGGATTCATCATTTAAATCAGAAAGAACGGTTGGCTCCTGTTTGGTCAGTTCCTGTTTATCGCTTGATAAATTTGTGAGAACTACATTTGAAAATGTCACAGTTCCCTTAAATCCGGTTCCCACAAGAACGAATTCAACATCCATCAATGTATCCGGTGTTATTCCTGAAAACTTTACTTTCAGATCAGCTGAATAATTCTCCCCAACTTTCATAAAAGAATCCTTCTGCAGCCACTGGCAATCCGTACTGTTGTTCCATCCCCATTTTGATCCCAGTTTTGTTACACCCTGGATATTCAGATGCGCTTTATCTGCATCCAGCGACTGATAGGATGTTTCATCCAGTGTTACCTTTGCAGTTAATTCATACTCTTCATTCACATTTCCCGACGAGCCATTGATGGAATTATCATATGCAAAAGTAATTTTTCCTGCACCATTCCAGTCTTCTTCTTGCAATCCTGAAAAATCAATGGTTTCTGTTGTTTTTGCGTTCTCATTTTTGTACAGTTCTGTACGTGTTACTGTTGGTGCTGACGCTTCATTTGTTTCCGCCGCATACACAATCTCATTCTGTAAAAATGTGCATGCCTCCGGTGTCAGTGACCCCATCATTGCCGCTGCCAGCGTGATGGCAACAATCTGTTTTCCTACCCTTCTCATGTTTTTGCTCTACCTTTCCTTTCTTCTCCATTTTAGTTGTAAAAACCTTCCAGCACCCTCCATCTATCCGGTTTCACTTAATAAAAAAGCAATTGCACGCTGCTTCCCATATTTCAGGGAGAGGGTACTGCATACTTGGGGAGTGCAGTAAAAAATATGGGAACCAGTGTGCAATCTGTCTCTTATACACATCTCCGAGCCCACGAGACAGGCAGAAATCTCGT
>ENA-OYYZ01000519-OYYZ01000519.1-human-gut-metagenome-genome-assembly--contig:-NODE-519-length-21395-cov-7.357029_pt1 | contig 21395 bp, 19 predicted proteins | sample MGYA00243256_ERZ653463 | MGnify/ENA primary metagenome ERZ653463 (study PRJEB26926, sample SAMN06165173) | human gut metagenome | biome: ENVO:00009003; feature: ENVO:2100002; material: ENVO:00002003... | reverse complement strand
CCATTTCGATAGAACTTTTTCTCAGCTTTGCATCTTCAATCCGTTCTTCCAACTCGACAATCGTATCATACAATCCATCAAGCCTTAATGTCATGTCGTGGATTTTTCTTTCTCTGAAACGAGCATCAATAGGCAGATTATCAATTTCTCGCTCCAGACGGGCTTTATTCAAATCTACTTCTTTCAGCTTGCTCTCATAATTGGCAAGTTCCTTATCAATAGCAGTGGTATCGGTCTGTACGCCAATACGCTTTTCTATCTCTTTTGCAAAATATTTATCACTTACCAATTCTTTAACAGCTTCAATTACAAGTGGTTCAATGTCTGTTTTTCTAAGCGATGCCTTGTAATCACAATGATGCCCTCGCTCCTGCTTGTTCCTACCGCAGATATAATAGTAAACTTCTTTGTATGTGCCATCTTTATTCGTCCACGCATGTTTATTCGTATACATTGAGCTTCCACAAAGAGGACACTTTAATATTCCCGTCAACAGATGTGACCTGTCCTTACCTATTTTGGACGGCTGCTTAATTCCTGTTGCCATACGTTTTGTGTGAGCTTTTTGCCATAATTCTTCGCTAACTATTCCTTCGTGTTGTCCATCTTCCAGAATATAATCATCTGTATGAACCTGCTTATATTCATTTTTTGTGCCTTTTACCTTTTCTCGTGTTCTTCTGCCATAAGCAATCTTACCACAATAAACAGGATTATCTAATATCAACCTTATGAAATGGCTGCTCCATGTTTCTAACGTTCCATTCTGACGAGGTATCTTTTTTATTCCTTGCAGATTAAGATATTTTGCTACTCCGCCAAGCCCTACGTCTGAATTAGCAAACTTATCAAATATGATTCGGATTGCTTCAGCTTCGGTTTCTTCTATTAGGAGCTGATTGTCTTTCAGATAATATCCATACGGAGCAAAACCGCCGTTCCAACCTCCCTGTCTTGCTTTTTCTCTGCGTCCGTTCATTGTCTGTTCAATGATATTTTCTCTTTCAATTTCTGCAACCGCAGATAATACAGAAATTAAAAGTTTTCCGCTTGTCTGTGATGAGTCAATACCTTCCTCAATACAAATAAGATTTATTCCATACGACTGTACAAACTCCAATGAATTTAGAATATCTGCTGCGTTTCTTCCAAATCGTGAAAGTTTATAGACCAGAATATAATCTATCTCCAATCCGTTCTTTATATCGGAAAGCATCTTCTTAAAAGCAGGTCTCCCCTCAATAGATTTCCCCGATTTACCTGCATCTTCATATATACCAACAATCTCCATTTCCTCTCTGTCAGCAAATCGTTTCAGGCTATTCTTCTGCCCTTCAAGGCTATATCCGTCCACCTGCATTTCAGTACTTACTCTCGGATATAAGACACATTTCTTTCCTTCTCTGTTCATCGTACCACCTCCATAAATTTATAGGGAAATGTGATATGTAAGGCTGCGTAACCTACGCAGCACAATCCAATTCCTGCAAAACAGTCTTTCCGTATTTTTCAACTATCTGCACCATAACATTGATAAAAGAATTGAATATTTCGGTTTCATCTTTCAACTGTTCGTTTTTCAGTTCTGTATTTTGAATAAAATTTTCATTTCCCATAAACGAATACCTCCGCTAAAGCTAAAACGGCTGTACCTCTAAATTATAGAAATACAGCCGCCATTTTACCAATGTGCAAATATATCCCTCATACCTGCTTTACACATTTTTTCATATTTTTTTAAGTGCAACACTAATAGCAAGAGCCTTGTCAACTCTTGCCATTATGCTATTGGGCATCATTCCCATATACTGTTTTAACCTCTGCTTATCAATCGTCCGTATCTGCTCAAGCAGGATAACAGAGTCCTTGTCAAGCCCTTCATAATCACTTACTGGGGTATGTGTTGGCAACTTTGCTTTTGTGTGTACTCGGCTCGTAATTGCTGCAATGATTACCGTCGGGCTGTGCTTGTTTCCTATATCATTGGAAATGATAAGTACAGGTCTTGTGCCGCCTTGTTCTGAGCCAATAACGGGGTTAAGCTCTGCATAGTAAATGTCGCCACGCTTAATATTTCTTTCCATTGTGTTTTACCTCCCATCTGGATTCAGGCAGATTAGTTCTGCCTATGTAGGCAGCCAAACAAAAGGAAGTATTTAAGGTCGGAAGAATATTATCAATATCTCTGTTCTTATGACCACCTTTCGTTTGGCTGATATGATAGAAGCATTTCAATTTGTCCTCGACACCCCGAAATGCTATGGGAAGTCGCCAAACGGTCAGCAGCGAACTGGCGCCACGGGAGTTCCACCCCAACTGTCGTTCTGACAGAGCCGCCCTCATTGCCTGCGACGGTTTTTTCACGCTCGGACTGTGACTGGACGGGAGTATCATTATCCTCTTTGTGGGTTATGGCGAAATCGGGAGCTGCCCGATATTTTGAGTCGGTAAAGATAGGCTCACCACCTTTCAATCGCTCGCTGCCGCTTGGCAGGTCGTGGCGTACCGCTGCACACGCTTATGCTCATCACAATCACAAAGAGAAAGTATTTGGCGAATGGGTATTCGGTTGTCAAGGAGCTATCCCGTTTTCGCCACACAAAGGAAAACAGGGTAAGAGGTTTTTGTCCTCTCACCCTGTAGCCCGTGGGAATATTCGATTTTCCCCTCTACTCAAAAAACTTTTTTAATTTTTCTTTGAGCCTGTCCATTCGTCTGTAAACAGCTTTTTCAGTAATATTCAGACACACCGCAATTTCACGGGTTGAATATCCTTGTATCTTCATCAAAGCAATCTGCAATGTAAGCCTGTCTACCTTAATCAAGATTTGATATAGGCATTGATTTTCAATGCTGTCCAGAAAATCCTCAACCGTTTTCACTTCGGGTTGCGTAGTATCTTCGGCAAGCTCGTCAAGATATGTACCTGTTTCCTGCACTCGCTGATAATACCGTCTGTCTGAATTAAAAATCGCCCAATCGTGAACACGGAGCTTTTCTATATCGTCCTCATTAACCCCCAAGCTCCGTAACTGTTTTTCCTCGGCTTCTTTCCAGAGCCGCCATTTCTTTTCTTCTCTGGCTTTGTTGTAAGCCATAATGTGTACCTCCAATCTGAATTTTTTTGAGAAATTCAGATTGAGGTGGGCTACGGCACCCAATGCCAGAAGCAGGTTTATCCTGTGTTGCGACAAAAAACAACAAACAAAAAGCCGCAAAGGTACTAAGACCTCTACGGCAATACGCATAATTATCTCTATGATATAGATATGTGACTTCTACTCGAAAAGTAGAAAAGTGCCACGAGCAAGCAAGGCTTTTTTTAATAAGTTATCCTCACTTCTACGTGACACTATGTAAATAACTGCTGCTTCTGATAAGCAGCATGATGGTCGTGCTTGACCAACACATAAAAATCCCTCCAAACTCGAAAACGGGTTTAGAGGGCAGTAAAATTTAGTCTGGGCGTGACAAAGCCGCCCACCAAAGCACCGTTTTTTTTATTTGGCGGGCTTATCCAACCTATTCTGCATAAAGAAAGAGCCAATGAACTGCAAGTTACCTCGCAAATTCATCGGCTCTGCGTCTGTGCGTCTGGCTCTTTGATGATAGTTACTTTTAATTGTTGAACATTTATAAGCTGTTCCTGCCTACACTTAGGACAAAAAAGCGGAAAATTAAGAAGTACCGTATTTTCTCTTATTTTTATCCGTGTTTTGTTTCCACAAACGGGGCAAAGCACCCATTTTTCATTTTGCATAAAACATCTCCCTTAATGTACTTCATTAGTTCCTGCAATAGCCGCTTGCTTTTCCGCTTCATTTAATTCTCTGTGAAGATGGATAGCCATAAATACCGTAATAATAGCAGAAAGCACATCTGCAACTGGCTGAGCATACAGAATACCATTCAATCCCCATATCATAGGCAGAACGAGAATAACTGGCACAAAGCAAATTCCCTGCCTGCAAGCTCCGAGAATAAAGCCTTCTTTCCCTTTTCCTAAAGCAAGGAATAATGAGGAATATACGGTATAGAAGCCAAACAGCATGAGAGAAATTCCATTTACCCTTAATGAGCTTGCCCCTACTTTAATCATCTCCAGATTGCCACTTGCGAATTGTGACACGATGGACGTTGAAAATAAAGCCAGTATCAATCCATAAACAACACAAAATATGGTTGACCAGATAATAGAGGTTTTAATTGCTTCATGCAGGCGGTTGAATTTTTTCGCTCCATAGCTGTACCCTGCGATTGGCTGAAAGCCTTTAATAAAACCAAATATTGTTAGACTTCCCATTGAAACAAGGCGTGTCACAACTCCCATTCCTGCGATTGCAGCATCTCCATAATCAGCCGCCGCATTGTTGATGAGAGAAATGGAAAGGCTTGTTAATATCTGGAACACAAGCGTTGGAATACCAATCTTAAAAATTTCCGATGCAATCTCTTTTGAAAGGCAGTAATTCTTTATTTTAAAATCAAATACACTCTTCTTTCCCAAAATATAAAATAGATACACCAGAGTAGATACTACCTGTGAAATTGCAGTAGCAATGGCGGCTCCTGCCACTCCCAAATCCAGTACATAAATAAATATAGGGTCTAATGCAATATTCAGTACGGCTCCAATCAGCAGAGCGCACATGGTCGTCTTTGCTGCTCCCTCGCTTGTCACGATATTATTCATTGTGACATTAAAGACATTGAAGATGCAGGAAATAATATAAATACTTCCATATGTGACCGCATAGGGCAAAATACTCTCTGTCGCTCCCAAAATACTTAGTATCGGCTTTAGAAAAATGACAGACAGGATAATCATAACTGCCCCGACAAAAACGCTGCTGTATAAGGCTGTGCTGACAACTTGGTTTGCCTTTTCCTTATCATTGCGTCCTAACAATCTGGAAATGTAGGATGCTGCCCCATTTCCAAATAGCAACCCTAAACCAACCACAACCTGTCCTAATGGATACACAACTGAAATTGCTCCCATCTGGCTCTCTCCCAATCCTCCAACAAAATAGGCATCCACCAGATTGTATAATGCGTTTACCAACATTCCAATCATTGTCGGGATACCCATTGCTAATAGGGCTTGAGGGATAGGTGCGTTACCTAATAGCTGCATTTTCTTGTTTTGTTGACTCATAATTAACACTCCTTTTCTTGACTTTAAGTATAAAATATAGTAGTATAAATTACAGCAATTAAAGCTGTGTTGTATATACTACTATAAATTATAGTAGTTGTCAATAGAGAAAGGAGAATATCATGGCAACAATAGATTTAATCGTATTAGGAATGCTGAAAAAGGAAGCCCTAAGTGCTTACGACATCCAAAAATTGGTTGAATACCGCAACATATCAAAATGGGTAAAAATCAGCACTCCGTCAATCTATAAAAAAGTTATCCAGTTAGAGGAAAAGGGATACATTTCAAGCAACATAGTCAAAGAGGGAAAAATGCCAGAAAAGGCAATCTACTCCTTAACAGAAGCGGGTGAAAAACAGCTTGAAAATCTTATGTTTGAAATATCCGCAAAACCCATTCAAATCTTCTTGGATTTTAATGCAGTCATTGTCAACTTGGATGCCCTTTTGCCAGAAAATCAAATGAAATGCCTAACAGATATTGAAGCCAATATAAAAACACTAAAATCATATCTGGAAAAAAATTTGAAAGCGAAAGAAAATGTACCCGAAATCCCACAAACAGGATTAGCGGTCTTGCAACAACAATTCATTCTTGCACAATCCATTGAAACATGGATTGATGAATTAAAACTAAAATACGAATAATTACAATCCCCCATAAGATACTTTTCCAAATAGGCAGAGCCGATGAACTGTGAGTTTATCTCTCACAAGTTCATCGGCTCTGCGTCTGTGCGTCTGGCTCTTTGATGACGGTTACTTGTAAATTCTCGACTTCAATTAAAGTTTCCTGTCTACATTTCGGGCAGTAAAGAGGATAGTTTTTCAAAACTGTGTCTTCTCTGATTTTGTTTCGGGTTTTGTTCCCACAAAGAGGACATAAAATCCATTGGGAATTTATACTCAGCATATTATCCTCGCCTTATAAGGTCATGTAACCGATTATCTGTAACAAATTTCTTTTTTCTGGGGTCACCCTCTGCACGATAGATTACTAAGCTGTCTAAATCAAATATTGAACTCCAAACTGTTTCAAAATTTGGCTCATCATCATATTGGCACATAAACCCATAATCACCTTTTAAGAGATGTTCGGTAGTTTCAATGTATTCATCTTTTATGCGTTCCGAAGAAAAGCTGTCTAATACTGTCCTGTAACGCCTGTGCGAGTCATAATCATTTCCTTTTGCATCGTCATATGGTTTCATCTCATCAGATGTAAAACTATTAACAGTACAAACAATACTGCCATTTTCAAAAGTTTCTGCCGCCCGAACTTTTTTGAGAATTGGCGTACATTCAACCACTACCATATTGCCTTTTTTATCTGCAAGTAAAATATTGCAGTTAGAAGATACTGGCAAGCCCATAAGAAGGGAAACCGCCTGTTCGGTATTATCTGCCTTTTCAAGCAAATATCTTACAATAAAGCAAGAATTGAAACCTGCTTTTATCTTTTCAAGGTCGGTCATTACAAAAGTCATTGCTACAGCAAGTCCGTGTTCATTCACTCCTTCTTCGCCGTTAATGAAAGAGGAAGTAGTGATATTGAACCTGTTTCCATTTTTCGGTGCATAGATTTCACTTTTGCTTCCTTCACGCAGATAAGGTGGTAAGTCATTATTTCTACCGTATATTGTTCTGCCATTGCTTGAATATGCAAAAGCAGTACAGCCCCTAACCTCAACGGGGATGTTGTTCTCCAAGTTATACATACAGCAGCCCATACACAACATCCAAGAAATGAAGTGTAGATAATCTGTGCCAATGGCGTCACTTACGCCTCTTACTTCCTCACATATCTCTGGGAAAAACTTTCTTAAAATTTCTTCGCTTTGTTTCCCGTGTTCCAATTGAAAATTATCCAACTGGAGTGGAAAGGAAATATGAGCTTTTTGAAATATGTTTCCTCTTTTTACGCCCATCTGATAATGGTCGCCTTTTAATCTTAAATGATACATACTTAAATCTCCTTTGCTTTTTTGATTGCAATCCACACCTCGGAATGTCCTTTGGATGGCTGTCCTTTGCAGACTGGATATATTTCAACATCTGGAAGTCCTGCATATTCATAACCAGAAAACGGTAGAAATTCTGTCAAAAATCTGCGAAAAACACTCTGCACATCTTCCTTAAATACTCCGTCGTTTTCAAAAACAACCCACATGCCCTCTGGTATCATGTATTCTACCATTCCCTCTGGCACGGGAATGTTGCTCGAAACAGCGATATAATAATATATATCCTCTGGATTATTATAAACGCTGACTCCTAAAATGCCGTCTGGATTTTTGTTTGATAGCTCTGCTAATTTGGAAATACTGCCATCCAATACTGCCTTTTTCCAGAACGCAGGAACATTCCGCATATTTTCCTCTGCATCTTCAACAAGAGGTATTCTAATTCCTATAATGCGAATATTTTTCTTTTCTTCAATGTGATATGCCATTGCACTGCCTCCCAAAACTTTTATAGAAAATTGGATTGATGGATATGCACACAAGGTACATCCCATACTTTTTGCCGCTATAGGTGCTATCCCGTGTACGATTTGAAAAGCACGGTTAAAGGATGTTGGAGATGAATACCCGTATTTGTGAGCAACATCAATAACCTTATTATCTGTTCTTTGTAACTCAAATGCAGCCTGTGTCATTTTACGGCGGCGTATGTACTCTGATAGTGACACTCCTGATACATAAGAAAAAATCCGTTGAAAATAATATGTTGAACAACAAGCTATATGAGCTGCTTCATCATAGGATATTTCCTTGTCTAAGTTTTCTTCTATGTAATCAATGGCTGCTCCAAGTCTTTTCAACCATTCCATTTACTTACCTCCTCATATATAAGCATACAAGAATACGAGCATATTTTCCTCGCTTTTCATGTCCGCTTTTGTAAACTTATCTATAGTTTATCCGAATAAAAAATTAGTTTCAAGTATGTCAAGCGTGCTTTAATCTCTTGTTACAAGAGATTAAACTTCCTATACCGAGAGATTTCACATCGTTTAACTGGAAGCCACATCTCTGTAAAATATAAGGGTAAGATTTTCAGAGTATAGGTGGTGAGCTAATGGACGAAAGGAACAATAATTTTGACTTCGATTTTACTCCGATAGGACAGGCAATCAAAAAAGCCCGTGAAGCCAGAGGGATGACGAGGGAGCAGCTTTCTGGAATAATCGGCTATGCTCCCAGACACATCCAATCTATCGAAAACGAGGGGCAGTATCCAAGCATCGAGCTGTTTATCCAGCTTATTACGATGTTTGATGTGTCGGTTGACGAGTACATATTCCCCAATAAGGAAGTCGAAAAAAGTTCTGTCCGCAGACGCTTAGACGCACAGCTCAACAGATTGGACGATAAAGAGCTTTCCGTCATAGAAGCAACGGTAAACGGACTATGTAAGGCAAAAGAGCCAGAGGAATAAACCTCTGGTTTTTCTTTTGCCCATCCTTAATATTAATAGGCAGGAATACCGTAACCATAGATGGAGCTGCTGCCAACCGTATATTGCTTTTGCCTGCAAGCGTCGCCAGAATTACCCTCCACGGTGTAAACAACACCGTTTTCGCATTTCTCCACAATGCCTACATGGTCGGTTTCTCCGTCGCCTTCCCAATCAAAGAAAATAATATCGCCTGCCTGCGGCTCGTAGTTTCTGTCTTGCCATTGTCCGTTACCCTTAAACCAATTTGAGCCGTCCACGCAGCCAGAAAATTTAGGGATAATCCCGCTCTCAATATATCCGCATTGGTCGGCACACCATGACACAAAGCAGGCACACCATTCCACACGCCCATCAAAGCCATACCAACTCCAATAAGGCTGACCGCCCTCATTGCCGAGCTGTGTCAAAGCGACCTCCACAATCGCCTGGTTACCGCCGCTTGTGAACGCTCTTCCGTATGGATAATACCGCAGCACATGGGCGGGATACTGCGTGTCTCCATAGCTGTCCCAACCTAACCGTGCCGCCTGCATGGTGGAGAACTCTACCGCATTGGCATAGGAATAGCCGCCATAGTTGGTCTTAGCCCACGAGATATAGCCATTACCGAAATTGTAACCTTGTAAGGCAAGTTTGATATGCTCCATATCAATCGGGTTTTCTACCTCAGCAGAGATAAGGGCTGCCTTTAATTCCTGTACCCCGCACTCAATCGAATATTCTGGGTCTTTAATCCCATTCGGCTCGTGTGGATACCTTGTGTTAAAGCTGCCTTCCGCCGCCTGCATCGGGTCAAGTCCACGCCCGCCAGACTCCTGCATCATAACCGCCTTGATAAGCTCCACATATTCGGGAATGCCGTATTGTTTGGCATATTTCTGTATCAAAGGCTCATAGGCTTCCACCTCCGCACTGACAGGGGTATAGGCGTTACTTCCGCTTCCGCCGCCAAACAGGGAAACGGCACAGCCGAGCAGGACAACAATGAGAATAATCACAACTGCAATCCAACCACCTGCAATTAAAGCGGAAATCAGAGCTTTTGTTCCTGCAATAATCGCCTTGACCGCAGCTATGGTGGCTCTGACCGTCGCTTTCGTTGCTTCGGCGGTTGCCTTTGCGGTGACTTCTGCCGCCTGTGCCGCCTTTTGGGCAGTTTTCGCAGAAGCCTTTACCGCTACCTGTGCTGTTTTTACTGAGGTTTCCGTCGTTTTGATTGCCGCCTTAGAAGTTGCCTGTGCGGTTTTAATTCCCTTTTCGGTTGTCTTGACCGTTCCCTTAGCAGTTGCTTTCACCGCTTTTTCTGTATTTCGGGCTGTGGTCTTAATCATTTTTTGCCCCTGCTGTCGGGTCTTTATCAACTGCGATTTTGCTGTCTGGGAAACATCGGGGGCAGAGGAACGGCTTGCAGCCCCGTGACGGATCTGCAAGCCGTGTTGTTCTGACATATTCTGTGCTGCTTTCTGCTCTGCGGCTTTGACAGCCCGACTTTGCTTGAAATCGGTTATTTTATCTTTTGCCTTACCGATATTCTCCTGCGTTGTCTTGACTGCCTTTTGCCCCTGCTTATTGAACTGGTGGATACCTTCGTCCTTTACACGGTCTGCCGCAAAAGAAATCCTGTCCGCAGCATATTCTGCGGCAGAGTTTTCATCAGCGTAATATCCCTGTTCTGCTTTTTCCTTTATCCCCACATAGGCAGACTTCATACGCTCACTGGCTATGGCGGCTTTATCTATGGTCTTTATCGTACCTTTGACCGCATCTCTGGTTTTTATATCAGCCATAGAAAACCTCCTTTCCCAGAGGATTTGCGTTCAAATCAGCCGACCTTTTTTGCCACTACAACGAGCCTGCCGTTCTGTGCGGAGTATTCGCAGGTGGAAAGGGTAATGAGCCTGTCGCCGTATTCAGCGGTCACACCTGTATCATACAAAGCAAGCTCCTTGCACTTCCCGACATAGGAATTAAAATCTTCCTCATTCTCCGCATCAACAAAGTCGTAGTATCGGAAGCCCTCAGAGCAGTACGCCACAGTCTTAAATACGGCGACGATTTCATACTCTGCCTGCTCTGTGAGGGTATCAAACTGAATATTCTTGTGTTTCTCATAAAAACTCTTGGACTTGTAATCCTCCAACGCTCCAAACATCTTGCCACCCTTGATGTGATGACCGTAGATAACCAGATTGTCACTTTCGGCAATATCACAATTCTCCTGCACATAAGGCGTTCCTAAATCGCTGTACTCCTTTTCAAAATTGTGCTTCAGATAAAAATTCGGATTGTTCCTGCTCTGCATCACAGGATAATTGATTGTCGTGCCGGCAATGGAAATCCACCCCACCATATCCTCATTCTGTAAATACAATTCCTGATACTTGGCAAGCACATCTTCTCCCTCGCTGACAGGGGTATCGTCTGGCACGGTTTCCGCCGTGGGAGCCTGCTCTACCATTTCGGCAATCTCCTCAAAGGCTTCCGTCTGTTCATCCACCTGTGCATAATGATGATAAATACGGAAGCCGCAAAAAGCCGCCGTACCTAACAGGCACACGGCAGCGGCAACACAAATAATAGATTTATAATTTTTCATAGGCTTTTCCTTTCTTATCTTGAAATTTCCGTCTGTTTTCTGGGAGCAGGAAGCTCCCTGCAATATTCGGGGTATCTGACCTTGATACCCTCCATAAAGTAGGGAGCAAACTCACAGCAGAACAACTCCTCTGGCGTGAAATACCGTTCCCGCCCTTCCTCTGCATACCCGTTCCAAAGGTTAAAAGCAAGATGGCAGACCTTGACTGTTCCGCTTGTCTGCCAGCCGCCGTGCATACCCTCTGGCTCGATGCAGTCCTCCTTGAAATTGAACATCTGGTTGATATTCGCCCTCGTTTCCGAAGCGATACCCATTACATAGAAAAATGACCTGTGATAACAGTCGTTCACTCTGCATTTCATCATGTTTTCCAGAAAGAAATCACGATGAGCCGTATCACGGAATTTAATATCAGCCATAAAAGACCTCCTTTCTTAGACCTCACCGAACTTGGTCGTCATCAACTTGTAAAGCTCGGTATTGCGTGGGAATTTGTTTACAAATGGTACAAGAGAGCTGCCAACTTTGAGTAATCCCTGTCCTGCACCGACATTCGTGATATAACTCATCTGAAGGTCGGAGATATTAAGGAGCTTGGCAAGCTCAAGTCTGTCTGTAGATGCTTGGTTAAGCATAATGATAAATTCGCTGTTGGCAAGCATCGTCCTTGCGGTATGGCTCTGCAAAAGGTCGTCCACATTCTGCGTAATACCTGTACAGTACGCACCATATTTACGCACACGCTTCCAGAGGGTAAAGAGGAAGTTAGCCGAGTATTCGTGCTGAAAAAGCAGATAGATTTCATCAATGAAAATAAAGGTATTTCTGCCTTTGGCTCTGTTCTGAGTGATACGGTTTAAGATGCTGTCAAGCACCACAAGCATACCGATAGGCTGTAACTGCTTGCCCAAATCCAAAATATCATAGCAGATAAGATGGCTGTGGGTATCAACATTCGTGTGCTTTGCAAAGGTGTTGAGCGAACCGTCCGTAAACAGCTCAATCGCAAGGGCGATTTCCTGTGCTTCTGGCTCATTCTGTTTTAACAGTTCCTCACGGAAGTCCTGCAAGGTGGGCGGTGTTCCCATATAGTTGCCCTGCTGATAGTAGCGGTACACGCTTGCCGTACATCGGTCAATAATGGATTTCTGCTTTGCTCCCAAGTTCGTGCCGCCGATGAGCTGTTCGCAAAGGGATAAAATAAACTCCGATTTCAGAATGACAGGGTTTGCACCGTCACCGTAATCGGAGTTCATATCCATAGCATTGATGTGATTTTCACTTGTCGCAGAGATATGAATAACTTCTCCCTGCATTGCTTTCACAAGCGGGGAATATTCACGTTCTGGGTCAATGATGATTATATCGGCATTAGGGTCGGTCAGAATGATATTCGTTATTTCTTCCTTTGCAGTAAAGGATTTTCCTGCACCCGACACACCGAGAATAAAGGAATTGCCGTTAAGTAGCTGCCTGCGATTGGCGATAATCATATTTTTGCTGATGACATTCTGACCGTAATACACACCATTTTCGTGGTAAATTTCCTGCACACGGAACGGGATAAACACTGCAAGACTCTCTGTTGTGAGGGTACGCAGGGCATCTATCTTCCGTACACCAAATGGCAGGGCTGTATTCAATCCGTCCATCTGCTGATATTTCAGCACCGCAAACTGGCACAAATGCTTTCTTGCGGTAGTCAAGAGAGCTTCTGTATCATTGTCGAGCTGCTCTTTGGAATCTGCCGTATGCACCATCGTAAGCACGGCAAACATCATTCTCTGGTCACGGGTTGTCAAATCGTCCAGAAATTCCTTGCTTTCTTTTCGCTGCTGTTCCAAATCATAGGGGATAACGGCAGAAAAATTGTTGTTCTGGTTCTGCTTCCTCTGCCAATTCGTGATATTGGTTTCCACACCAAGCAGACGGTTTTCCACCTCCCGCACGGCTTCATCTGTGGGAACGGGGATAATGTCAACGGACAGCATCATATTCCTGTTCAGCTCACAAAGCTCCGCCACCATACTGTCCTTGATATATGCCGCATACTCTCTGAGAAAAATCACACGGCAGTATCTTGAAATGTCCCGGAAAAGCCAGTAAAATCAAGGGTTTCACGAAGCGAAAAGGCGCTTACTACACCACTACTACACCATTTTCGAAAGAACCTTGATGTGACAAGTTTCGATATAGGAGGACATAAGCGGCGATATTCCAGAGCAGGAGTATCGCCGCTTGCTGTATGTAGATAGCCGACCTTGCCGCCCTTAAGGTAGGAAGTCCTACAGAAAATAGGAACCATAAAGGGCCTGGAAAAACTCAGGTTTTATGCGGTTTGCAGCCATCGGCAATGTTGCAAAAATCGTAAAATTTGCCCCATCGATTCGCACATTGGCAAAAATCCGTCTTTTTCTCTATAATGAAACCATCAAAAGAGAGGAGGCCCACCCCATGAAACGAACCATCCGCCTGAACCTTACCCCCACAGAAGCCAACGTCTTGCTCCACAGTCTCAATGAACTGCGAAACAAATGGCTGGAAGAGGGCCGGGACACCTACCTGGTGGACGAGGTGTTCCTGCACCTCATCAAGAAGTCCGAGAAGAAGTTGCGTACATAATGAGAAAAGAGCACCCGCCAGGGTGCTTTTTTCATGCTTGCTACATAGCTGTCCCAATAACGGAGGCAGCAAAGGAAAGGAGGTTTTCTATGAATCAACCCAACTGCCGGATCATCGCCCTGGCCAACCAGAAGGGGGGCACCGGCAAAACTACTACCACCGTCAACCTAGGGGTGGGCCTGGCCCGCCAGGGGAAACGTGTCCTTCTAGTGGACGCCGATCCCCAGGGCGACCTGACCACCTGCCTGGGCTGGCAAAACCAGGACAACCTGCCCGCCACCCTAGCCACCCTTATGGAGCGGGCCATCCGGGATGAACCGGTGGACATCCAAGCAGCCTTGCTCCACCACCGCGAAGGCGTAGACCAGCTGCCCTCCAACATTGAGCTTTCCGCCATGGAGATGGCCCTGGTCACCGCCATGAGCCGGGAATTCGCTTTGAAAGAGGTGTTGTCCCAGGTACGGCCCAAGTACGACTATATTCTCATCGACTGTATGCCATCTCTGGGCATGATCACGGTCAACGCCTTGGCTGCGGCGGACAGCGTTATCATTCCCGTCCAGGCCCAGTATCTCCCCGCCAAGGGTATGACCCAGCTGCTGCGCACCATCGGAAAAGTGAAACGGCAGATCAACCCCAATTTGCGGGTGGACGGCGTTTTGCTCACTTTAGTGGATAATCGCACCAATCTGGCCCGGCAGACGGTGGAAACCCTGAGGAACAACTACGGTAGCGTGCTCCGCATCTATCAAAGCCAGATTCCCCTGGCGGTGAAGGCCGCCGAGGTCAGCGCGGCGGGGAAGAGCATCTATGCTTACGACCCCAGCAGTAAAGTGGCCGGGGCCTACGAGTCCTTCACGAAGGAGGTGCTGTATGGCGAAAAACAGCGGATTCAATCTAAACCTTCCCTCGCTCGATGACCTGTTCACCACCGAGGCGGAACGGGAGGACGCCAAACTGGAGAAGGTGGTGCTTCTGCCACCGGAAGAAATCAGCGAGTTTCCCAACCACCCCTTCCAGGTGCGCATGGACGACGCCATGAAGGAGATGGCCCAAAGCGTCCGGGAGAACGGGGTGCTGGTGCCTGCCCTGGTTCGGCCCAAGGTGGGCGGCGGCTACGAGATGGTTTCCGGCCACCGGCGCAAGCGGGCAGCAGAGTTGGCCGGCCTGAGGGAAATCCCTTGCATCGTCCGGGATCTCACCGATGACCAGGCTGTTGTCATCATGGTGGACAGCAACCTCCAGCGGGAGCAGATTCTCCCCAGCGAGAAGGCGTTTGCTTACAAAATGAAGCTGGATGCTATTCGCAGACAATCAGGGGAAAGGACAGATTTAACCTCTGCAACACCGTTGCAGAGGTTAAATCGAAAAACATCAAGGGAACTGATTGCCGAGCAATCTGGCGAAAGCCATGAGCAAATCCGCAAATATATCCGCCTAACCTACCTGGTTCCCGAACTGCTCTCCCTGGTGGACAACTCTATTTTGAAGGAGCCTGGCAAGCCCCAAATGGCTTTGCGCCCGGCGGTGGAGCTTTCCTACCTGCGAAAAGAGGAGCAGCTTGACCTGTTCGACCTGATCGAGGAGCTGGACGCCACACCCTCCCACGCGCAAGCGTTGCAGCTTCGGCAGTTATCGGAGGGAAAAGCCCCGGGCCAGCGAGTAGCTAGGGATACGATCCTTTTCATCCTAGAACAGAAAAAGCCTAACCAGGTGGAGCAGTTTAAAATGTCCAAAGAAAGAATTTCAAGGTTTTTCCCAGCGGGGACGCCCGCCGCGAAAATGGAGGAAACCATTGTGAAGGCCCTGGAGCTGTACCTCAAGCGCCAGCGGGACAGGGAACGGTGAAAAAGAATGGTACCGCCAAGGGGGAAGTGCGCCCACAATCGGGGAATGGGAGTTTCCAGCTGTTCCCCCTCTCCACACCTCACCCCCTCTACTACCAAGACTTCCTAAAAAGAAGAAGTTTTCCACAAGAGAGATGAAAGAGAAAATTAGAGAAGAATTATCCACTCTGAGAAATACGGAAAGCCTGGATGCCTAAACATCCGGGCTTTTCTTTTTTCGTTGGTAAAGGAGACGCTTATGGAATTCAAAACGATACTTGCACTGTGCCTGGTTCTGTTTATTCTTGCTGGGCTGGGCTTTTTGTTTGTCTGCAGCCGGAAAAAGTGAAATGGAAAGGAGATTGCATGGCGAGAGAACATTTTGAGCAGCGGTTATTCCGTATTTTCCAAGAGGCTGGCTATTTGCCCAGCGATTTGCTGACTATCTCCCCGGAAGAGATGGTGGAGGTGCCGGGGATCACTGTCCCCAACATCCGGGCCATCTTGACCTTGCAGGGGGCGGTGGATAGAGAGCAGGTCATGCGCCGGATGTTCCGGTCGGTTTACCAGGAGGACAAGAGATGAGGCCCCAATATTCCCCCTGGGGGGAAATCCAGCATTGTGAAGAACTATGTCCAGGCGTGTTTCAGGTTTCAACTCCCAGCCATGGGGGAGTTATGGCCCGGTTAGGGAGAGCATCCAAGCACTTTTCCAGAGCAGCCCGGCAGTACAGCTTTGTGGAGGGCGGTTACCTTTGCTTCGAGGAGAACTGCGATTCACCGGTGGCCATCCGGGAACTGATGGACAAAGGTTTGTACAAAGCTCCCGTGAATCAGTATTACGGCCCTGGGGAGTATGAAGCTGCCATTGATAGCTCCATCCAGCTGTATCAACCGGAGTATTGGGCCTACCGAAACGCCCGGTTGGAAAAGGAGCCGCTGGAACAGCTATCTCTGTTTCCCCAGAAAAGAGAGTCTGGACTAGAACGATAAAGAAGGGAGGAATTCATGGCTACACGCTGGGAACAGATAACTGAGTTATTTAAGCAAACTGCTCGGGAGGTGACTGCTACTCCTTCTAGCTGGAGGGCATTTCTCACCTTTGCCTGCCGCAACTACCGCCTGCCCTTTGACGAGCAGCTTTTGATTTACGCCCAGCGGCCGGACGCCACCGCCGTTCTGGAACTGGATCGGTGGAACCAGCGGTTCGGACGGTGGGTCAACCGAGGCGCTAAAGGCATCGCTGTGTTTGACCGGGAGCATCCAAACCGGCTTCGCTACTACTTTGACGTGGCCGATACTCACGAAACCAGGATGTCCCGGCCCGTGCCCCTGTGGCAGGTGCGTCCAGAGTATGAGCAAGATGTAGTGGAAACTTTGGAAAACAGCTTCGGAGAGTTGGAACACCGGGAGGATTTGGGAGACGCCCTGCTCTCTGCTGCCCGAAACGCGGTGGAGGACAACATGGAGGACTACTTGGGTGAGCTGGAACAGCTCACCCAAGGGAGCCTGCTGGAAGAATTGGATGGGGACAACCTGGCGCTGCAATTCCGCACGGTGTTGGGAAACAGCGTGGCGGCCATGCTGCTGGCCCGCTGTGGAATAGACCCGGCCAGCTACCTAGAGGACGAGGATTTTCAAGATGTTGGGAACTTCAACACCCCGGAAACCCACAACGCCCTGGGGGTGGCCACCCGGGACATCGCCCGGATGTGCCTGGACGAAATTGCCCGGACAGTGATTTCCCTGGAACGGCAGGCCCAAAAAGAAAATCGCACACTTGCAGATTCCCCCACAAATTTGTATGCTGAAACCAGAGAACCCGAAAACTCACCGGAAAGGAGCCAACACTATGGAAGTGACCTACACCATGCAGGGGGACTACCAGCTTCCCAACCTACTGCCGCCCCAGGAGGAGCCGATTTCCCTGGGCAAGTACGCCCGGATGCGGAAACGCTTTTTGCAGGAGCACCGGAAAATCACCTACACCAACCTGCTGACCAGCGGCAAGCTGAACAGCCATCTGGCGGAGATCGAGCAGACCGCCCAGCACCGGGTGGAGGAGCTGGTAGCGCAGATGGCCAAGGCTCAGGGCGTGACGGAGGAACTGAAAGCCAGAGATCAGATGAAGTGGGTGCAGATGATGAACAACCTGCAGAACGCGGCGGAGGAAACGGTGCTGGCGGAGCTAATCTACAACTAAATCCACCGCAAGACAGTGGGGACATCCAACGGCCTTCTCAGGAGAGCCAGCAGATGTCCCTTTTTGATTTTGCGGCGTTTCAGCAGCCAACCCAGGCCGAGGGTACGGCCAAACCATCCATTTTCCCTCACCCGGCTCTGCCTCAGCAGGTAATCGACGAGGCGCTGTGCATTGGTGCTAACGACCAGAACAGCCGCCTCATCATCTGCGCCTATTTCAAAAAGGATAAGCCGGACAATGCCAGGTTCCTGGCAGAGCACTATGGAGAGAACGGCGCTGGCTTTTATCTGGATGGCCGACAGTATGCCATCTGGTACAACGCCGAGGGAATCCGCATTGCCCAGGGCGAAAGCGCCCGGCGTTCCAGCGCCACCCTCATCCCCTGGGAACAGGCGGCGGCCCGTATCCGGGAACTGCTGGACTTGGGCCGGTATATGCCCCAAAGCGAGCTGGATCGGGTGGACGGGTATGAACGCCAGCAACGGGCCGCGCAGCTATGGTATCTCCGGCAGGATTTTGCAGAAGGCACCGCCGACGCGGGCTATCTTCCCACGGTGAATGCCATTTACGGCAAAAATCATGGGTTTCCAGAGGAAAGCGCCGCCATAAGCGATTTGTTAGGCCATCCGGAGGGGCTGCAGAACCTGCGGGATGAGCTGGAGCAGTTTGTCACAGCATACGGAGAAAACCGGGAACTGCTGCGGTTCCATTTCCACCGTCCGCAAAAATTGCTGGAGCAGCTTTCCGACCTGCAGCGGGAACCGCTGCACTTTACCGCCGCAGAGGGGTATGACCCCCAGCGGCGGTTTTTCATTTCCGGGGACGAGATTGACAATCTTTTGCGTGGTGGAAAACGCAGCACCGATTACCGGCTGGCCGTGTATTCTTTCTACCGCAACCACACAGAGCGCAAGGAACGGGAGAATTTCTTAAAGCACTACCACGGCGAGTACAGCGGCCATTCCGGTGGGAATGACGATGTGACCTACCAGCTCAGTAAAGGCGTTTCTTTCAGCCACGGCAGTATCACCGCCCCCTACGCCAAGGTGGAGCTGAAATGGAACGCCGTGGAAAAGCGCGTCAGCGCCATGATCGCCCAGGGGCGGTTCCTCACCGATGAGGACCGCGCCGCCATGCCGCAGTATGAGAAGCACCAGCTTGCCCGGAATATCCGCACTTTCTTTGAGAATGTGCCGCAGGAGCAGCCCCACCCCTATCCCTTTGGCTTTGACTATTGGGACGCGGTGAAGCTCATCGAGCCGCAGCTTGACGACCCGGCCCGTGTGGAAGAAATCTATCAGATGATGGTCCCCATTTGGGAGGCCACCCCGCAGGATGACAGGATGTACGCCCTGCGCCAGCAGGCGTTTGAAAACCTCACTGCCTTCCGGCAGGGAACCTTCACGCTCTTTGCAGAGCACAAGGAGCCTGCGGCTCCTGCTATGCCGCAAGCCAAAGCCTACGACCTGGGCTATGGCCATTTGGGAAATGGGATTACTGTGTGGAACCGGCTGGAGGAAGAACACGGGGACTACAAAACGGTTGCCCACATCGCGCCGGACCGCACGGTAACGATTTATGATGAGGAAATGCCCCAGGCAGTGCGGGAGGAAATCCAGCGGATTGCTGACACTTCGGAAATGACCATTTCCGCCACCCAGGACGCGCCGGTGTTCACCGTGCCGCCCAGGGCGCAGGAACCACCCCAAAAAGAAGAACCGGTAGACCCCTACCCGAAGCTGGCCGCCCAGGTGCTGCGTTTTGTGGGAGAGTTTGATGGTTCCCGCATGGGTTATGGTGAGGATGACGCCCAGGCGGTGGAAAATATCGCCCGGCAGCTCCATGACCCCGTTCAGAGAGAGGAAATCCGCAGACTGCTTCAATCCTTCCTGGACCATGCGGACCTGGAAGAAGAAATCGCGGTGGACATCACCCTCTGTATGGAGCAGATCGCGGAGCTGCCCCCGGCCCTTACCCCGGAACAGGCGCAGATAGAAGAAATCGCCGGTTATCTGGAGGAGGCCGGATATGCGGTATCCAGCGAACTGGTCGAAGAAGGTTTGATGGATTACCGTGCCCATGGCGGCAAAGGTAACAGCCAGGATGTTGCCGACTTCATTGAGCGCGAGTTTTTGTCCGAGGAGCCGGAACCTGCTTCACTGGAGATTGCCAAAGAATTTATCAACGATTTCTGCGAGGCCGAGTATGGCAGTCCAGCCGATTTCAGTGATCTGGAAAAGGTGGGCATTGCCTACACCACTGTTACGGATGAGGAAATTCCCATCCAGGTCAATGCCGACTTGGTCCATTACCGCATTGAGCGTTATCTGGACGGGCAGTTTTTGGAGCGCAGGCAGTATGAGAGCCTGGATGAACTCATCCAAAATGAGCTGGCCGAACTGGACTTTGACCAACTCACCTCTGTGGACCAGGACTATTTCAATGGAAAATACCCTCCCGACATAGAGCCATACATCTTCTGCGAGTGGAGCGAAAGCCCCGTGTTTGAAGATGGAAAACGCTACGGTATCCGTGAATTTGACACCCTGATGAAACAGGCGGATGAGGAGCAGGTGGCCGGTGCAAAGGCTGCTCTTGAAAAATACGGCACTTGGCAGGTGTGGTACGAATCCGATGACCCAGAAAATGCTCGGTTCCTGGGGTATGACAAGGTGAAATTTACCGTGGTCATGCCAGATGGCACCACCTACACCGAGCGCCAGGATATTGGGGACGGTGACGGGGGCGTTCTGGACTTCCTCGCACAATATCCCAAGTACCAAGACATCCTTCCCTTGTTGCAGCAAAGTACACCACCACAAAATGATTATATGCTTTTAAGCCGCCTGAAAGCCGACTGCGACTATTTCTTGGGCGCTGGCGGGCGGGCAGAAAAGCACCTGTGGGCTGGGAACGTGCGAGAGCAAATCGCCAAAATGCGGGAACTCTATGACGCCCTGCCGGAAAAACCGGAATGGCTCACCATGGAGGACATCGACCGCTATGCCCAGCGCATGGAGCCGCCTTACGAAGTGGTGGTGTACCACCACTTTGAAAATGGCTTTGATGAACGGCTGGATTACCAAACGCTGGCGGAGGCCGAACAAGCTGCGCAGAAATATGTGGCCGGCACTATGGAGGGCGAGGATGGCTTTGCCTATGATGGCGCGGGTATCTATGACCTTCAGGAGAACAGATGGCTGCGGGTTTACGGGAACTTCCCTGATGAACGGGCCATGGAACAGGCAAAACAAGCCCCTGCCGCAGAGGAACCGTCAGCCAGCCCAGAGCAGGCCGATTTACAGCCTAAAAAAGAAGAAGCACTCCCACTGCCGCCGAAGCACCCCCGCCGTGAGCGCATTACTTTCACAACCCTGCACCCGGAGGTCCCCAGGGATCAGCGCCATGATTTCCACATCACCGATGACGCCCTGGGCCACGGCACCCCCAGCGAGAAATACGCGGCCAATGCTGCCGCCATCCGCACCTTGAAGCAGATCGAAGCTGAGGAACGGCTGGCCACGCCC
>ENA-OYYZ01000492-OYYZ01000492.1-human-gut-metagenome-genome-assembly--contig:-NODE-492-length-22182-cov-5.715190_pt1 | contig 22182 bp, 20 predicted proteins | sample MGYA00243256_ERZ653463 | MGnify/ENA primary metagenome ERZ653463 (study PRJEB26926, sample SAMN06165173) | human gut metagenome | biome: ENVO:00009003; feature: ENVO:2100002; material: ENVO:00002003... | reverse complement strand
TCCTCGTAGAGCGTTTATTATCGTATGGAAACGAAGTTTCCTATACGATAATAAAGCGGAAACGCACACCCGCTGCCGGGCATCCGTTTCCGCCTTGTTCTAATTTTTATTCATGACAATAGAATGCTCGCAGAGCGTGCATTCTATTGTTTATGAAATCTTTCGCTTCCGCACAGAAACCTCTTTTCCGTCGATATCCAGATCAAAGAGCCAGCCCGCCACTTCGAAGCCGCGGATCCTCATGTGACCGCAGTTAATCGGCATCTGCGGATGAAAGACCGGTTCTCCATCCTCCATGGTAAGCCCCAGAATTTCAAAATAAATCAGGGATAAAAATGCAGTTGCGCTCCAGGTCTGTTTGCGTCTGGAATCCCATTCCACGATTCCGCCGGGTCCCTGCTCCTGCATACCACCATAAAGCGCACCGGTATCCGGATGATAAATTTCGGAAAAGTGCATATCCCGGACTGCCTTCTGTGCCATCAGATACAGCTCTTTTTCGAAGCTTTCCTGATGTCCTGCCCTGTGCATTGCGCGCGCCCAGAAGCCCTGGATATGCGGCCAGATCGTGCCGGAATGGCGTCCATAGCCGCCCAGGCACTCATAGCGCCAGAAGGTCGGCCATACACAGGGAATGCCGTGTGCGCAGATATGGGTATTTTCCCGGATCAACGCCGTCTGCCGTTCGTCCGCAATGCCGAACAGCACGGCAAATGCCAGCCCAAGCCCCTCTTCACAATCGCATTCTCCTGCCAGATAATCGTAGCTGCCGCGCTTCTCATTCCAGAAATTTTTGTTGACGGCTTTCTTCATGGCTGCCGCTTTTTCCTCGAACTCTTTCGCGGGCTCGCCAAGCGCATGGGCCATCTCTGCCAGAATTTCATAGGCTTTAAAATAAACGCAGTTGGTAGAAAGTGCCTTCATTGGGATGCCGTAGCCCTTTGGATAAACCGGATTGCCCGGATAATCCACCCATTCCAGGATTCCGGAACCCTGATTCGGGCATTTGCTGTACTTGTCCGGATATGCCGCAATGCCGTCGCCGTACACAGCGGGACCGCGGAACAAACCGTCCTCTTCATCAAATTCGTCCTCTTCCAGACGATGTACAGAATTTCTGCCGGCTTCAAAAGCAAGGCGATAGAAGTTATCGTCTTTATGAAATCTGCAGTACTCCCTGGCACCGATCATCCAGATGATCGAATCCCAATACTGGCCACCGATATAAATGTTTCCCTCTTCTTCCTCCAAAACCGCAAGCAGCGTGTTTTTGGAAACCTTCGGAGACAAAATGCTCAACGCGTTCCAGATGTTGATTGCCGTATCCCGGGTCCACGGGGTATTGTAGTCCAGCCCCGCGATCATACAGGGCTTTTCCTCCGTCAGCAGTCCGTTCTGGTAATATACGATATTGCCGACAATATCCCCCGCTGCGATCCGATACGCATCGTTTAGGAGCTTATTGTCTGTCTCCATGTAAGGAATATTCAGATTCATTTTGACCCCCTGTCATTTTTTGTCGAAGCCGGAGATCTTTTCCTGTCTCCATACGCCACTTTTTCCCGGGCGGAAAATTTTTAACATCCGGAAAACACCGGCGCGTTCCAGCACTGTCATCACCAGATATAAAATGATGCTGTCCACCGGAGCCTTGATCACATTTTTGATCAGCCGCGCGGGAAGCATCACCATAAACGCCTTACCGTACACCTGAGACAGCCAGAAGGTTCCGAGCAGGACGTTCACCAAAAGCGCCACTGTCAGCTCCGCCGCCAGAATCCGCCAAAAGTTTGTCGGTTTGCGGTACAGGAAAAATCCGTAGATCAGTCCCGCCAGCAGGCAGTTTAAGGTCAGACCCGGAATCCATGCTCCGGTGGGATACAGCAGCAGCTTTAAAATATCCATCGCTGCCGCAAACAGGCTGCCGACCGCAGGGCCAAACAGGACGTCCACCATTTCATTCGGAAGACCGGATACGCCGATCTTTAAGTAATTCCCGATCTGAACGGTGAACGAGTTGAGAATCAACGCAAGCGCCGCAAAAAGTCCGCACGCCGTGATGGTGCGGATATTGCGAAACTCCCGCATGGATTCCGTAAAAAGAGCTGCCATTTTTTTCATTGCATTTCCTCCTTCTACAGACATCGGGCCGCAAAAGGAGATAATGGGATTATCTTCTGCTGCAGCGAGATGCGGTCTGTATAGCGCAAGCCGAACCGGCTTTTCGTCCAACAGGCAACTCTCTGTCCTGTCGGCACTTAACGTATACAAACCTACTCTGCATGTTTTATTTTTTTGTTTCGTTTCCCATTATAGCAGTGCAGCCTGCAATATACAATTCATATTTCAGGAAAATCTGTCATAGTCTGCGCAGCTTTCCAACAATAGAATGCACGCTCTGCGAGCATTCTATTGTCATGAAAAAAAGAATGTGCCTTGGCACATTCTCGCGCCGAGGCGCGGTTGCTTTAGCAACCATCTACCCCTGCGCCGAGTGCGCATCCTCGCGGAGCATTTTTATCGTATGGAAACGAAGTTTCCTATACGATAAAAAAGGGACGAATCTGTTTTCCGATTCGTCCCTTTCAAATAGAGTTCTATTTTCCCCCGATACCGCTCACATTGCGTACTGGCTGTTATACAGCGTTGCATAAAAGCCGTTCTGTGCAAGCAGCGTCTCGTGGTTGCCCTGCTCGATGATATGACCATCCTTCATGACCAGAATGACGTCCGCGCTGCGGATGGTGGAAAGGCGGTGTGCCACGATAAAGCTCGTCCTGCCTTCCATCAGCTTTGCAAAAGCATTCTGAATCTTTAATTCTGTTCTGGTATCGATTGAGGACGTCGCCTCGTCTAAAATCAGCATCGGCGGGCGACACAGCATGACGCGCGTGATGCACAGAAGCTGCTTCTGTCCCTGGGAAAGGCTTCCGCCGTCCTCCGAAATAACCGTGTCATAGCCCTCCGGCAAGCGCATAATAAAACTGTGCGCATGGCATGCCTTCGCCGCTGCTTCGATCTCTTCCTGCGTCGCATCCGGCTTTCCGACCGTAATGTTGTCGCGGATGGTTCCGGCTCTCAGCCAGGTTTCCTGCAGCACCATGCCGTATCCCGCACGCAGGCTGTGTCTGGTCATTTCCCGGATATCCACATCTTCTACCGAAATGGAGCCGCTGTTTACATCATAAAACCGCATCAGCAGGTTGATCACCGTCGTTTTGCCGCATCCGGTGGGTCCGACAATCGCCACGCGCTCACCCGGCTTTACCTGCAGATTGAAGTTCTCAATGAGCTTCTGCTCCGGCACATAGGAAAACGCAACGTCCTTCAGCTTCACTTTTCCGTCCACATGCTGCAGTGAAACCGCATTTTCCACTTCCGGCACCTGAGATTTTTCTTCAATCAGCTCGAATACCCGTCCTGCGCAGGCGATCGCGTTCTGCAGCTCTGTTACGACGCCGGAAATTTCATTAAAGGGTTTGGTGTACTGATTTGCATAGCTCAAAAAGCTGCTCAGCTGTCCGACCGTCAGCCGTCCGTTGATCGCAGCCAGCGCGCCGAAGATGCCAACGCCGGTATACACAAGGCTATTGACAAAACGGGTGGACGGATTTGTGATGGAGGAAAAGAAAATCGCTTTCAACGAGCAAGTCTGGAGACGGCCGTTGATTTCGTCGAATTTTTCGATGGCATCCTTTTCCTGCCCGAATGCCTGCACAATCTTCTGGTTGCCGATCATTTCATCGATCAAAGCGGTCTGCTCGCCTCTCGTTTCGGACTGGGCCTTGAACATGCTGAAGGTCCGTTTTGCGATAAACGAGGCCACAAACAGGGAAACCGGTGTTACCACCAGCACGACAATCGTGATGCCGACGTTGACCGAAAGCATGAAGCCGATCGTTCCCAGAATCGTAATCACACCGGTAAAGAGCTGGGTAAAGCCCATCAGCAGACCGTCCGCAAACTGATCGACGTCCGCGATGACACGACTGACGATCTCACCGTGGGCATGTCCGTCAATGTATTTGAGGGGCAGGACCTCTATCTTTTCAAATGCCTCGTTTCGAATATCCCGCACGATCTGATAGGTCAGTTTATTGTTGCAGACGTTCATAATCCACTGCGCCAGTGCGGTGATCCCGATCATGACCGCCATTTTGATCAGAACTGCAATCAGTCCGTCAAAATTGACATTACCTTTTCCAACGATGCAATCCACCGCTTTACCGATTAGCAGTGGAAGATACAGCGTGGATGCGACAGTAATCGCCGCTAAAATCACGGATAAAAGAAGGAAAAAACGGTACGGCTTCATATAGTGCAGCACTTTTTTCAGGGTCTGCGTCTGTCCTGCTTCCATTTTTTTTGCCATGCTCAGCATCCTCCTTTCTCTGCCTTACCCGCATTGGCGGCGTTTTCACGCACTGCCTTCGCCGCCTTTTCATCGAACTGGGAATAATAAATTTCCTGATAAACCGGACAGGTTGCAAGCAGCTCCTCATGGGTTCCAAGTCCGGCAGCCTTTCCATCGTCCAGCACCAGAATTCGATCTGCATGCTGAATGGAGGACGTTCTCTGGGAAACGATAAAGACCGCAGGATTTCCTTCCATATTTCGGATCGCTTTTCGAAGCGCCGCATCCGTCGCATAGTCGAGGGCAGACGCGCTGTCGTCCAAAATCAGGATCTCCGGCTGTCTGACAAGGGCACGGGCAATGGTCAGACGCTGTCTCTGACCGCCGGATAAATTCTTGCCTCCCTGCTCGATTCTGCTCTCGAGCTGTCCGTCTTTTTTCTCAACAAACTCTTTTGACTGGGAAATTTCCAGCGCTTTCCACATTTCTTCTTTGGACGCGTCCTTCTTTCCCCAGCGCAGATTCTCTACAATGGTTCCGGCAAACAGCACTGCTTTCTGCGGCACGATGCCAATCCTGCTGCGCAGCACTTCCGGGCTGTACTCTTTGACGTCCACGCCGTCTACCAGGACACGTCCCTTTGTTACATCGTAAAAACGGGGGATCAGATTGACCACACTGGATTTACCGGAACCCGTACCGCCGATGATGCCGATCGTCTCACCATGCTTTGCCGTAAAGCTGATGTCCGTCAGCGATTCGCTGCCCGCTCCCGCATAAGTCAGACACACATGGTCGAAGACAACCGCAGGCGCATTTTTGTCCGCCTCAATTTTCTGTTCCACATCAGCCAGCTCCATACTGTTTTGCACTTCCAGCACGCTCTGCACACGGTTGCCGCAGGCGATCGCTTTTGTCACCGTGATAATCAGGTTCGCCAGCTTGACAAGCTCTACCAGAATCTGGGACATGTAATTGACAAGCGCTACGATCTGTCCCTGGGTCAGGATGCCGGAATCTACGCGGATTGCGCCGGTATACAACAGTGCAATGATCGAAACATTGACGATCACATAAGTAATGGGGTTCATCAGACCGGAGATTCTGCCAACGTATTTCTGCAGCCCAGTCAGCGTTTCATTTTTTTCCTGATAACGGCTTAATTCTTCCTCTTCTTTATTAAAAGCGCGGATGACGCGTACGCCTGTCAGGTTTTCCCGGGTCAGACCCAGCACCTGATCCAGCGCCGCCTGCACCTTTTTGTACAGAGGCATCGTCCAGAGCATGATGCCGAACACGACGATGGAAAGCAGCGGAATCGTCACCACGAAAATCAGTGCCGCCTTTGCATCTACGGTAAACGCCATAATCATTGCGCCGAATACGATAAAGGGCGAACGCAAAAACAGGCGCAGCACCAGATTGACACCGGATTGTACCTGGTTGATATCACTCGTCATTCTCGTGATCAACGTAGACGTGCCGAGGGTATCCATTTCCGTATAGGAGAGTCCCTGGATGTGCGCAAACAGCTCATGGCGCAGGCGGGTGGAAAATCCGGTCGCCGCTTTCGCCGCAAAATACTGCGCTGTAATCGAGCAGACCAGTCCGATGACGCCCAGCGCAATCAAAAGCATGCACATCCTCACGATGTACGGTTTGTCCGATCCGCCGATACCCTGGTCGATCACCGCAGCCATTACCAGCGGAACAAACAGCTCAAACAGTGCTTCCAGCATTTTAAACAAAGGGGCGAGCACGGTTTCCTTTTCATACCCTTTCAAATAACAAAGCAGCTTCTTCACGTCTTGTCTTCCTCCATTCGGTCTTTTTATCTGCCGAAAATCCGATTATAGCCATAGGGCAGCGGCCGTCCGAACAGATCCGGCCATCGAATACTCTCTACCACGCCTTCCGTCTTTTCTGCCGCTTCCTGATTGTCCGGATTATCCGGGATTCGGTTCTCACACTGCACATTTTCACAGCTGTCGCATACACCGGCGCAGCGGACGCCCTCCTTTGTCAATTCTGCCCAGAACACGACGCTTTTTTTCGGGATCAGGCAAAGGCTTTCATTGCAGGTGATGTAGGAAGCGGTATATTGACCATTACAGTCAAGCATTTTCAACAGTGTCGGCAGCTGTTCGATCGGCTCACTGCTGCTTCCCAAAAAGCTCATCTGCTTCACAAACCATCCGGTTCTTCGATGAATTTCCGTATGGAATCGGCTATAGGCTTCCATCAGAGCTTCTCCGGCGAGTGTTTCAACCATATAGCTTTCCAGCAGCATATCCTGCTTTTGAAGCTTTTCCTGCAGCTCGTCCACTCCTTTTCCAAGTGTCATTGACGCTGCCAGTCGATCTTCTTTTCCCGGACACGCTGCGAACCTGCAGCTGATCTGATCGCTGCAGGTATCCTTTAGCCGGGTGCACAGCTGCTTGAGCTGCTCACGCTCGTCTTCCGGAAAATGATAGCGTGCAAGCGTCCGTGCTGTAAGGAGCGCTGTGTCCGCAATCGGAAGCACTACAGATTGCGGCATAGCGTAAACGGACGGAACGACGGATTGCGCAGATGCTGTGCCTGCAGGCTGACGTGTCGATTGTGCACCTGCCGTGCCCCGCGGTACGATCATAACGGACGCTCCTGCAGAATCTCCGCAAAATATCCCATGTGGGACACCGGCTCCCCGGCGCAGTACAGATGAGACGTGTCTCCCAGCATCTGCGTCCGGAACATTCCATAGCCCTGCTCCACCTCTTCCGTACTTACAACCGTCACGGAAGACGGCGGCAGAAACATCGTATGATTCAGACACACCGGAGAAATGGAAAGCAGATGGGACAGCATATAAAATGTCACTCCCATATGGCAGAACAGCACGATTGTGTCCTTATTATGCTGCTTCGTGCGATATAAGCGTCCCTCCCTGTGGTAACCGTGTTTTGCGAGGATGCCGTCTAAGCCATCGCAGACTTTCTGATAGGTCTCTGCAACCGGCCCGCTTTTCATCAGATCCGTTTCCAGAAAACGATCTATATTCAGCAAATCCGGCTCTTTTGTCCAGTAAGCGGGCTTTAAATCCCAGCTCAGCCGGTTCTTTCCGGTTTCCGGGTCAACGACACAGGCATCGAATTCGCGCATCCAATCACATGTCACTGCCTCCCTGCCGCATTCCTTCAGCGTAAACGAAGCCGTATCCTTCGCCCTGCCAAGCGGCGAGCAGTAGAATTCATCCACCTTCCAACGCTTCGTGCGCTCAGCAAGAAGCTTCGCTTCCCGCCAGCCCTTTTCTGTCAGGCTGTCAATTGAATAATCCGGTTCTGCATGCCGGATAAAAATCAGTCGCATCGACCTTCTCCTCCTTTTGTATCTCCCCATTTTTCAAATTGCTATGTAGTTTTTTCTGCTATGCAGCAAACATGTTTTCATGTTACTCCATTTCCACAGAAAAATCCAGCGCCAATTCTGCGTTCCGACAGCGTAGCGCAGTGAAATTTTTTACGAATACCAACCGCATTCCGCGCAGCGCGCTCTGTGCTTCCATCCCAGATACCGCGTTTTATCCGACGGTGCCCGGTGCACCCGGTGCATCCTGCTTCTCCTGCTTCTCCTGTGTCCGACGGGCGCCCCGCAGGCAGCGCGAAAAAACCGCATATCCCAGCAGCGCACCCACGCAGTTCAGCAAAATATCATCCACATCAAATGCGCCGAATGCCGTAAAAAGCTGAAACAGCTCGATACAGCAGACAAGCACGAACGCGTCCAGAAACAGAATCCAGAATCGGCGGCTCTCCTTTTGCAGAAACGGCAATAAGAAGCCAAGCGGCACAAAAGCAAGCACGTTGCCGAAAAGATTTTCAAAGCTGTTTAATTTTCCCCAGTAACGGATATACATCCGAATCGTCTTAAATAAAGTGAAGTTGGCGGTTCCAAGTCCCTCCCAGACAACTTCCTTTGTCCAGGAAGCAGCGATCGCCTCCAGCCGCGCAAAGGGATACTTAAAAACAATCACCTTGAGCAGCACAAGAATATAAAAGAAAAACACAGTCTTGAGAATGTGCTTTGTTTTCCGACTGCTTTCATCCTCTGCAAAAAGACTGTGTCCCAGTTGATTCCATATCTTTTTCATAAAGATCCTCTACTGATAATAAACCTCCATCAGGCAAAGTCCGGACGCCGGTGCCAGCATTCCCGCCTTCTGCCGGTCTTTTCCGTCCAGAATCGCAGCAATTTCTTCCGGTCTGCGCACCCCGAGACCGACCTCCACCAGTGTTCCGGTCAGAATGCGGACCATATGGAACAAAAATCCGTCTCCCCGAAAAGAAATCCGGATATCCGCGCCGTTTTGCTCGAACAAAATGGACTCTATCGAGCGGACAGTCGATTTTTTCTTGTTTTTTGCGGAGGTAAACGCTGCAAAATCATGCGTCCCGACCAGATACTTTGCCGCTGTTTTCATCGCATCTACATCTAACTGCTGTTCGATCTGCCATACCAGCCGTCTGTCAAACACCGCCGGGATTTTGCTGTTGTGAATCCGGTAGCAATAGGTCTTACCGACCGCATTTAAACGCGCGTGGAACCTGGGAGCAGCCTCCTGACAGGAAATAACCGCCACATCCTCCGGCAGATACTGGTTCAGCTTATCCAGAAGCTCTTCGCAGGAAAGCTCCGTATTCATATGGAAATTCGCGGTCTGCCCTAGGGCGTGCACACCTGCATCCGTCCTGCCGGATGCCTGGATTTCCACCGGAGTCCCCGCAATTTTCGAAAGCAGCGCCTCGAATTTGCCCTGCAGCGTGTTCTGAGTCGTCCCCTGCCGCTGCCAGCCCTGATATCTGGTTCCTTCGTATTGAATCACAATTCTAAAGTTGCGCAAATCGTCCTCCACTCTGCGGGCACAGCGCGCCAAAACCCCCGAACAACCAAGCGTTTCCTCAGACTTTGGCGCGCCGCCCCGAACCTCACGACAACGTTTTTTATTCCTTTTTCTCCGAAATCTCTGCCTTATCCTCCGGGGTCAGGCGCCGGAAGCAGTTAAAGCCATGCACCAGGATCCGCACACTGTCGATAGTTGTGTCAAAAAATCCCGCCTGATACATATTGGCAACAATAATGCCTGCCGGAACTGCCAGGATCATGCCGGCAACGCTGCCTACCTTATAACCGATAAAGATCAGAAACAGGGTCGGAAGCGGCGGAACGCCAATGGAATCCCCAACAATTTTCGGCTGGATGAGCTGACGCAAAAGCTGTCCAACTCCCCAGATGATCAGCAGCCCGATGGCCATTTTAAAGTCTCCGCCAAGCACCTTGATCACTGCCCATGGCCACAGAACCGTACCGGTTCCGAATACCGGCAGAAAATCCAGGATCGCAATCCCGATCGAAATCAGCGCACCGTAACGCACCCGCAGGATCAAAAAGCCTACCAGCATCAGAAGATATACCCAGATCTCGATCTTTAGCTGTGCTTTGAAATATCCGCCAATGGCACCGGTCAGACTGTGATACATCACATCCCACTTTTTGCGGAAGTTCTCCGGTACATATCTGCGAAACGCAGCAATCACTTCTTCCCGCTGCGCAACAAAAAAATAAGAGGACAACAGGCACATGATGACACCGACGATGATCGTCGGGATATTTTTGGCAAAATTGCCGACTGCAGATACCGTCGGACTGCCCATATGATCCACTGCGCTGCTCAACAGCTTCATCAGCGAATTCAGAATTCTGGCAACCTGTTCCTGCACGTTTGGAGAAAAATAGTGAGAAAAGCTTTCCAGTGAGCTTCCCGCGTTGGAAATATCAGACTCCATTGCCTTCCAGAGTCCCGGCAGCTCTTCCACAAATCCCTTCAGCTGTCCTGCAAGCAGACTCAGGATCCCGTAAATACCAGCTACAATCGCAGCGATAACTGCAATAATGACGATCGCAGAGCCTGCTTTTCTGCGGATTTTAATCTTTTCATCCAAAAAACGCACCAGCGGGTTTGCAATCATCGCGATGATCCAGCCAATTACAAAAGGCATAAAATACGAAATAACCGATGGAACAACAAATACGACAAACAGCAAGATCACTACTGCAGTGATCAGGTTTAACACTGCTTTTACATATTTTCTGGATTGTCTCCACATGCTTTAATGCCTCCGTCTTCTGAGAGAATGCTGTCGAGCAGATCATAAATTTCTTCCCGTCCCTGCTTGGAAAGAGAGGAATACGGGATGATGATCGTATCCTTCTGTGCCTGTAAGCCAACCCGAATTGCCTTGAGCTGCTTTTGGATCTGACTGCGGTTGATTTTGTCAAGCTTGGTTGCAATGATGATCGGATCAAAGCCGTAATGACGCATCCACTGATACATCTGCTTATCGTTTGCAGACGGGTCGTGCCGGATATCGATCAGCAAAAAAACCGCCTTTAGCTGCTTGGAGGAATGCAGGTATCGTTCGATCATCTTGCCCCACTGTGCCTTGACTTCCTGATTGGCTTTTGCGTAGCCATAGCCAGGCAGATCTACCAGATAAAACACTTCATTTACATTATAAAAGTTGATGGTCTGGGTTTTGCCGGGCTGGGAAGAAGTTCTCGCCAGGCTTTTCCGGTTCATGATCCCGTTGATGAGGGAGGATTTGCCAACATTACTCTTTCCGGCAAATGCAATTTCCGGCAGCATATTGTCCGGAAGCTTACTCGTAATGCCGCAGACCGTTTCCAATTGAACGGATTTGATTACCATATCAGTTGTTTCCTTTCCCGCCCACAAAAGCGTGCGCAATCACATCGTCCATCGTTTCTACAAAAAGAATTTCCAACCCATTTTTGATCTCCGCCGGAATCTCTTCAACGTCCGGACGGTTCTTTTCTGGCACCAATACTGTTTTGATTCCAGCAGTCTTTGCCGCCAGAGTCTTTTCCTTTAAGCCGCCGATGGGCAGCACTCTGCCCCGCAGCGTAATTTCGCCCGTCATCGCCAGATCGGCGCGAACCGGCGTATGGGTCAGCGCAGACAGAAGCGCCGTCGCCATCGTAATACCGGCGGACGGTCCGTCCTTGGGAACCGCTCCCTCCGGAATATGAATATGAAAATCATTCTTTTTAAATACGTCGGGATCGATCTGATACCGCTCGCTGACCGAACGGATATAGCTCAGGCCAGTCATAGCGGATTCCTTCATCACATCGCCTAACTGTCCGGTCAGCTCCAGCTCGCCTTTGCCCGGCATCATATTGACTTCAATCTGCAGCGTATCGCCGCCCACACTCGTCCATGCCAGGCCGCGCACAATTCCGATTTCGTCCGTCTGATTTGCTTTCAGGGAATGGAATCTGGGCTTGCCGAGATATTTTTCGAGGTTCCGGTCGTTGACGCGGATACAGCTTTTATCTTCTTTTAACAGCTCTCTCGCTGCTTTCCGGCAGATCTCCCCAAGCTTTCGCTCCAGACCTCTGACACCGGCTTCTCTTGTATAACCCTCAATCACGCTGCGCAGTGCATTATCACTGACGATCAGCCGTCCCTGCATACCGTTTTTCTTCAGCTGCTTGGGCATCAGATGCTCCCGTGCGATGTGGAACTTTTCCGCAGCGGTATAACTGCTGACCTCGATCACTTCCATACGATCCAGAAGCGGACGCGGAATTGTCTCGGTCGTATTTGCCGTCACAACAAACAGCACCTCCGATAAATCGATCGGAATTTCCACATAATGATCACGGAAATTGCAGTTTTGTTCGGCATCCAGCACTTCCAGAAGCGCCGAAGCGGTGTCTCCTTTATAGTCGCTCGAAACCTTATCCACCTCATCCAGCAGCATCAGCGGGTTTTTCACGCCTGCCTGTCTCAAACCATTGACAATCCGTCCGGGCATTGAGCCGACATAGGTTCTTCTGTGTCCCCGGATCTCCGCCTCATCCCGCACACCGCCAAGGCTGATGCGGACGTATTTTTTATTCAACGCCTCTGCAACGCTGCGTGCAATCGAGGTTTTACCGGTTCCGGGAGGTCCTACCAGACAGATAATCGGGCTTTCTCCCTGCTTGGTCAGCGCGCGCACCGCCAGAAATTCCAGCATACGCTCCTTTACCTGTTCCAGACCATAATGATCCCGGTCAAGAATCTCCTCCGCGCGGGTCAGGTCGGAGGTTTCGCGGGAGGTTTTGTCCCACGGAAGCTCCAGAAGTGTCTCGATGTAGGCACGTTCCACACCGGACTCTGCACTGTTTGTGGAAAGCCGTTTGAATCTGGAGATTTCTTTTGCGATCTTTTCCTTTACTTCTTTAGAGGCTTTGAGCTGCTGCAGCTTTTCTTCATACAATGCTGCATCCGACGCATCGTCCTCCCCCAGCTCCTCCTGAATATATTTCAGCTGTTCCCGCAAAATGTAATCTTTTTGGTTTTTATCCACACGTTCCCGCACTTTTTCCGTCAGATCCGTGCGGATTCTGGCAACCTCTACCTCCGTCGCAAGCACCTCTGCCAGCGCTTCGAAACGGCTTTCGAGATCCACCTGCTCCAAAATTTTCTGCTTTACGGTGTAATCTGCCGGAATATTTTCGATAATCTGATCCATCAGCTTACCAGGATCGTGAATTTCCTCCATATGGCGCAGAAGCGTCCGTCCCGTTCTGGGATAATATTTGCAATATTCTGTGAAACGATCGCGCGCGCTGCGCAGCATCGCTTCTTTCCTGCTTTCGTCCATTGCCGGCACTTCCAGCACCTCGATGTCGCCACCGAGCCATTCCCACTCTCCAAAAAGCGTCCTAAGACGTCCTCTGCAAACGCCCTCTACGAGAACGCGAACCAGATTGTCCGGCAGCTTCGTGACCTGTTTTACCTTTGCAATACAGCCGATCTGGTACAGATCCTCTGCCTGCGGGTCCTCCGTCTCAGCATGGCACTGGGTTACCAGAAATACCTCCTGATCTTCGCTCATCGCCTGTTCTGCCGCCAGAATGGACTTCTTGCGGATCAGGTCAAAATGTATCATCGTATCCGGCAGGATCGTCATGCTGCGCAGGGCGATCACCGGAAGTTTTTTGAAATTTTCCATCGTATGCTATCTCCTATTGATGCGGAGTTTAGGATAAAATCCTGCGGAGTATTTTTTATCGTATGGAAACGAAGTTTCCTATACGATAAAAACGCCGTCCGTATCTGTCGCGGGCGGCGTCTTTTACTGTCATTCTATTTTGCTTCTTTAAAGCCGTCCAGAAGTCCCTGTTTTTCACGCCGTACCACCATCGGTTTTCCGGTTCCTTCTACCGCTTCTTTTGTAATTACGCACTGTGTAATGCTCGGATCGGAAGGGATCTGATACATCACATCCATCATCGTCTTTTCCATGATGGAGCGAAGTCCTCTGGCGCCTGTCTTTCTCTCCAGCGCGAGGTCAGCGATCTTTTCAATCGCTTCCTTCTCAAAGGAAAGCTTTACATGGTCGAATCCAAAGAGCTTCTGATACTGCTTGATCAGCGCATTCTTCGGCTCCATGAGGATTCGGATCAATGCCTCTCTGTCCAGTCCCTCCAGCGCTACCGTAATCGGCACGCGTCCGACGAACTCCGGAATCAGTCCGAACTTCACCAGATCCTGCGGAGTTACATCCGCATACAGCTCGCCTGCCTTGCGCTCTACGTTGGAAGAAATCTGTGCGTTGAAGCCGATGCTCTTTTTGTCCAGTCTGGATTCCACGATCCGCTCGATGCCGTCAAAGGCGCCGCCGCAGATGAACAAAATGTTCGTCGTGTCAATCGGAATCAGCTCCTGCTGCGGGTGCTTCCGTCCGCCCTGGGGAGGAACACTCGCTACTGTGCCTTCCATGATCTTCAGCAGTGCCTGCTGTACGCCCTCTCCCGAAACGTCGCGGGTAATCGATACGTTTTCACTTTTCTTCGTGATCTTGTCGATTTCATCCAGATATACAATACCGAGCTGTGCCCGTTCAATATCATAATCAGCCGCCTGAATCAGCTTTAACAGGATGTTTTCAACATCCTCACCGACATATCCGGCTTCCGTCAGCGTCGTCGCATCTGCGATCGCAAACGGTACGTTGATGATCTTCGCCAGAGACTGTGCAAGATATGTCTTGCCGCTGCCGGTAGGTCCCAGCATAATAATGTTGGACTTCTGCAGCTCAACGCCATCGTCGTCCGCCCCGGCTGTCACTCTTTTATAATGGTTATATACAGCAACGGACAGTACCTTTTTGGCCTCTTCCTGACCGATCACATAATCATCGAGGAATTCTTTGATCTGCACCGGTTTCAGCAGGTTGATCTGTTTAGGATCTTCCTCCTGCGGTTCTTCTTCATTTTCCTCTTCGATGATTTCGGCACAGATGTCCACGCACTCATCACAGATATATACGCCGTCCGGACCAGCAATCAGCTTATGCACCTGATCCTGTGTCTTGTGGCAGAAGGAACATCTCACCTGGTCATCAGAAAATCTGCCTGCCATATCGTTCTCCTATCTATTTCTTATTTCAAATAATCCTCGTGGGAAGTGATAATCATATCGATCAGGCCATATTCTTTGGCTTCTTCTGCGGTCTTCCAGTTATCTCTTTCGGTGTCCGCAGCGATCACTTCGTACTCTTTTCCAGTATTCTCCGCAAGAATTCTGTTCATTCTCTCTTTTGTTTTTAATATATGCTTCGCGTTGATTTCGATATCAGTCGCCTGTCCCTGTGCGCCGCCCAGAGGCTGATGGATCATGATTTCCGCATTCGGGAGGGCCATTCTCTTGCCTTTCGTGCCGCCTGCCAGCAAAAAGGCTCCCATGCTTGCCGCCATACCGATACAGATCGTAGAGACATCGCATTTGATAAATTTCATCGTATCATAAATTGCCATACCGGCAGGAATAGAGCCGCCGGGGCTGTTGATATACAGATGGACATCCTTGTCCGGGTCTTCAGATTCCAGGAAAAGAAGCTGAGCCACAACGAGACTCGCCGTTACATCGTTTACTTCCTCACCCAGGAAAATAATTCTTTCTTTGAGCAGTCTGGAATAAATGTCATAGGAACGTTCTCCGCGGCTTGTCTGTTCGATTACATAAGGTACTAAACTCATATCTGAGCACTCTCCTTTCACAAGGGGTATGCCAGAGCAGTTAAACGCCCCTGCTCTGGCATACATAAAACCCTGCGGTTTTTTTTTATTGCAGCAGGAAACTGCCCCGCTGTCGGATTTGATCTGTTTCCAATCTTATCCCATGGCATTGTCTTTTGCAACAAATCCAGCTGATATTTAAGAAATATTTTAGATCATGTTCGAATCGTTCGCAGTTTGAAATTATTTCTCTACTGCTTCGCTTACAACGAAATCTACAGCCTTGCGGACAGCCAGATCTTCCATGATCTGCTTCTTGCCGGCTTCACCCATCAGCTCTTTGATCTTGTCTGCTTCCATCTTGTAGCCTTCTGCCATGCGCTTTACTTCTGCATCAAAATCTTCTTCCGTAGCTTCGATATTCTCAGCAGCTGCAACCGCTTCCAGAACCAGTCTGGATTTGATTCTGCGCTCTGCCTGAGGTTTTACCTGCTCCATCATGTGCTCGTAGGTAAGACCGGTGAACTGGAAGTACTGCTCCAGGTTCAGGCCCTGCATCTGCAGTCTCTGACCGAACTCGTCGATGGTCTGTCTCTGCTGAGTCTCTACCATAGCGTCCGGGATCTCCATCTGCGCATTCTCTACGATTGCGTCGATGACAGCGTCTTCCTTAGCGCCCTTAGCGTCTGCTTCTTTCTTTGCAAGCAGGCTCTTCTTGATATCTTCTTTGTACTCAGCCAGGGTTTCAAACTCGGAAACCTCGCCTGCGAACTCGTCGTTTAATTCAGGAAGCTGTTTTTCCTTTACTTCCTTAACAGTTACCTTGAACTGTGCAGGCTTGCCAGCCAGCTCGCTTGCATGGTACTCTTCAGGGAAAGTTACGTTTACTTCGCACGCTTCGCCTGCGTTCTTGCCGATCAGCTGCTCTTCGAAGTCGCCGATGAAGGAATGGGAACCGATCGTCAGATTGTAGTTGGTGCCCTTGCCGCCTTCGAAGGCTACGCCGTCGATGAAGCCTTCATAGTCGATTACAGCGATGTCGCCATCCTGTACAGGACGCTCCACAACTACAGTTCTGGAGTTGTTTTCCTGCTGCTGCTTTAAGTCAGCCTCAACCTCTTCGTCGGTTACGGAAACTTCTACCTTGTCAACCTCAACGCCCTTATACTGGCCCAGGGTTACTTCCGGCTTTAATGCAACCTCTGCAGTAAAGATGAAGGATTTGCCTTCTTCGATCTGGGTAACGTTGATCTTAGGAGAAGAAACGATGGTCTCTTCACATTCTTCCAGCGCTTTTTCGTATGCTTCCGGAATCAGGGCATTGGCAGCATCTTCGTAAAATACACCCTTGCCGTACATCTGCTCGATCATCTTCTTGGGAACCTTGCCCTTACGGAAACCGGGTACGGAGATTTTGCTTTTGTTTTTCTGGTAAGCATCTTCCAGTGCCTTGGAAAATTCATCTGCGGAAACCTCAATGGTCAGTTTCGCCATGTTCTTTTCAAGTTTTTCAACCTGTAAACTCATTGTATAAGTCCTCCTCGTGTTGCTTTTGTCCGTCTGACGGATATTCCAGTGAGCCGCCGGTACAAAAGCGTTTTTATAAAAAGACGCACAACCGCATCAAACTCACTACAGTCATTGTACGATTATATCATAAGGTGTTTTAAAATGCCAGTTTTTTTTGACAGTCTCCCGATTTTATGCTATTGTTAAGACAATTCGTGCTGACCCTAAAGATTTTTGCCGCAGTTTTTCGGATTGCGGGCTGATTTTCTGCGGGAGAAGGCGTACACAGGAGGAAATTTTATGGACAACCGCGTAGCCCTGATTGGAATTATGGTGGAAAATCCCGATTCGATCGAAACGATGAACCGTATTTTGCATGAATACGGACAGTATATTATCGGACGGATGGGACTGCCTTACCGGGAGCGCGGTCTTTCTATTATCAGCATTGTTCTCGACGCGCCTATGAACCAGATCAGCAGCCTGTCCGGCAAGCTCGGCATGCTGGACGGCATCAGTACGAAAACCATCTATCAAAGTCTGAAAAAGGAGACATGATTATGAAAAAGTTTGGTTCCCTGCTGATGAGCGCCCTGCTGTGCGCATCCCTGCTCGCAGGCTGCTCATCTTCCGCTTCCGTTTCGCAAAGCACTGTTCCCGAAACCATCAGCACTGCCGAAGGCGCTATCGAAACCGGCTCCGAGGAAGTTTCTTTAGAAGAAATGACTGCTGCTAAAACAGAGACCTCGACCGAAGCCCTGGAGGAAAGCTCTGATGACACCGTTGTCCGCGTAGGCGGCCTCAAAGGTCCTACCACAATGGGACTGGTCAAACTCATGGATGATGCCAAAAACGGCACTGCCGCAAACAACTACGAATTCACAATGGTGACCGCCGCCGACGAACTGACCGGTCTGGTTGCTTCCGGCAAGGTGGACATCGCCCTGCTGCCCGCGAACGTCGCTTCTGTCCTGTATCACAAGACAGAAGGTAAGGTTTCCGTGATCGATATCAACACCCTCGGCGTTTTATATCTGGTATCCGGCGATTCTTCTATCAGCTCGATCGAAAACCTGTCCGGCAAAACCGTTTATCTGCCCGGCAAAGGCACAACCCCGGAATATGTGCTCCGCTATCTGATCTCTGCATCCGGTCTTTCCGACGATGCCGTGACCCTCGAATTTAAGTCCGAAGCATCCGAGGTTGCCGCAGTTCTCGCAGAAGATCCCAATGCGATCGGTCTGCTTCCACAGCCTTTTGTAACTGCTGCCATCGCGCAGAACGACAGCCTGTCCGTTGTCCTTGATCTGACAAAAGTATGGGACAGCCTGCAGGAGGATGGTTCCAACAGCCGTCTCGTGACCGGCGTTTCAATCGTCAACAACGAGTTTTTAGCCGCACACAAAGATCTTGTAGATACGTTTTTAACGGAGCACGAGGCTTCGATCGCCTATACTGCAGCCGATCCTGAAGGTGCTGCTGCCCTGATCGAAAAGGCAGGCATCGTCGCAAAAGCTGCCATCGCACAGAAAGCACTGCCCGCCTGCAACATCACCTATCTCGACGGACAGGACATGAAGGATGCGTTAAACGGCTATCTGTCCGTACTGCTTTCGCAGAACCCGCAGTCCGTTGGCGGTTCCCTGCCGGAGGATGATTTCTATTATCTGCGGTAAAAAAATGTGCTTCGGCACATTCTTGCGCCGAGTGCGCATCCTCGCGGAGCGTTTCTTATCATATGGAAACAAAGTTTCCATATGATAAGAAGTTACAGCTGCATCCCGCGCTTTTGCGTGCGGCTGCAGCTGTTTTGATATGGAGCATTTTTTATGAATAGAAAAAAAGGATTCCCGAAGCTTTTCAAAAAGCTCGGCATATACGCGTTCTGGCTGCTCGTCTGGCAGCTGCTCGCTGTTTTCTTTCACAATGACATCCTGCTCGTCGGCCCGGAAAAAACGCTTCGGACCTTTTTTTCATGTCTGATCACCGCTGGGTTCTGGCGTTCCATCTGGTTTTCGATTTCCCGCATCTGCATTGGATTTTTTCTCGCCATGCTGTTCGGCATCCTGACCGGAGCGCTCTCCTGCCGCTTCCGGATTGTCGGGGAATTTCTGGAACCGCCAATTCAGTTTATGAAATCTATCCCGGTCGCGTCATTTGTCATCCTCGCCCTGATCTGGACCGGTTCGAAAAACCTTTCGATCCTGATTTCTTTTCTGGTCGCCTATCCGATCCTGCACATCAGCACGGTCAGCGGCTTAAAAAGCACCTCCTCGAAACTTTTGGAAATGGCGCAGGTTTTTCGTGTTCCTTTCCATAAAAAAGTCTTTTACCTGTACCGTCCGGCGCTGTCTCCCTATCTGATCAGCGCCTGTAAATCGGCGCTCGGCATGGCATTTAAATCCGGCATCGCCGCCGAGGTCATCGGCGTCCCCGACTTTTCCATCGGTGCAAACCTCTATGAAGCAAAAATTTATCTCGACACGGCTTCTTTGTTTGCCTGGACGCTCGCGATCATTCTTATCGCCTCCTGTTTTGAAAAAATTCTGCTCCGGCTCATGACTGCTGCCGGCGGAAAGGGGAACACTGTTCATGAAAAACAATGATCTGATTCTGCAAAAGCTTTCCAAATCCTATCACGGACAGGTCGTCTTTTCCGATCTAAGCCTCGCACTTTCTCCCGGAAACGCCTATTGTCTCATGGCTCCGTCCGGCACAGGAAAAACAACGCTTTTTCGCATCCTGATGGGTCTGGAAACACCGGACAGCGGCACAATAGATGGACTAAAAAATCTCAAAATTTCCGCTGTTTTTCAGGAGGATCGGCTGCTGGAGGGCTACGATGTCCTGACAAATCTCCGTTTTGTGTGCAGGCAGCGCCTTTCCGACGCAGAACTTTCTGCCTACGCTGCAACCCTTTTGCCGCAAAATGCCCTGTCCCAGCCGGTATGCGAATTTTCCGGCGGCATGAAGCGCCGATTGTCTTTGCTGCGCGCCCTGCTCGTTCCCTTCGACCTTTTAATTTTAGATGAACCTTTCAACGGTCTGGACAGCGAAAACCGCAAAAAAGCAGCTGCGCTCGTCCGAAACCGCGCTCAGGACAAAATTCTTCTGTTTGCTGCTCATACAAAAGAGGACGCTGCGCTTTTGGGTGCAGAAATTCTCTGCCCGTTCGATTCCTATTGTTCTGTGTAAATCAGTCGTTCCAAAGGAAACTAAAATGACAAAAATTTCCATTATAATTCCCTGTATCCGGAACATACTAAGCTCAAGATAAGCAAATGTGACACTGATACATCGACCGGACAGGCAGCTGCAGAGCCAACGTTCCATCCGATGACAGAGTCTCTGCAGCTTATCTGAAACCCAACAGCAGAAAATAATGGAGGTGACTAATCATGGCAACGAATTCTGGTAAATCCAACAGAGTGGAAGTTCCTGAGGCGAAGGCCGCACTGGAACGCTTCAAAACTGAGGTTGCGTCCGAGCTGGGCGTCAACTTAAAGGAAGGCTACAATGGTGACCTGACTTCCAAGGAAGCCGGCTCCATCGGCGGCGAAATGGTTCGCAGAATGATCAAGAAGCAGGAAGAATCCATGAAATAAAAAGCATTTCATGAAATAAAGATCATTTCATGAATAAAAAATAATTTCAGCCGTCCGGTAAATATCTGCCGGGCGGCTGTTTTGGTTTGTTCTTATTAAAAGGACGGTGCACTATGCCGTCTGTTTTTTCTTTCTGCGCTGCGCCATCTGCTCGTGGAATTCTTCGAGGGTCGCGCGCCCTTCCTGTGTAACCGGTTTGACCCATTTGCCGCTCGCAGTATAGCATAGCTCGAACACCAGACGGATCAGCTCATCTGTATACAAAAAGGCGAATACTGCAAGGAACGGCAGATGCAGAACCATGCCTGCAACCCAGGTTGCAGGTACGCTGATCGTATACAGACAGATAATTTCCAAAACGGTTCCGAAAATTGCCTCGCCGCCTGCGCGGTAACAGGTATTCATAATGTAGTTACAGGTTCGCACGGTTCCCGCTGCCAAATAAATGAGCAACATATACTTGCCATATTCCATAGCCTCTGCTCCTAATCCGAACAAAGACAACAGCGGGCGGTTGAAGATCACACCAACCAGACAGATACCAAATGTGATCGCCGGGCAGAGGATCGTGAACCCTTTCACATACTGATAGCCCTTCATATGCCGTCCTGCACCGATCTCCTTGCCGACCACAACGCTGCTGGCATCCGCCAGTCCTCCGAAGAAGGCATAAACAAAGCCCTCCAGAACACGGAACGCTGCCATTGCTGCGATCGCACTCTCCGACTGTCTTCCGATCACGATATTGATCAGCATCTGACCGATGCCGTAAAACAGCTCATTGCACAGAATCGGAAAACATTTGGACAGATAGGTTCCGGCAAATCCTTCTCCCCAGTGGAACATTTCCTGTACATGCAGGGTAACCGTCTTTTTATCTTTCAGCAAAAACACTGTCAGGATGATCAGATTGACAATGCCGGAAACCAGCGTGCCTACCGCCGCGCCTGCCGCTCCCATTTGCGGCATGCCGAACCGTCCGTAGATCAGGATCCAGTTCAGGACAAAATTGACTACCAGCGCAACTGCGGAAGAAACGAGAGGAATCTTGACGCGCTCCGTCGCCCGCATCAGAAAGCTGATGATGACCGCCAGTACCTGCAGCGGATAAGCAAAGCCAACGATCCGGATATAGGGAATCGCCACCTCTATAATATTTTTCTTATCTGTATAAATCCCAAGCAAAAACTCCGGCTTTGTCACCGCTGCTGCTCCGAACAAAAGACCGACAAGCAGCATAAAGCTCATGGAAAGCCCAAAGGTTTTGTTGATACCCTTTTCACTTTTGGCACCCCAATACTGGGAAAAGAACAAAAGCGCGCCTCCTGCAAATCCGAAATAGCAGGAGAAAAACAGCGACGAAATCTGCGAGCAGATGCCGACCGCCGCGACCGATAGCTCTCCCATGCTTCCGATCATGATCGTATCCACCATGCTCGCCGTCGTGGACAATAAATTCTGAAACGCGATCGGCAGCGCAATGGTATAGACTGCCTGTGCAAATACGTTCCATCTGATTCTTTTCTCTCTCATCTAATACCCCTTATCTGTCGTATTTTTGTCGATGGTATCCCCTCAGTATATCATCAGAGTCAACTACCCACGACCTAAAGGTCATGGGCTTGTAACTGCCCAGTCGTACTA
>ENA-OYYZ01000404-OYYZ01000404.1-human-gut-metagenome-genome-assembly--contig:-NODE-404-length-24358-cov-6.414681_pt1 | contig 24358 bp, 16 predicted proteins | sample MGYA00243256_ERZ653463 | MGnify/ENA primary metagenome ERZ653463 (study PRJEB26926, sample SAMN06165173) | human gut metagenome | biome: ENVO:00009003; feature: ENVO:2100002; material: ENVO:00002003... | reverse complement strand
TGTGTATAAGAGACAGAAACGGCTTGCAGAGCGCGTGAGTCGTGAGATTGATATGCACGGCACTATCAGGGTGCTACGCATGGACGAAGTGGATGCTGGAGAGGGCGTTTACGTCAAGTTGATGTACAACCGCCCGGCATCGGACAAGACGCCCGAACATATCGCACTCTATAACCTCAACCGTCTCGCTGTTATGCGTCAGGTACATTACTCCGAAAAAGCGACCGAGGAAGATGTTAGGAAAAATCCCTTGTTGTCAATCGACATGGTGATTTTCCTTAACGGACTGCCCATCATAACCCTCGAACTTAAGAATGAGCTTACCGGACAGACACATCACAATGCCATAAAGCAGTTCATCAAGGACAGAAATCCCAAAGGTGAGAAACTGCTCGAATTCAAGCGTTGCCTGGTGCATTTTGCCGTAGGTACTGAGCAAGTGTTTATGACCACAAAGCTCGAAGGTGCCGACACTTACTTCCTGCCATACAATCAGAGTTTTGCGAATATAGGAGTTGAGAGTGAGGACTACCGCACAAACTATCTGTGGAAAGACGTTCTGCGCCGCGACTCCATAATCGACCTCGTGAGCCATTATATCAACGTACACAAGGAGACGAAAAAGGTATATAACAAGAAGACAGGCCAATTTGAGGACAAGACAAGTGAAGCTCTCATCTTTCCACGATGGCACCAACGTCGTGCCGTGAAGAACTTGATAGCCGACGTGGAGAAACGAGGCACCGGCCATAACTATCTCATCCAACATTCGGCAGGTTCGGGCAAGAGCCACACCATCACATGGCTTGCTTATCGCTTGAGCGGTCTGCATCAGCATTTCACCGACGAAAATGTGCTGTTCGACAGCATCATCGTAGTGAACGACCGCGTTGCGCTCGACTCGCAGATGCAGCGCAACTTCAAGCAGTTCGAGCAGACCGAGGGTGAGGTGTGCTATATCGACGACAAATGCTCGTCGCAAGACCTCAAAACGGCCATCGAGAACCGCCGCCGAATCATCGTCACCACGCTGCAAAAATTCCCGGTGATTGCCGACTCTATCACCGTATATCCCGACCGCAAATTTGCCGTCATCATTGACGAGGCCCATTCGAGTCAATCGGGCAGTTCGGCGCGTCAGATGCGTAAAGCCCTGTCGCTCGACGAAGCCGAAGAATCTGACAACGCCGCCGGAGAAACCGAAGAAGATGATGTGGACAAACTCGCCCACCGCATTGATGCTGACCTTAAAGCTACGGGGCCGCACAAGAATATCTCTTTCTTCGCTTTCACGGCAACTCCAAAGCCCAAGACAATAGAGATATTCTGCGAGCGCGAGAACGGCACCAAAGAGCCGTTTGACCTCTATTCGATGGAAGATGCAATCAATGAGGGCTTCATTCTCAATCCGATGCAGGCGGTAATGTCGTTCAAGCGTTATTACAAACTGATGCGCAACGAGGATATTCCCGACAACGAGCACGACCGAAAGAAGACCGTGGCTCTGCTTGGTAGCTATGTCGACATCCAACCTGCCGCTATAGAGAGGAAAAGCCGCCTGATGATCGAACACTTTGCTTCGCAGACGGCAAAGGAGATAAATGGTGAGGCACGAGCCATGCTCGTGACCCGCAGCCGCCTCCACGCAGTACGATACAAACTGATGTTTGATAAAATAATGCAGGAGATGCGCTTACCCTACAAGGCACTCGTGGCTTTCTCCGGCACTGTGAAGGACGGTGAGACCGGAATGGAATACACCGAGCAGTCGATGAACCAATTGCCCGGCAAGGTGTCGATACCCGACGCATTGAAAATGCCGCAGTACCGCATACTCATCGTGGCCAATAAGTATCAGACCGGCTTCGACGAACCGATGCTCCACACCATGTTCGTCGACAAGAAGCTCGGCGGCACTTCGACAGTGCAAACGCTCAGCCGCCTCAACCGCACCATGAAAGGCAAAGAATCCACCCTGGTGCTTGACTTTGTCAACGACCCCGAAGACCTCCGCACTGATTTTCTCAATTTCTATGGCAAGAACTATATGCCGGAGGAAAAAGAAACCGATGCAGACAATCTGTCGTTGCTTAAAAGCAAAATTCTCAACGACGATAACTATCAGGGGATAATTACCAAGCAAGACCTCGACGATTTCGCCGCCATCCGTTGGAGCGGCAAATGGGACGAAGAAAAGGAAAAAGTTTATCCGATACTCGACCGCGTAGTTGACCGTGCCAAGCTCTTGCCGCGTGAGCCTAAAGACCTCTACCTCGAATTCCGCAAAGATTGTCAGACATTCAAATCGTTGTTCAATCTTCTAAGCCACATCAAGCGTTTCTACGACGAGCAGTTGCTCGAAATGTACGAGTTCATCGACCTGTTGGTGATGAAACTCCGCGTAGAAAACGCTCAGATGACAGCTGCGGAGAAAAAAGAAATATGCGACGGCACAATCCTCGACAGTTATAAGCTGAAATTCGACGGCATCAAGAAGATGCAGCTCGAAAGCCACGACACGGAGATGGAAGGTATGGGAGCCGGTCGCGCCCAGGCGCAACCGAGTGAGGATAACGAATACCTATCCGTCATCATCAAAACGCTCAACGATACTTTTGGGGTTGACTTGACCGAAGAGGACAAGGTTGACCTTCAGCGTTTGCGTGATAAGGTAACTAATAATGAAGAACTCCTGGAGTTCTTCAATCCTGACAATTCACGCGATAACATACGTGAACGCTTTAATGAGGAAGTTGATAACGAACTATTGGAATTTATCAACTCCAAACTGGAACTATACAACAAGCTCACCGAAGACCGCGTAAACACACTCTTCAAACAGTTATGGTTTAATGAGCTTTACGATTCACGAGTACGTGGTATATAATTGATATGAGCAACGAGGAACGATATAGAGAACGAGTCAAGGACGCATTTGAAAATTTCCTTGTTTCGCGGTTCATAGAATACAAACCATATTTTATGAGCGATGAGGTTATTGTCACTGATGCAAAAGATCGGTCGAATATTAATTTTGACGGGGGACGTTTGCGATGGATGCAAAGCTTCGCTTCTATCTACACAATAGAAGGTGCTGCAGATATGGAATATAATGGCTTCAACTTTAAGCAGCTTGTTCTAAAATCATCCAAAGGTCAGCAAATACGTATCAATTTTTCTGATTTCCATTATCATAATTCATTTTATACCGGTAAAGATGATTCCTCTAAGTCCGGTTACGACTATGATGATACCAATGCCCGATATATCAATATTCTTGATGGTAAACTGGTTTCACCGGAAACACTTGCGCAGAATGTAGGATCCCCAATATTGTTGGGATATGATTTCAATACGGTTAATAGATATAGAAAGTTGAGAACTTGCCGTCGCCTGTATTCTTTAACAGATGATCTTACGACTGACGCTGAGATTATACGTAAACAAGTTTTGCGGGCACAAGCCATTGTATTGCTAATAGCCGCGAAATACCCCGTGCTTTGTTTACCATCGTACAATAGAGAGAATATATATCCATATATGTACGATATAACGAAAGAAATAGGCTCTCAATACACATCAAAAATAAGGGCGAAACTCTATGAGGTCGAACAGACGCTTCGGAAACATGGGCTCACTTATGAACACTCCATTTGATAGATATGGCTCAGTTTATTCCCTCAATCGAGAAAATCAAACAATTTCGCGTTCAACCAACAGAAGGTGAATGGCGTTTGTTACACTTTCTTGAGTCAGCCCTTGACGATAGTTTCGAGGTATATTTCAATCCGTTCCTTAACGGAGACCGCCCAGACGTGGTCATAATGCGTAAGGGAGGCGGAGTCATGATTATTGAGGTAAAAGATTGGGATTTAAGCCTATACACTGTAGATGACCGCAAGCATTGGCATTTGAGATACCCACAAAATCAAGGTGAAGCAAATGCTTATATCAAATCGCCGGTAGATCAAGCATATAAATACAAAGAGAACTTGTTTGATTTTCATATCCCGGGATTGTTGGAGCTAAAAATTAAGGACATAAAGAATTTTAATTTCGTCACCTGTGCAGTTTATTTTCATAATGCGTCAAAAAAACAGGTTGACGATTTGTTGGTGACTCCATTTGCAAAAGAAAGAGGTTATCAGAATTTCTTAAAATGGAATGTTGACCTTATAGGTAAGGATACGCTTAATATAAAAGACTTCAACGATACACTTTATAATCGGTATCTGTTGATGAAAAAACCAAGCCTATATTTCACCGATGAATTATATCAAAGCTTCCATCAGCATCTTGCCCCAACCAAACATCTTCTTACCGATGGAGAAGATATACAATATTCTCCAGACCAGAAAAAGCTCATTTTTGATGATACGTCAACATCTTGGAGAGTAAAAGGAGTCGTTGGCTCCGGAAAAACGACGGTACTCGCAGCAAAAGCGGTTGAATCGTGTAAGAGAGTATTGACCGAAGGCCGGGAACCTCGTATTTTAATACTTACGTATAACATTACGCTTAAAAATTTCATTCGAGATAAGTTAAGCCGTGTGCGGGGTGATTTTGAATGGAGATATTTTACAATACTTAACTACCACTCATTTATCGGAACAATGATGAACGAGCTGGGCATCAGTTTTGTTCTTCCGGATAAAATGCCGGATGAAACAAATCGTGCATATATGAAACGGATTTCCGAATATCTTGATAGGAACTACTATTCCAACCGCGACCTATTCAAAGGATACGAGGAAAAGATAGAGAAATACGATGCTATTTATATTGATGAGATACAAGACTATATCAGACCTTGGATGGATATAGTCCGAGGGTACTTCTTGCGTCCCGATGGGGAGTATTATCTTTTTGGAGATGTCAAGCAGAATATTTATAGCCGCCAAGTAAGTCAGAAAGATGTTTCTACTAACATAATAGGTGCGCCACGAAAACTATCTACCAGTTTCCGTATGGATATGAAAGTACGGGAACTTGCTGTTGGATTTCAGAATGTATATTTTTCAGATAAATATGATATAGACACTTTGGTTTCTCCTGAAGATCAAGGCTCTTTATTTACACGTGATGAATTGCAAAAAGGTGCGATTAGATATATAAATCTATCCTTGCCAGATCCTGTAATATCATTAAATACAATTATTTCCGGAAATATTGGGAATGAAGAAAATAAGAACATAAATCCCAATGACATAACAATTCTCGGCAGTTCAATAGATCTGCTGAAGAAGTTTGATGCTTACTACCGCTATAAGGGCAATACCAAAACCGCTTCAATGTTTGAAACGTATGATTTGATGTTTATTCGTCATCTCAACTATTTTCCGAAAGGCAATGCACCTATCTGGGTTAATGAACTGTCTATGGTTATCAAAGTAGATGTCAATGATAAGAAGAGACGAGCACGTGCTAACCAAATAATAGGAGGATTCTTAGCTCGATATGAACTTTATAGGGAGTATGCAGGTACATTTGGTCCGATACTTGAAGCATTGGCAAGACGATATAAATTTGATTTCGCCGACTTTCTAAAGGTTTTGACTAAACACGAAGATGAATATATGCAATTCAGAAACAAAGTTTTCGATAAAGATTCGGATTATTCTGACATTCGAGAGAATAAGAAACTTAATTTCTACATGAATACAGGCACCATTAAAATTTCAACCATTCACAGCTTTAAGGGATGGGAAAGTGAAGTGGTGTTCCTTCTATTAGAGAAGAAAAACGAGGGAGAGAAGGCTTTTGATGAGCTGCTCTACACAGGATTAACTCGAACGAGGTCAAACCTTGTGGTCATCAACCTTGGTAATCAAGAGTATCATGAGCGAATGAAAAAGCTTATTGAAACTTACAAATAGTACGAAATAAGATTATTTTTTAGACACACCTTTTTAAGTCTAGAAGCAAATGTCAAAAATAGCTGAAATTGAAAATACACTGTCACAAATGAATCCAGCTCGATTTCAAGAGTTAGGAGATATTCTTATTACAAGAATTTATCCAAATGCAGCGATCTTTGCATGTGTAGGTTCTCAGTTCGGCAAGGAAAAGACAACAGCTGGCACTCCCGATACGTATATTCGAAATAGTCATCAGGCTATTTTCGTAGAATACACAACAAATGTCAGTAGTGGAATTGCAAAAATAGAGGATGATATCAACAAATGTATAGTCGACATCAATGTCGGTGAATTTACTAATGAGTCTTTAATTATCATCTTCGCAAACTTCAAGATATCTAAAGAGGACCAAACATACATAGTTGACTATGCTAAATCTAAGGGGCATAAGTGTCACGTTTATGATGGACAACGCATAGCACGCCTGCTTTTCTCCAATCATAAAGATTTGGTAATGTTTTGTGGAGTTCCCATAGACACAGGACAGATTGTTGATATCGATATCTTTTTGAAAGAATATGCTAAAAAAGGAGGTCAATTTGCGATTCTCCTCTCAACCAAGTTCATGTTTAGAGAAAATGAGCTTGCCAAGATAAATGAACATTTAAAGACTTGCGATATAGTCTTGATTACTGGCGCGCCGGGTGTAGGTAAAACAAGCATCGCAATCGAAGCAATGAGGCAGTTCTGTCTGTCCGAGAAATACTATTCTAAATGTATTTCTTATAAAGAGGCGAGCTTGCTCTCTGATCTAAACAGTAATCTTGTAAATGGAGAAGATTATGTCATATTAGTGGATGACGTAAATAGAGTCAAAAAAATTGGCCAAATTATTGGATTCCAAAACAGCTATAGAGAGGGGAAAATAAAGCTTGTCCTTACAGTAAGAAATTATGCAAAAGATAATATCTACGATATTCTTACTGAAACCCCTTTTGAAACGGTTGATATCGATAGTATGTCCGATGAAAACATCATTGAATTAGTTAAATTAAACCGGGATATAAACAATGAGGAATATCTAAAGAAGATTGCATCCATTGCTTGCGGAAATCCTAGATTGGCTATGATGGCAGCAACTGTCGCTATTAAAGAACAAACTCTTTCCAGCTTGTCAAATTTGGGAAAATTGTTTGATTCATTTTATTCCAATATATTTAAGAAAAACGCCACTCACGAAGACCAGCTGTTATATAACGCGCTTGTTATAGCTTCTATCCTCGGTCCATTTTCAATAGACAATAAGCTTCTACCTTCTCTATATTCTGTTTTCAATATCTGTTCAGAAGATTTCCAAAAGGCTATTAATAGATGGGTAGAAATGGAATATATTGATCAATATTCCAACGGCTACTATAAAATTTCAGAGCAGAATATGGGGCCGTATGTATTCTATTCACATATAATAAAAAAGCAACCGGAACTTATTGAAAAAATATTTTACATCTGTTTCGGTAAGCAGGATCGAACTTTGAGGGAAAATATTATAACATGCTCTTATTTATTTGGGATCAATGATTTGTGCAATCGCATCTCAGTTTATGTTTCCAGAATCTTCGTCTCTCTACAAGATGACGAGAAGAAGATCGTTTTTCTAAATAGCTATTGGCCACTTATTGAAAATGAAGCTCTTGGTTATATTGCTTCTAATATTGATTCTATCGGATTACCGATAGGGGATACAGCACATTATAATCTTGAATATGAGCACAATGAACTTGCATTATCCTCAAATCGGGATCCATTGCTCGATTTAATATCAGAGATTTTTGATTATTCAATTGAAGAATTGGGAGACGTTATACAAATGGCTTTAGAATATATCCGAAGACGACCGGATCTGGCGCCTCAGCTTGTTTGGAGTATCAATGAGCATTTCGGTTTTACGCCAGAGGATTATAGAAGTGGGTTCATACGCCAAACCATATTATTTGATACCATTTCCAAGAGTATGAATACCGACGACAATCTTACCAGAATGTTGTTTTGGAAGATTATTGGTGTCCTGTTGAAATGTGAGCATCATTGCATAAAAGGAGCCTTTCGTAATCCTCAAAAATTCGTAATATATAATCAGCAATAAGAGAAAGCAAATCGCTCACAGAATTGCATATAAAAATATGGGCATTAATGGATTGTTATTTCGATAAGGAGTCTTTTAGTTCATTTATAGGAAATCATGGATTCTATGCACCTAAAGGATCTAGATTCCCTAAATTGGATGCTTGCTCAGTCATAGACATCATTAATAAACATTTGTCTCCAAATGATTTCGAGGACTGTTTCATTGTTGAGAAATTTATAAATAGCATTCGATATATTAGAAGTTGTAATCAATTAAAATCCTCCCTGTTGACACGATTCAACAACAACACATATGAGTTTTATAATCTTCTTCGCTGGAATTATTGCAAAGGTAAGGATGAAGCAGATTATGATTATCAAAAATATAATCAATTTAAGGTAAAGGAATTGACAAATGCTTTTCATTTCGAAAACAAAAAAGAATGTGATGCATTTATCTGTAAATTCAAATCTTTAATAACTAATCGAAAATTAACCAATAAGGAACCACTATATCAATCTGTCAGCTTTTTGATAGGTCACATTCTACGTAAAGACATCTGTTTAGGATCGTATTTCTTCAAACTAATTCTTCGTTGTACGACAGACTATTTTGGTTTGGGTCAAATGTTATATCCATTAATCTATGACGATAAACATAATTGGGTGCACGTGTTGTGTGCCATTAAGAACATTTTGCGACGTACAAGGAATCAACATAAATTTAGATTGTTGATCGAATACTATGCCTTAGTCCCGGATGCTTACTTGGCCACAAATGACCTTATAATATTGTTGAAAAGCATTAGAAGTTGCAAATTATCCGACAGATTATATATTTCGCCTTTTCAGTTTACTAAATTCAATGAGATTTCGAAAGATGGTTTTACCAGAGTGATGAGAGAATTATATCTTGCCAATCATTCTGAAATCATGTTTCAGTTTGGGTGCTTCGAGGCGGAAAATTGGTTCGAATTGATTACAGATAGAAATTTGACTGAGTCAGTCTATTTACAACAAGTTGAATGTCAAGATCATTTCGACTATAAGCGAACGGCCTTCCTGAATATTGTTAAAAATCGGCCACATTTTTTAGTGGATTATGTAAAAGCTGCAAAACCACAAGGCAGTCCAAAAATCAATGAAGTGTGGGCTATTTCAGACATTGAGCCTATTATTGAAGAAATATTGTCGATGATTCGTTCTCCGCATAATTTGTGGCGAGGAATTTCTCAAGATTGGGAATATGAATTGTTTTCAGATATAAAAAACAAAGAAGATCGTAAAAAGGCAGAGACTTTTATTCTGGAGCGCTTTAGGCGAAAGGACAATCTAGAACAAACCTTTAGGCTAGCTAGGCACTTTTCAATTGAGTTGTTCAATCAACTGGCTGTTGAATATATTGATATTGCCGCATCTGCTGATGAATACATGGAGATTGACTGGATTAATTCATCCTCAGGCATCGTGGCTGTTAATCAAACAACTGGTGAAATTGTCTCTCAAAGGTGGCACGTGTTTATGGATATTGTAAGTACGTCCATGAGTACCAGAAAGTATTCTATAATTACTAAAATTAAACAGTATATACAAAGGGCAAACGAGTCCTCTTACAGAGAAAAGGAGCGTGAAAAGCTTTATAACTAGTCGTATCTAATAAGACTCAACATCCAGTCATTTGTTGCAAGAATGATAGTAATGATAATTGTGATAATTGGGGCTTCAATGGCTTGCTCTCTAATGCCGTCTATGCGTATTGGGAAGGGAATGTTGCGCGGAATATTTGAATTTTGCCTGTAGAAAATAAGAGAAGCGACTTAGCTCAGTGACTATCACTTTGCTAAGTCGCTTTTGTGGTGCCCAGAACAGGCACACAACCGTGCAATCATAAGAAAACAAAGGAAATTATATAACTATAAATCAACATATTGAAATTTTGCTGTTTCTCGTCATTTGGATGTTTTTGCCCTTATTTTTGCATTTAGTACACTTTTAGTACACCTTAAATCAAATATTTTTCTTAACTTTGCGATGACATAATTCCAACCGGAAAAAGTGTACTTTTCGTCGGGTGTACTCCCGGTGTACTCATAATTGCAGGTTGGAGAACAGATTACACTTTAAACCCTCTCACTCTATGGCAAAGCTACAGAAACAGACCAAGCAGAACCCCAAGCTCGAACAGCGCGAGCTGAAAGACGGACGCATTGCACTCTACCTTGAATATTACCTCGGACGAAGCGAGGAGGTGGTAAAAGATGCTGATGGCAAAGTGGTGTATTACACCGAAGGTGCGATGAAGGGTAAGCCGAAGAAGAAGGTTACTCATCTCCGCAAGAAGGAGTCGCTGCCTTTCTATCTCATTGCCAAACCGACTTCGCAGATGGAGCGTCATCAGAATCGTGAAATTCTCGAAATGGCAGAGAAAATCCGTTTCGAGAAGGAGCAGGAACTGAAGGAACAGCAGACCGGATTGCGTCTTGCCAAACGTCCCGAAGAAATTAATTTCTTCGATTACTTCCAGTCGTTCATCGACAACTACACGAAGAAAGATGTGCGCCACATGCGCCGAGGTCTTGCCATATTCAAAGAGTTCCTGAAGGAGAAGAAAAAGTACAAGGCTTTTGTAGAAGCCATCCGTCCCGACCAGATTACAAAGGAGATGATTCGGGAGTTCGCCGACTATCTCCAGTCACGGTTTACTGGAGAAGGACCGCACACTCTGTTCCAGCGATTCAAAAAAGTGTTCAAAAAAGCGACTGAAGATGAAATCTTCCTGCGGAATCCTTGCGATGGCGTAATTATCAAAATTGACAGCCAGCAAATCAAGAAAGACATCCTCTCGATGGACGAGATCAAGCAGCTTGCATTGACGCATTACCCAAACGAGAATCCCGATATACGCCGGGCGTTCCTCTTCTGCCTCTTTGCCGGGTTGCGGTTCTGCGATGTCAAAGACTTGACTTTCGCGCAGGTCGATTTCTCCAATCGGTTTCTTCGCTTCAATCAGGCTAAGACTGCCGGACACAGTTCGGCAAGCTGGGTTAATATGCCGTTGAGCGATACTCACCTCAAACTCATGGGCGAGCCGGAGAACGGCGACAAGAACCAGCTCATCTTTCCCTTACCTTCACACACCATGTGCCTGAAGGCATTGCGCCACAGGACTGCCCGTGCCGGAATCGAGAAACACATCACCTGGCACTGCGCCCGGCACTCATTCGCAGTCAACCTGCTCAATAACGGAGCCAACATCAAAACCGTCGCTTCGCTCCTCGGGCACGCCGGACTCAAACACACCGAGAAATACACCCGTGCCGTCGATTCCCTCAAACGCGAAGCCATCGACTCGCTGCCTGATATTTCCTTATGATACACCAGGTTTGACTAAAAATTAATACCTTTGTATATGGAATCTAACAATTCGCAACTCGTAATATACCAAACTCCGCAGGGTGATACTCGTATAGATGTAAGAGTCAAAGGAGATACAATCTGGCTTACTCAGCGTCAGATTGCGGAACTGTTTGGAACAAAGGTCCCGGCTATCTCCAAACACCTTAAGAACATCTTCGCATCCGGAGAACTCCAGGAAGATATGGTTATTTCCAAAATGGAAACAACCACTCGGCACGGTGCAATAGCCGGGAAAACTCAGACCACAGAAACCAATTTCTATAATCTTGACGCTATCCTTTCGGTAGGCTATCGCGTCAATTCCAAGAATGCCACAGCATTCCGCATTTGGGCGAATCAGGTATTGAAACAATACCTCTTACAGGGCTACGCTATAAACGAGCGCGTTGCCGCGCAGAAGTATGACGAGTTGAGCCAGTTGGTAAAGGTATTGGGACGCACAATCCAGAATCAGGAGAAGCTGACGGAGGATAGCCGCTCGTTGCTTGATGTCGTTGTCGATTATACATACGCGCTCGACACCCTCGACCGCTACGATTATCAGGAGTTGAAGATTGAGGACACCACTGGCAAAGAGGCGTTCCATGCCACATACGAAAACGCAATGGAAGTCATCCGCGAGCTACATGAGAAATTCGGCGGCAGCACATTGTTCGGCAATGAAAAAGACGACTCCTTCAAAAGTTCCATTGGACAGATTTATCAGACATTCGGCGGCGTTGACCTCTATCCCTCAGTCGAGGAGAAGGCAGCCATGCTCCTGTATCTCGTTACCAAGAACCACTCCTTCAGCGACGGCAATAAACGCATTGCAGCCACACTGTTCCTGTGGTTCCTCAACGGCAACGGCATCCTTTATAATGAGGACGGTACCAAGCGCATCGCCGACAACACCCTCGTCGCCCTCACCCTCATGATCGCCGAAAGCCGCACCGAAGAAAAGGACACAATGGTCAAAGTCATCGTTAATTTAATCAATAAGAACAACTAAATTATTCTCCTGTTTACTTAAGCGTCCTTAGCGAATGGGATTCTATCAAACGATATATTCAAGAATCTTTTTTATCGTTTCTTGATAACTTGTTGTATCACTTTTCCCGATTGAATACCTTGTCGAGTCCAAATACCCTGTCCCATCTTCTCTTAAAGTTAATATCCGTTGAACCGTTGTCTTCAAAGATTCATCCCTTTCTAAAATTGATATGGATGAGGATTCTATGTTCTCTTTAAGAAGAAACATATAAGGCGTTACTTTTTTATGAAATTCTTCTTTATCAAGACTTTTGATGGAGAGGATATGATGTATAATATCTTCTGTGGTGAAATTGAGCCTTCTCATCAGTGCGCATAACAAAAGAACTGATTGATTCAATCTGGTGATTTTGCCATTAATCCTTACTGATGGCTGCTCTTTAACTTGACAAGTTATGTCAAAGGATTGAATCAGTTCTCTCATTGTTTGATTGTCAATGATTTCTTTTTTGAAGATGCCCTGAATAATATTTATAGGGAACCCTGTAAGATTACTCAAATAATTTATTATAAATTTACTTCGAGTTTCTTGGAGAGAGTAAACAAACGGCGAACTGCTTAGGTACTTGCTAATATAGCCTTTATAGTCTGTATATTGACCATAAAAATGGCGATAAATATTTTTCAAATTATCATTATCGACAACAAGAACTACATTATCAAATCCGTACTTATTATCACGATATTTATCAAAATCCTCTGGCGTATCTATTTTATAATCTATATCTATCTGAGCTGAGAGGACATTTAAGATTCTGAATATATGCGCGGGGTCCATTCTATCAAGATCCTCAATAATCAAAACTAACCTTTTACTGTTTTGATTTTTATAATCTTTAATGATTCTATGAATGATAGAATCAATCGGGTCAGATTGATATGGAGAATTTTGCGCTTGTTTAAAAAATTCGTCAAGTATGGCATCTTCATCATTCATATCTTTCTTTCTGAAAAGATCGAACTTCTCCTTGATTGACTTGAACAACTTCTTAGTAGCCAACAATCCCACAATACTCGCTCCAACCTTAGAGTCAATGCCTAAATCTGGAATAACTCGAAGGAGATCCCATACAAGATTAGCTCCCTTTGAATATATAAACCATGACCATGCCTCAGATTTCGTAAAGGTTATTCTATCAGTAAGCATTCCATGAAGCATTAGCTGAAATAGAATATCTCGCTTAATCATATCGAATATATCCTTGTTATCAGCCACTTGATAATTTACAGGGTACAATGTAAGGAACTCAAATTCATTTGCTAAAACTTGGTCGTTACGGATAGTATTCAGAAAATAGCTTTTCCCATCTCCAAACCTTGAAGATAGGATGGTTCTTGCATTAGCGCGAAGATGAAATCCAAAGTCTTTTACTTTGTCATCTAACGGGATAATAAAGTCTGTCATACGAACTTAATTTTTTGCTTAATTGATGAATATGATTCAACAACATGTATATACAATTGTGAACCATTTAATGAATTATTTGAAGAAGAATGTCGAACTCCATTGAAGTATATGTAACAGCCATTTTGGGGATGTGGCTCAATATATACGACTTCCTCGATATTCACTAAAACTGGTCTTAATCCATTATAACTCTCATGTAATTCAATAAAATAGCTCATAAAATAGAATTTAAGTTAGAAACATACTGTTACGCATGAACGCATTTTTCCTGCTAACATTAATGAAATTAGGAATATAAAAGTTTCGGTTATGCCGTATGTTTATAAATCTTAGCAGCATGGCTGTGCAAGATTATGACATACAGTCTGCTAGCTTTTTATACTGTGATCTCATATTTGTTTCAATCTTGTCATCAGGAGCATATTGCATGATTAGCGTGTTGAATATTTCAAAATAATATGCTATAATTGCAAGGATATTGTGATAGAAAACATTGATTAAGGTAGAAACATCTTCCCTTACAGCGAAAATAAAATTAAAGTTCATTTCACCGGTCATGTTCCATCTTCTGGTTGTTGTAGGATGAATTGCCCTATTAGATAGATTAATAATTGAAGAAGGATTATTTTTATCAAAGATCAGACCATAAATAACCGCAGCATTTATAGGACTCAAGATTTTGACTTTGTCGAATTCTGCTAACATCTTCTGCAAATCTTCTGATTTATAAGCAGTCGGATCATAAGACGAATCGTGCAAAAATTTGGTATAAAAACCTTCGTCATACATCATACGCATGAGAATTGTCAGATTATATACCAAGGGCCTTCGTAGTAGCGAATACGCAACTACGATTCGCCCTCTTTTTGCACAAGAAAGAGCTTCCTGTATGAAGTAGCAGAAGTCGATAACCATCCCATATGCAATTTGCTTAAATATTATACATTGTGCATCATTGGGATGTTTAGCAATAAGGAAATCAAGTGGATGATCGTACTTCAGAACATCATCTGGATTAGTGTCATCAGGCATTTTAAGTGCTGTAACTTGTAAGAAGTTGAATTTAGAATCGGTAACAAATGCCTCTATTAGTTCAACCATCTTCCATGCTTTATCATGAAGTAAAGCTTGTTCGGATGTTAACCACCTATAGCTTTGTTGTTTTAGTCGTTTTCTATTTGACATAAGTAAATATTAGATTTAGATTGGCACATTAATTCCGATTCAAAGATAGACATTGGAAAATGTTGACCGTTAGCTATTGGATTGCATTTATTCTCTTTCAAGTCAACGCCATAGAGATTTTCGACATATTCGTCCACTTCTTCTTTTGACGAGAAAGAAAGGAGTACCTCTGTTTGTTCTTGAGACAAAGGATATACCCCGAAATTTTTCACATAGTTCTTGGCATAAGAATAATAGCCGGTTGCGTAAGGCTTACTGGTATGCCTCATATAATAATCGAATACAGAGGATTCAAGAATTCTTTTGAGTACCTTTAGTTCTCTATTGTCATTATGAAAAATGGCGTAACCACAATAAATCAGCATCTCCTCGTTGTCAGTGAAGACAAAATGAGGGACATCGGCCATATAAGGGAATAAAAGTTTTTTTCCTCTATCTGAAATCGCCTGAGTACGACCAAACGCATACCATACAGGGAAATTGCCCTCTCCCTTGTCTCGGCTATCCAACTTCCTTCTGTGCAACGAAAGATACTGATAAGCCTTGGGAAATCTGTTAATAAAGACAGCTTCTGGGTATGGCTTAGAGTTTGAATCATAAGGGAAAATCACCTTTTCCAATATAGAGTCAATCTCGGATTCATCATGCAAGACATTGGGTTTAATTATGTCTCTGCAAATTTCTTTTTCAATACAAAAATTCGTGCCGTCTATATTGATATAATAATATAAATCATCCTCTTTATCAGGATGAAAGATAAAGACATCATTGGCTAAAGTCGCGATACCATTCTTTATTCGATATCGATTGCCAAGAGGAGTCCCGGTTTGCTCTATTCGATTAATTATCTGAAGTACGTTGCTTTGATTCAGATTCCATCCCTTATGATTGTCTAATTCGTCATAATTAACAATATCATAAACAAATGAAACCTTATTTTTTATTTCTTCTGATGAAGCACGATGATAATTTATAGCATTTCGCTCCTGCTTCGAGATAAATACAATACAAGTATATGCCAACTTTTTACCAAAAATCAATTCATCTCCAAAATCGATTATGTCTAGCCCCATCAGATTAGCGGATATATATTTTCGTAGTCCACGCGCATTTACACTCTTAAAGAAGGAATTAAGAGTTATGTAACCTAAGCGGCCATCTTTATTGAGTATTTTCATGCCAATTTCAAAGAAGGGTATATATAAGTCTGCATTCCCTCCATTAGCAACTTCCCAGTTCGGCAACAATGCTTTAGATTCCGGTTCTATGTTTTTGGACCTCACATAAGGAGGATTCCCGATGACATAGTCATAGCCACCGTTTATTTGAACATTATCAAACTGTAGGAAATCAAAAGACAGAGAATTAGCGCAATAAATATTAAGATCTGATTCATTGATACATTCATCGTTTGTCAAGGCTGTTAACGCAAGGAGAAGTTTCGTCCGTCTGACACTGTTCATGCTGATGTCTACTCCGTACAATCTGCTAAAAGCAAACCGATATGTATAATCACGGTCTTTTATAATCTGCGCAGCAGTGTATAGGAATGCGCCACACCCACATGCTGGGTCTATAATCAGCCCATTTTTGAATTTGACAGGATTCTCTGCAAACAGTTTATTTACGATGAAATTACGAATGTATGACGGAGTATAGATTGCTCCGTTTTTTGTCCTTTCATTCTGTGGGACAGCTTGCTCAAAAACCAAAATCACATCTTCGATTGTGATAATTTCTTCAAAAGTCTGATCAACTACCTTATCCATCAAAAAATCGGCAATGAAGCCATTTGTCGGGTGTAATTCATTATTAATAAGAAATGATCTTACAACCGCAGCGTCCAATTGCTGAGGATCCGAAACTCCACACAATATATTAAAAGTCTCTTTACGCATAGTTCCTATCTTTTCTTTGATTAGGCATTACCAGAGCCTTCTCGGCATCAGTAAATTGATACAATCTACAGCAGATTTCATCTAGCTCATTCCATAGAGCCTTGACTGCCGAAACATAACGATATGCACGAGAAGAAGCCACGATCATTCGTGAATGTAGACGCTCAATCTGCCGTGCGATATTTGCCAATTCCTTCATTTCCGTTGACATTTCTTGATATGCCATTGTCGGGAACGGTACTGGATCAAGAAATTGCTTGTTGAATTTGTAATATCCGTTTTGCTGAGGATTGGCAATCGTTTTGGCAAAGAATGCAAACGGCGTGGAATTTATAATTCCGGCCAATGCATACAGGCGGTCATCTGTAATGTCATCAATATGAATAAAAAACATATTGGCGTTGTCACAATATACATTCTCGTTATTTACAACTGCAGCTTGTGGCTCTTGCGTTGTCATTGGAACGCACAGCTTTCGATAGATTGCATTGTGATTGTTAGCGCGAGTGAAGAGATGCCAATGCTCATCATTGTCCAATGCCGGGAATCTCTGAGGTAAAGTTTGAACCTCACTTTCTATCCGTGCTCTATGACGTAAAAGATAAGAGGATGCAAGCGGAAACCGTTCTTGAAACTTTGAGAACTTTATCTCATCAGATTCACCATTATTCACATCGTAAGGAAAAATGATAGCTGTATTTTCCGGCCTTACGGAGAGAGACCGGAAATGTTCATTGCATATCAATACTCTGCAAGCCCCTTTTTCCAGTTTGAGATTGTCTTCTAAAGTTGAACATCCATAAACATAATCATTGTCAGTATGATCAACATTGATATGATAAGCAGGATCCCATAGGACTTGCACACCTACTTTTATACAGCAAGAATCACCAAGACAACCGAGATTCTGCCGCTTAGATAATCTTAACTTTGTTAACTCAGGATTGTCAAAATTCCAGGGCGTTTCAGAAATCGAATCTTTAGGTAAGGAGATTAATTCATGATTACGAGAAGACAAATAAGAGAAACTATCATCAGTTACAGACGATTTATCGCACACTAGAATTGCCACATAGGTTATCCGGTCATCAAAAAGATTAGTTTCCTCGTAATCGTGGATGTAACGTAACACCCTATTTTCTGAGATTAGTTTCCTAATACCTTTCCCATAGTCTGTCTTAAAAAATCGTTTCTGAATCAAGAATCCGAGGCTTCCTGTTGGATTAAGGAATTCAAGACCTCGTTCAATAAAGGGTATTGCCAAATCGATCTTCCCATTTTTACTTGATGCGTAACGATGCTTTATGAATGAGGCCATTGTCGGTAATTCGACATTGTAGTTCTTCACTTCTACATACGGAGGATTGCCGATTACATAATCGAAACCGCCGTCATTACTTATCGAAGGGAAAGCCTCTTCCCAATTGAATATATTGGTAGAGTCTAATTCTTCTGGGTTTTCAATCAAATGTGGATAAAGAGTTAAAATCTCTGATGAAACCAATGTATTACCACATTTTATATTTTCGCCAACCCCATTGAGAATCTTTGACCCATATAAACCGACTTGATCATAAGATTGCATATCATATCCATCAATGATTTTTAGAGACAAAGATAATTTTGCGACTTCAACGCTCTCTTGGTTTATATCAATACCGAATAGACAAGATGACACGATGTACTTCTTGCCATTGATATTCAATATTGGCTCTCCTTCAATGATGTCATAATACTCTCGACTCAATGAATTTGGATTCTCTTTGATCTTTTTTATGAGGAAATGCTCTATATAGTCGAATAAACCTACTAAAAACACGCCGCTGCCACATGCCGGATCAAGCATAGTGACAGACAGAATGTCATTAGCTGTCATTGAGTCAAAGCGATCAATCCTAAGAGTCGCTGTTATAGTATCTTTTACCAGCGACATTGGTGTAGTTACGGCTCCGTTGCTTTTTTTGAATTCGGATTTAAGTGTGTTTGTTAAAATTCCAGCCGAATTTTCTGTTAGATGGTATCCCAAGAAAATATCATATATATCGCTGATACCCTTTAATGGGATTACATCAAAGCAATAGGGTGATGGATAATAAAGATATGATAGAAGTTTGGAAAATACTTCGTTTGAAATATCTAAATTTTGTATCGTATTAAGCCTTTCAAACATAGGACCATCGTAATGTTCATAGAATTCCATATACGATGATTCCTTGAATTTGCTCCAGAATCCTTCTTCAAGATAATTATGCAACAAACCATCTTCTTCAAGTCCCTTTGCTTCACATACGCGAATAAACAGTATGCGATTCAGGATAATCTGTGTCCAAAGATTTAAATCACTAACCGAAATTTCATAATGATTGGACTCCCTTATTGATTTTGCGAGTTCAAGTCGAATAGCACATAAGAATTGAGCGAAACTCTTATCCAAAGCATCGGCTCCCTTAAATTCAACCTTGACAAAATCACTGATGACTTTATCTCTATTCAAAAAACGATTAAGAAGCTCATAATTTTCAATATATTGGTCAACCTTGAGATAATGTATCCTTGCAAAATCAGCAGTATCAGAGATATTAGGCTTTGCGGAGCAATCATATATCGCCATCTCATCAAAGTTAGTTACTATTGAATATGGCGCACCAATAGACCAGCCATAGGATCTTATTTGGAATGCAATTTTTTTATCGTCCTTTATATTGACAGTTTGTTTCTTTGCATCTATGAAGAAGAGCCGATTGTTTCCATTCATCAAAGTATAGTCTGGCTTTACATAGCGAGAACCAATACCATGCAGTCGCTCTCTCTCGGTACGATTAAGAGTTCGTTCTTGCATAACTTGACGTGTATTGTTAACATCCCAACCAAACACTTCAAGCATATCATTAATCCACATTCTAACTGTTTCTTCAGATGCCTCCTGAAGTAAACCGTTGTCTCTTGCGAATAAGAATCGTTCAATCAGTATTGAAAATCTATTTTTAGATCCATCATTATTCGGATTTAATGCCGTATTCAGTTAAACTCTCAGATACAATACTCAAGATTTCATCTGGTTCTTCATCTTTTGATAATAGGTCATAGACTTTACTAGCCAACCATAGTTTCCTCAGATAATCAAAATCTATGCCATAGAATACCGCCAAAGCCTTGATGTGCTCCTCTCTGGCGATTCGTTCACCATTCTCAATCTTACAATATACAGCATTATCAATACCAATCGCAGAAGCGACTTGACGTTGAAGAAGACTATGTTCTTCTCGTAATGATTTTAATTTATCTTTCAAAAGCATGGCCTTATATATTTTGATGCAAAATTAAACAAAGAAATTGAGACGGCCAAATAAATTGACAAATAATGTCAAGACAATATTTTGCAATACAGCTTGAATTTACACATGGGTTTTACGGATATATAAATATCGTCTCAGTTGATAAAAAATATTGGGAAAAGGAGCTGATATTTATATGGGTTTTGGGACAAGTCGATGAATGGAAGGGAGAAAGGGTATATATAAATAATCGCCCCATTTGTAAAAATTGTGAATATCTGGCTGACAGACTTTTACAAGCAAATCTATTTGCATAATTTTGCCGTTGTATTGATACGATGTCAATTGCAGAGACATCTTTTCAGATGGTGAACACGGGAATGCCTGCAACACTTCCCCGACGACCATAACCGCTAATATTTCATATCATGGCGGACAATTCTAATTTTCAATCAAATCAGGCTGCCAACGCAGTGCCTGTCTCACCCGTTAAAGAAATCCTCACTATCGAGGAAGCAGCTGAATTTCTAAGCGTGTCGAAAAGCTATCTCTACAAGCAGACCAGCGCACAGGCAATTCCCCATTACAAGCCGACCGGCAAGCGGTGTTACTTCAAGCGAAGCGAACTTGAAGCATGGATTCTCGCCGGAAGAATCTCGACAAAGTCTGAAATCGCGCAACGGGCGAATGCCTATTGCCTCAAGACCCGAAAGTGATGTGCGCCGAGATTATCTCTTTCAATGCGGAGTTGTCGCCTCCAATCTACGGACTTCCGGCGACGATGCAGAAGATTATCCGTGAGGTGTCGGAGAAGCGTCAGGCTGCAGTCGACTTTGCGCTCGGTCCTGCACTTGGAGCCGCAAGTATTGCTATCGGAAGTCGGATTGTGCTCAATGCATACGGTTATAGCAATCGGCTAAACCTGTGGATTATGATGATTGGGCGCAGTACGGCTAACAAGACTGCGCCGATGAAGGACATCTATGCCCCCTTGTACAAAATCAACAATCGGCTTTTTGATGAATACAGCGCGAAGGTCGAAGCCGTAAAAGTCGAGCGAGCCGCCGGAAACGACAAACCACTTCCCAAGACAAGCCAGATTCTGATTGAGGATTCTACGCCCGAAGCACGCAATCAGGCTTTGGAGGACAATCCGCACGGACTTCTCAACAGCCGCGAGGAATTGACGGCAACTATCGGTGACATTGGACGATACGGCAGCAGCGGCGAGCTGAGCGCATTGCTATCCCTTCGAGACTGTACTCCGTTCTCATCCAATCGCAAAGGCGAAGGACTGAAAGTCATCAAGGCTCCGTTTTATTCGTGGGTGAGCGGCATTCAGCCGGGAATGTTGAAACCGACATTCGACAATCCAAAATTTCTGTCGATGGGATTCCTCAACCGATTCCTGGCATTCTATCCCACCGATATGCCAAAACGCACGGCACGGAAATCGCCGGAGTCTGTGACGATTAATCCTGTTATAATCGAGGCTTGGGACAAGCTTATCATTGACACATATAATAATGTAGCGACATTGACAATCACGTCTTCCGAGTCGGCGATAGATGTATATTGCCGCTTCGTTGAAAACTCTTTTCGAGCAGATGAAGCATCGGCAACTGACTACGAAGCATCTATCTGGGGTAAGTTGAGAATCTACGTTCTTCAGCTTGCCGGAATCGCCTGTGTGATGAATGCCGTCGAACAAGGAAAGCAACCGTCAGTTGTCACTGCGGAGCAAATGAGCTGGGCCGTTGATATGGCATACTATTCACAGGCGTCTCAACTCCGTATGCTGACGGACATAATCGGTCCGGCCAACGCAACAGCTCAACTCACCAACAAGGAACTGATGCTTTTGCTGGAGAGTCGGTTTCCGAATCTGGTAAAGTCAAAGCTTGCCGACGCAATCGGTGTGGATCCTCGCCAAGTCAGGCGATGGATGAATGAATAACAATGTCCTACGTCCTATGTCCTCTTCAAAATCATCTCGGTAGGACGTAGGACATAGGACAGTACCAAACAATTCTTATCAGCTCATGAATATTCTTGAAACTCCTATAACAATATTCGACAGCGTTACATCGACTAACGGTCGTGTCGCATCACTTGCCGAATTCCTCGATGACACGTCATCGCATCAACTTATCCAACAAATCCGGATGACGGAGGGCAAAACAGAGCGCACCCGACTAAAGTCCGGGCTGCCATGCGCTACCATTTCGGCAATCTGCCCCGACGGACGCAAGGCTGATGGTGCCTTCGAGCACACAGGGTTAATCTGCATAGATATTGACGGACAGGACAATCCCGTATTTGGAAGTGGTGCCGAATTGAAAGCCGAGGTTTGTAAGGTTTCGGAAGCGGCATATTGCTCACTCTCGGCGAGCGGTAACGGATGCTTTGCCATCTTTCGGTTGTCGCATCCAGAAAATCATCTCGGGCACTTCCTTGCACTGCAACGACTGTTCAAGTCTCGCCTCGGTATTGTCATTGACGGGCAGTGCAAGGATGTGAAACGGCTCCGATTCGCCTCCTATGATTCGGAGCCATATATCAACGACAATGCCGAGCCATTTCGAATAATAGATGCGGCAACAAACCCCAAACCTAATCCGACAAAAGCGTCAATGGCAATGGGACAGCGGTCTTGGAATGAAAATCCGGAAACAACACTTGACAAAGTGGCGCGTCTGACCGAAGAGGTTGTAAGACGAGGTATAGACCTAACTGATGGGTATAGCAACTGGGTTGAAATCGGCATGGCGTTGGCGAATCTTGGAGAAGCAGGACGAGAGTTCTTCCATGCCGTCAGTTCCGTTTACCCCGGCTATGACCGGGCAAAGGCCGATACAAAGTTCACAAACCTTCTCAGAACGACCCGAAGGGTGACAATAGCAACATTCTTTCACCAGTGCGAGGTCCACGGTGTCACTCTCGATAGAACCGACTGACAGAACCCAATGCGCTTGCGCGAATTTAGCATGTAGCCGTATTACCCGGTATCGGGGTAGCCTAATACCCCCTTCGGATTGAAAATCCTCAGAGAGTTGCCGCATCGGCAGTGTCTGAGCAAGCTCCTGAATGACGATTTTTCGTATGTGAATAGCCGTAGATCCGTCAAAATGGCTCTCAAAAGGCGTATGTTCCCGAATGTGCTGCTTTGGCGTAGGCTTGCCGTATAAAACCCAGCATGGGGAGCCTACTTCCCCCTGTGGGCATTTGCGACAACTTCCGTTGCCGAGTCCAAGCCTACTGCGAGCATGGTTTTATATGGCAAGAAGGCGATTATGCTTGCTGGGTTTACTCCAGTCTGGTTGGTCAATGGTATGGCTCTCTTATTCGGCTGCGGCATACGGCAATTCAGTTTGACAATTAACCGACTCGGCAGCATACCCAAAGTTGAGAAACACTATCCGATTATAAAAGCTATATGTTATGCGGCAATTCGATGTGAAATTCAGAAAAGATAAACCGAATTTCGTTATCCGAAAAGTCAGACCTTAATTTTGGATTCTAATAGCCCTATCTGGCCTGCCAAACGATACTGGATTTTAGAGCCGAGCTCCTACAATAATGGGATAATCGATTAGAAATCTCAATTATTGTTGCTCTCAAACAGACTATTCGGTTGCCACACTCAATTCAAATCTGATATGACATCACATAATTTTCTTACCGAGCGTTAGAATGATACATGGTTCGGCATCGGGCTAAAAATGTTGCCATATCTCGATACGAAAAGTTATTCCGGTCGATAAAACATCATACTAAAATTTTTTGTCGATTCTTTCTTTGCATGACCGACTTTTGCAGTACACTTTCGCATTGAGTACACTTTTAGTACACCCGGGAAACAAGAAACCCCTTGAAAATCAGTCGATTATCAAGGGGTTGGAGTGCCCAGAACAGGACTCGAACCTGCACGGCTCTCACCACTCGCACCTGAAACGAGCGCGTCTACCATTCCGCCACCTGGGCATTGGTGGTGCTCAATCGGGGTGGCACAGGGGCCTCGACCGATTTGCGCTGCAAAGGTAATGCTTTTTAGCGGATGCCACAAGAGGCAACCCGCGTTTTTTGAATTTTTAACATTTGGGGAGGTCGTCAAGGGGGTGTTTAGCCCCAATGCAATTTATTCCGGAGGAGCTTGGGGAA
>ENA-OYYZ01000385-OYYZ01000385.1-human-gut-metagenome-genome-assembly--contig:-NODE-385-length-24885-cov-5.615022_pt1 | contig 24885 bp, 19 predicted proteins | sample MGYA00243256_ERZ653463 | MGnify/ENA primary metagenome ERZ653463 (study PRJEB26926, sample SAMN06165173) | human gut metagenome | biome: ENVO:00009003; feature: ENVO:2100002; material: ENVO:00002003... | reverse complement strand
CCATCTGACGCTCCCACGCATACATCTGAGGCTGATGCGCCCGGATTCGTTCATCATACATCTCATGCGGCATTACCTTAGTTGTGCTTTCGACTTTATAATATGGGCATCCGTGGAAGGTATGCGGACGTTCGCCCCATACCCAGCCATCGAAGTGCATGGCAATCACTTTATTCCCCGGACGGTCAGGCACATCAACATAATGAATCTTCACATCAACCGCGGGCTCTAATCCGGCAATAGCCTGTGCAATCTCACGTTTGGTCGTATCCGTAACCTGCTGTCCAAGAATCTTCAATCCTGTCGGAGCAACACCGAATATCAGCCAGCCGCCATCCGTATTGAGAAACGCACACGCCGAGTGCATACCGTCTTTAAGTTCGCCGGTAGTCTTCTTCAGTTCCAGAGTCCGTGACTCGTCCGCCGCAATCAGAGCCTTTATATCGTCAATAGTCATTTCCATAATTCAGCCAAAATTACTAAAATCGTCATCCATCATATCGTAATCGTCCGGCTCATCATTGATAGCACACACCACATTGGTCGCCGAGAACCAACAACAGTTGTTCTCGTCATCCCAAACCGCCCTCACCTCGCGGTCATTGAAAAACCGTATCGACTTCTTACTCATAGAGGTTTAGTCGGCAATAACGCTTTAGCTTTACAATACATCTCAGTCAATCCGGATAGGATTCTTTAATTTTCGAATAGCTTTATCGGCACACAACGTCGTATCTAATATTATAAGCTCATCCCCTACACGGTTAGATGTACACTGAGACAAGGAATATACATATTTGACAAAATTGGGATATAGCTCACGTATAAACTCTGTGTTATCATATGAGACAAGCCAATATTTTCGAATCTTTAGAATTCGATTCCTTAAATCTTTATGGTTATCTTCGTTAAAAAAATTCATATATAAATCACTTCCTTTTTTTACATAAGGAGGATCAATATATATAAACATTGGCTTATGTTTACGATTGAGCTTTTTTAGAAATTCTGTTCCATCTAAGCAATATAAATGGATAGCGTGACCAACATAGCCGATACGCTTAATGCGATCAATGAGGTCTTCTTTATTGAATCTTGCATTAATTTTAAATTTGCCGGTTTGATTTGGTCCGCCAATGGGTCCACCAGTTATAATTCCAGACACATTTGTCCTATTAAGGAAGAAAGTTGCTTTGGCTAATTCAAAGGGGTCTTCCGTCAAAAGATTGCTGTATACCCGTTTCGCCCAGTTCCAAGTTCCCATTGTTATGGGGACGTCCTTAATCCATTCGCAAAAGTCATCAGTTCGTTCTATAACGCTACTCCAAAAGCAATAGATTGAGCGATCTAAGTCATTAAGATAAATCTCAGAAACTATCCCATCCAATAATAAATGAAGTGCGAGTCCGGCTCCTCCAGCAAATGGCTCAGCATACACGCATCCATCTAACCCATTTTCACGGATTAGCTCTGACATAAATGGGAAAATACAGTTTTTTCCACCAGGGTATCTTAATGGCGAATAGAACATAGTTATTTTTTTCTCTTTTTGTCTTTAACTTCAATTGGAGTAATTCGAACAGATGATGCAATGCGATTAAACAACTGAATAAACTGTTCAACGAATCTCTGTGCTAATAAGTTGTTCTCAGATGAATCTTTTTTCCATCTGTTCAATACTCTATCTACCCATCCTTTGTGTTCGAGCACTTGTTGCCTAAACCACGCCTTAGCAGCTTGACGACCAGACTCTCCACCTGCCATTATATCATTTACATTGTAATCCTTAAAACAAACTTGAAATGTATAATCTGGATGTACAGTTGACCAGAACGAGTCTTTGCTGTCTAATTTAGAAATAAAAGATGCGAACCATCTTTCAGGAGAAAGGTTGGTAGGAAGATATAGCCAATTGTTGCTTTTAATCTTTTTAAGTTTCTTTTGCTGAGCAACATCGGCAGATACATCCCCATCAAAGAATATAATGCTTTCTGGGAATGTGAAAGTCGGAATCTTTCTTTCAAGTAAATCGATAAGGGTGTTACAAGAAAATGGAGATGTGATAAATGACAATCTAGACAGATTACCTTTAAGTAAACTTTTAGCTACCCAAATTGTTTCAAGGTCTTCTGAATATACTGTCACTTTATTAGGTCGCTCATCTTCCGTATTCACTCTCAGACGATTTCGAATTGAATGGAAACTTGCCCCTTCAAGAACATCAATAGTATCTCCCAACTTCTCTAAATAGATTAGTTGAATTTGATTCGCTGTTTTGGGATTTTGGCGAGTCTCATTATAAAGGCTGCTACCTATTTCTAGAAGCATCAGAGAATGAGTTGTGAATACTATCTGAATTCTGTATTTTTGAGAAAACCGTCTTAGAATTTTCAGTAATCGTTCTTGCGAACCTGGATACATTGTTGCATCCAACTCGTCAATCAGAAGTACGCCACCTTTATAAGTTCTCCCGTATTTTTCGCTTAATCTTTTAAATGACAACAACGCTAGGATAATCTTACCAACATTATCCTGACCCGCTGAATTTTGCATCCAATCGTATAAATCAGTTGTTATACCAAGCGTGGTTTTATTAGAACCCTCGATTACACTTGTTTCAACAATACGATCAAAAGAAATCAGAATTTTATTATGAAGCTCCTTGAAAAGTTTGATTTCTTCTTCTGTGAACGATTCGTTTTTGGAATGAATCTTTGGGTCCTCTCCAATTGGAATAAGTCTTTTAAGACTTAAATATATGACAGGATATCGAAGATATCCTGAATCCTTCTCATGCGTTCCCTTCTTCCAAAATCGAATTATGCCCTTTCCTTTATCTCTATATATGCTCTCTACAGTATATGGTTCCTTCTCCAATGGGGATTCAATTGTCCATTCATGCTCACCTTTCTTGTCATAAGTTGGTGAAAGCTTGAATTTATCGGCATATTGAGACCAGTAAGATCCCCCACACAAGGGCTTTTCATCACTCATCTCAGGATGAAGACGAAGGCTAAATGGTTGACCTAACAGTCCAAGCAGTGTTGTCTTTTGAGTGCCATTTTGGCCGGCAATAATGGTAATGTTGGATCCAAGTTTGAAACCGACATTCTTAAAACCGTGAAATTTAGTTATGTGAATCTTGTCAATAATCATATCACATTGGTTTAATCATGGATTCGATGAAGGCGATTTCTTCGTCGGAGAGGTGGTATTTGGCGTAGAGTTGAGTGTCGATTTCTTTCACGCTGTAGCTCCAGTCAATATCGCTATTCTCCGTGAAGTCTTGCATTGGCACATTCGCCCATGTATCTTTGGGATTGTGTTGGGTGGCTTTAAGGGTTCCTAATAAACACCTGGCAAATTTTGACTTGACGTATTTCAAACACGCGGATGCCTCCTCAGCTGAGGCAAACTTGCCGATGCTGAGGAAGGTATCCGTGTGTCCGATTACCGGCACGCCGATTACCGGCGTGCTGAGCACCTCGCCGATGGCACCTGTTCCATTCGCCTCAGGCACAAATACGTTATAGTAATTCAAGTAATCGCATGGCTGTAAATATTTGGCGTTTATCCATCGCGTTTCACGACCTCCTTTGACCCTGCCCATTATCTGAACGCCTTTATCAGAGAGCTTATCTTCTGAATCAACAAAGATTTCAGTGAGATTCTCAAAGGCATTAGATGTAATTTTAGCAGCAGTACCCTTTCCTTGAATCTCATATATACGTGGCACTTCGGTCAATGCTAAATCTGAGAAACGATATATGCCTTGTGATGAAACAGTTTCAGAAAAAGCCCCTCGAACAAAGTCTTTATGAGTCCTTACTTTGTCCATTATAGAAACAAGTTGAGGAAATTCCGAGAAGAATCCAATTGCCCCAAACTCCTTGTTAGCATTTCTAAGACCAATAGCAACTCCGCCCTTAATATCTACAGTCGGGAATACTTCGTTGGATTTCTGGAAGTAGTCTACGACTTTAAAATGAGGGTCTGCCAACATTCTATTCATCCATTCGGCAGGTGTCTGACCGGCCTTGAATAGATAACGTCCGGGGGTAATTAGAGAAACTATGGGTGAAAGTTTAAACGCAGCATCGTAGAATAGGTGATAAATAGGAGCTTTACGAGTGCTTTCTCCTTCCTCCTGATACGGTGGGTTTCCGATAACAGCTTTTATTTTCACGTTTTTTCCTACTAAGTCGCCCACCTTTTTGATGAAAAGTTCGGGCTGATTTTTGATTTTGTTTATAAGGTCTTCCGGTGCCCACATATTGGTCTTTCCTTTGCGGAATCCAAGGAGTGTGCGGCGAGTGATTGATTTAGCCATTGGAGTTTTGCAGATAACAAAGATGTTTTCTGCAACGGCTTTATCCCAAATGGCCTGATGTTCTTCGAGGGATTCCGGCGAGAACATCTCGTCGCGCAGCCGCGAACGATAGATGTTATAGGCGAGGTACAGCGGATATAGACCCGACTTTGAATTTATTTCAAGAAGGTGGCTATCCGGTGTGAACACCTCGGCGGTAACATCTCCACGGTCGACAAAGCGCGGTTCTTCGATGGTTTCCGAGAAATCCTCGTTATAGAATGTATAACCGCCCAGTGTGTCGCTCATGTGCATATTCACGACACGCCACGGAGTCAAGACTGTTTCCTTGTCGGGATTACGGAACGTAGCGAAGATGGCGGCAATACGCTCGATGCGTTCCTCAATAGAGAGACGGTCGGCGGCGCGAGCCATCTGACGGATGCGCTTAGCGGCGGAAGTAAAGATGTCGGGGTCGTAATATTTTTTGAAGGCGTTGAAGCGTTGTTTGGTAACGCCACGCGGCATAAATTCTTCCCACGACTGAGCATCGACGAGTTGAGTGAAATTGTCGATAGTCAATTCTTCATCCTCGTTCTCTACTTTTGCGCCGTAAATCATCAACGGCATACGGATGGAGATGCCGCGAAGAATGGAAATTGCGTCCTCCTTGACTTTTTTCTTTTTCTTTAATTCTTCGAGGCGCGCCTTTTCTTCTTCCGTGAGTTCGCGTTTCTTTTTCTTTTCGAGTTTTTCCTTTTCGGCATATTCCTCGTTAGTAAGACCCTGATCGTTTACGGTAATGTCGTTGCTTTTACCCATCGCCTTAGTCTGACCTATAATGCCTTTCAGCTCGTCGAACTCCCGAATGTCAACATCAGAGAGTTTCATAAGCTCGTCGTTGTAGAGGTAGCCGTCCTCAAAACCGTTCTGTACCACACGCTCAACGTAAACCCGTTTGAGCTGCTGGAGCATGTGGTTTTCGTCAAGTTTTTTCATTTGGCTACCCTCAATAGAAATAATCGGGCAGAAATTTAAGAAATCGGCGAGTTGCTGACGGTCAGAACCGCTTTGTTTCCCTGCCTTTCGGGAAATCTTGGCGGTTTCGGCAAGAACTTTGAGAGTGCGGTCGGGAGCAAAGTCAAACACATAACAATCCTCCTTAACGCGTCCATTGATTGTTGCCGGTGTCTGCACACGGAAAATGGTCTGCATATATGCCGATGCGGCAGTATTGAAGCTGCCCGACAGCATAAACACGCCTGTCCACGGTTTGACGCTCACACCGGTGGTAAGTCTGCCGCAAGAGAGCGTGATGGTGCGCGTCTTGTCGGGGTCGGGGCCGATAGCGTCTGTAACCTTTTTGAGAGCTTCTTCGTTAGCTTCTTCCTCGTCACCGTCGCCTGCCACGTTGACAATCTCAAACAACCCGAACACCGGGTGATTGCGCAACATAGCGGCAAGAGCTTTTGCCGACTTAACGCCCGGTACCATCCACAGGGTGTGACGGAAGATGTCGCGGTAGCGTTTATTGGCAAACGGATACATACTTTCCTCGTCGGTCTTGGTGAGAAGGTCGAGGAAATTCTGAACGTGGCTGCGGTGTACAAATTCGCCGCTGTCGTTCACGCGGAAAAACTCGCGGAAGTTAAACGCGATATCTTCATCGGCATATTCGTTCATAAGTCTGCCGAGGTCGTAAGTGTAGATGTTCAGGCGAGGTAGACCGGCGTATGGATTATGGTCACCGGGGTGGTCAATATCCCACTGCGCTTTTGCGCGTTGCTCCATGACATAATCCCAAGTGTAAATTTCTTCCTCCTTGAAATCGTCGAGCAGATTGAACGGTGTGCCGCTCAGACGAAGCACTTTCGTCTTCTCCTTGGTAAGCTCTTTCATCACAGCCTTACCAAGCTCGGTCTGAGTACCCTCGTGGGCTTCATCTACAATGATGAGATCCCACGGGGTCGAGAAAATATCGTTATTCTTGTCGAAGTTACCGCCTACAAGCTCAGAGCCTCGGAGGTCTTGCATAGAGGCGAAATAAATGTATCGACATTCTTCCCGGCGGGCGCGTCGTTCGAGAGAAACGAAGGTGTCGCCGTTGGTTTTTGAGCCATAAGCGTATTCGTCGGAGTCATAGAATATTTTGCCGAAGTCCTCGAACCAGCCCGCATCGACCACCGGGCGGTGAGTGAGGATAAGGACGCGGCGGAAGTCGCCACGCTCCTTAACGACTTGCAGGGCCGAGAGCGTTTTACCAAAACGCATCTTGGCATTCCATAGCATCTGATTGCCTTTCTTGAACTGTTTGAGAGTTTTATCGATGGCTTCGCGCTGTTCCGGGCGGAACTGTATGGGCGATTGTCCGACAGAGATTTCAGAACCTTTCAAGGCTTTGCGACCCTCCTTGACAGCGGCGATAGCTCGCTTGGCAGTTTCGAGGTCGCAGCAGAACCACTCGTTTGCACCGTTCACCTTATCAAACACTTTGCGTTTGATACCGCTGCGGAGAAGCACTTCGTGAACCTCCTTGTCATTGACGGCGGCAATTTTGCCGTCGCGCACGAAAATTGCGATTTCCGTGTGCAAGAGTTCATAAGTGATTCCGGCAGTCTTGGTGTACTGGTCAATACGAGCCTTGGCCGCTTTATTCAGCGCACTGCTGTTGGGCGGCAGCGTAATGTTGCCGTCCTCAAAAGTGGCTTCGCCAATTTTAAGGCAGTCGCTGTGAGCCGCATCAGGTATGCGGAACACATAGATTAGCTTGGCTTTCAGATTCGAGAAATATTCCATGGCCGATTATTTGATAAGGTCGATGAATCGGATTTTTTGTTTGGATTTGGGTGCGCTCCAGTCCTTGATTAGAGCGTAAGTGCCATTATGGGCGCGGATGTCGCCATTCTTGCAACCTTGGCAGGGGGTGATGGTCTCGGTCTCGCCGAAAAGGTCGACAACGACAGTACGACGGTCGCCGCACGAGTTGGGGATAACACCTTTGAGGCCGTCCATCTGCCAAATGTTCCAAGAGATAATGTAGGCTATATATTGCAGAGACTTCAGTTGCGGCTCTTTGCCGAACTTGGCACGGAAATAGTCGAGGAAAGTATAAAGGAGAGCTTCGCGAGCAAGCACGAGATTGTCGCCCTGCCACTCGAAACCGTAAATGCTCATATATGCGGCTTGTGCCGCTTTGAGCCATTCGCCGGTTGTTGAGGTGTTTTCACTGACAACGCGGAGCTTGCGGTCGAGAAGTCCGATGCGACGCTCAACCGGGATAGGCTCACCTGTCACGGTGTCGTATCGGCTGACAAGATAAGGAGCCTCGCCACAAGTTATTTCGAGGCGGTTTTCATTCACATAGTCGCGCCAAGTTTTACCCTCGGAAAAAACGACAGGCTCGGCATTGACAATCCACGAGTGGAAACCATCGGGATTATCAACCTCAGTGTTGAAAACGCCCTCGCGTCCAAACCAGGCATTATCGACGAGGTTGTTCTGCTTGTTGCATATCCACGAAGGGGTGAACACCTCGGCCATCTCGCGGCTGCGCTGTTGCTGCTGCTCGCGAGACTTGACAGCTCGCGGCACGATTATGTTACCGTTAGAGCCGGTGATGGCTTCTATCTTGATTTGGTCGCAGTACTGATAACCCTTCCCTCTGTCAGCATAGTTGTCGGTAGCCCAGAAAATGTTGACCTGCTCAGTATCGCTGCTTAAAGTATGGTCTTTAAGCAGCGTGTTAAGCAGTTCGGGCGACAGCTCGAAGATTTCATTTTCTTTTATGTCGACTTGCGGGTCTGTCATAGAATATAGAAAACTCCAGCGCAGCTATGCGAGGCCGACCAAAGCCTTTAAGCGACTACGTTGGAGCTTCCAATGTTTTTGTTTACGGCATTTGCCGTTATGTCGTTGTAATATTCTTGGTCATTTCGCATACAATGCTTAAGATGCAAAGTTAACTATTTTTCGTGAGATTAACGGTATGCAATCCTAAAAATCTGCGAGTTGATTCAATCGAACTATTGTTTTCGACATCTTTCCCATGTAACGTGTATCTCATAATGCGGTTCACAAGACACATCAAGGATACTTGTTTGAGAGAATTTCTAATGCTGTTGAATGGGATGCACATCCGGAGAAAAGGCGCAAATCATCGCAGTTAAAAATCTCTAACGGATGACAATTATTTCAAATCCATTTGCTCATGCTTGCCGCCATCTTCCGCAAAAGTACACTATTAGTACACTACAATCTACGGATATTGCTGATAATCAGGATAATTATGGATGTATATAGAAATTTTCCAGATTTTCATCAGAAACAGTTGCGGAACTATGTTATCCTATATTTTGACACGGCTGACTCTTCAGCCGATATTATTTGCTATTTTGCGACTGCAAAGTTAGCAAATTTTCATGAGGTTGTCAAGCCTCAATTTCTCCGTTGGAATTGATGTGGTGCTTCTTACGGAGTTGAATCAGTGTCTTTTCGGACACATCCAGCAGTTTCGCGGCACCTCTCCAAGTTCCGGCACGGATATAAGCCTTGATGATTCGCTCTCTTTCCGCTTTCGGATTGCGGTGAGTCAGATCTTCGGCGGTATCAGGCTGGATTTCGCTGAAAATAAGGTCATCGGCTGAGATTGTATCGCCGTCGGCATGGAAGGCGGCAAATAGAACTGTGTCTTTCAGTTCACGGATGTTGCCGGGCCACGGGTGTAGTTTCAGTGCCTTGATTGCCGAGGCATCGAGCCGTTTCTTCGTTTGCGAGGTCTTCTGTTCATATATTGCAAGAAGATAATCGGCAATGTCCGGAATATCGTCCGTCATCTCGCGCAACGGCGGTACGTTGATGGATGACTGACGCAACATGAAGAAAAGATTGTCGCGGAAATCTCCCTCGGAAAGCATCTTCATCAGCGAGCCGTTGGCGGTGCATATAATCCTGACATCGGGATGTTCCTCCGAGAGAATATGCAGAAGCACCGATTGTTTCTCGAAGTTGAGTAACTGGATATTCTTTACGATGATTGTGCCGCCGTCAGCGTTCTGAAAGTAGCTCTTGATGCGGTTATACATCTCATTGCGGTCGGATTTAGGGTCATGAAGCCCGACGAGTTCGGCTCCACCAGCCTCGATTACCGTTATCGGCTTTTGCGTCCGGGAACTTTGGAGATAGATTTGCCGTGCTATCTGCTCCTTGCCCATGCCGCTCTCGCCGAAGATGATGCAGTTGGCATTTGTCTCGGCGATACGTCCGATAGCTTGTTCAATCTCCCGGAACTTCGCGCTCCGTCGAGGAATCAGCGCATTGTCAAGCTGAATTACGATGCTTTCCGGCTTGACGTATTTGTCAACCGTTTCCACAAGCTGTTTGTCGATAGCCGGACGCTGGATAACATCGACGGCTCCGCCATCACGCATCACCGAGAGAATATCCACGGCGTTATAGTTGTCTACTATGGCAATGACGGGGAACTTATAGCCCTCACGCTTTTGCCAGTTGATTAACTCCTGTGCCGTGCCGCCGGTGAATTTCATCGCCGCGACTACGACAGCTCCCGGTGGCAGTTTCGCCACCTCGTCTTTTGCTGCGCCAACATCCTCCGCAACAATCGGGTCATAGCCAGCCTTAGTCAAAAGACCGGCCATTATCCTGCTGTCGTAGGTTGACGCATCAACAATTAGAACCTTGTTCATGCAAGTATTTATTAAAAATATAGTTAGAAACAACTCTATGTTGTTATGAAAGAGTATCATTAGAAACGAAAACCGATTATAATGGAGCCATTCTCCATAGAATTTACGAAAGTATATCCATTTGCAAAATAATATCCGCCATCTACCCGCAAGACAGCCGATGCAAACAATGATTTATGGTTGTATGTCAAAGACATCTTGCTGTGGCAGTTCAATGATAAGGAATGTTCTCCATTATCTGACGGAATTCTGTTATCTTCATATATTTCAGTATGTTTATAACCAAGTGTCGGAAGTATTGTAATGTTGTATAGCCAATTGTGAGGCATGGCCAAATTGTATGAATAGCCGCCTGATAGTGTAAAATCCATATGGTTATATTTATGATACTTGATTACAGAAATATCAGAATTTACTATGTCATTCTGAGATATTATTTTGCTAAAATCCATTTCTATTTTATGATTTTCCAGACTGATTCCGGCAATCCAAGAACCACAGGAGCGTAACTGATATTTTGAATAACAGTAAGCCGCTGCATGAGAAAATTTGCGATTATTAAAGAAATAATACAGATTGAACATTTTGGAAATATGATTCCTTTTGTCAATACGATGATTGGTATAGTCTGCCAAATCAGTATTGCCGGCGTACCTTATGTATGTATCGCCTTCGGATTTTGTTGAAACAAATTCTGCATAAAAACGGGCACAGGTAAATGAGATACTAAATGTCTTGTTGTCATTGTTATTCCCGCTTATTAGTTTATTTATATTCCATGTATAGCCAATCCCAACGGCCATAAAATTCAAATTAAGGCCTATATCTGAATTAAGATCGGTAGATAGCACGAGAGGCTTTCCCCGAAATTTATAAGCATAGGTCTGGTGCCAATTATGACTGTGTAAATACACTTTCCAATTATGACCGGTACCTCTGACATAGGTGGTATCATAAGAATTGAACACCCTATCTCCCCAATTATATACTTTGCGGCAGAAATCCAGAAATTTAGGGTATTGAATTCGGTTGTCATTTATATTGAAATTCGCCTGTCGTAATTGCTGGAACCATGTATCTTTCCGTTGTGATACAGCTTCATTGCACTCATCGGGTTGCTGCGCTTGGGCATCAATTATGGAACCCATTGGTACGAGCACTAAAAGTATATGTAACAAGTTTTTTATAATCTGTCGCATATCCCTTATATTCTCGGTGAGAAGAATTTGGGCTTGAATACTATACCGGCACGTAACATGGTGCTATGATGATTATAGTCAATCAAACTTTCTGCATAGCCAATGTATAATTGAGCAAATAACCAAAGATTGGTCTTTTTATGTAATTGCCAACTTACTTCCGTCATTATATTGAACTGTAACCCTTTGCTTTTCTCTATTGTAAAACCGGCCATGAGCTTTCTGTTGACAGTCTGTATTTCCGTACCTAAAGAGAAAATGCCTTTGTACTTAACAAGGTCTCGGTTGTTGCAACCATCAACTATCGGTATCCATATCTTTCCGAACACTCTGATTCTTTCTGTAACATATAGATTGCCGCTTAAAGCAATTCTGTTCCAGCTTCGGCTGGCATCTCCGTCACGTCCGTTGCTTTCATGCTCGATTATAAGTGAGGTGGAGCCTAAGTATCTGTCCCCGCGATAATACGGTTTTGTCCATGCTATACCGGGATTGAAATTTATATCGCGCATAGGGAACGAATCCTCAAATACATTCCAGAAAGCCACCTGTGTATATATCAGAGAAAGATATGTGTCCCACGGGAGCGAGGCGGTTGTCAGTCTGAACGCCAATGACACCTGAAACTTGGCATCGGAGTTGTGCTTTGTCGGAATTTCGGACAATGATGTACCCATAACGATGTAATTGTCTTTGTAAAGGCTAAAATATGGCGCGGTGTTCAATTCCCGGCGCATACTGTCTGCCATTGAAACACCCGAAGGCTCGACGGATATAAGCTGTCCGAAGCATTGTGGGGGTGTCATGGCTATGAAAAATACAAATGTTATAATCAAAACCGGTATCATTGTCAATTCTTGGTTTATCTCGGTTAGGGTGGTGAGTGTCGCCTCCAAAACGGCACTGGCATTTCTGGTATCACAGTGTCAATAATAGCGTTCATGATAGATGTATAATGATAATTCCTTGTTGTCGTCAAAGCTGATATTGCCTTCTCGCGCCAGCCATCCGACAGCAGCATAGATTGCCTCCGACTCAAGCCCGGTGGTCTGTTTCAGTTCCTGTACGGAGAGTTTTCCTTTCTCGTTGAGTGTCCGCCAAATGATGCCGGACCAGATTCCAATCAAATCTTTATCCATAAGTCAGCAAATGTTTAAGTGTGCTCAATGCAATTTATATAACTGTTCTCTATAATCGGTCGGAGACATACCGGTCTGCGCTTTAATATATTTCCCAAAAGATGAGCTATTTGAGAAATTCAAAGCATACGCTATCTCTTTCAGCGACTTGGATGTGTGAAGAAGTTGATGAGAAATGACTTCTATCAGCTTTCTGTTTATCCAGAAGTTTGCCGTTTGCCCACTTACCTTCTTTATGATGGTTGAGAGATATTTGGGTGTAACACATAACATTGACGCATAAAAGCTAATTTGTCGTTCTCTTGTGATGTGTTCTTCGAGTAACGAGTTGAATTCCTGTGTCATCATTTCGCTTCTTGACAAGTGTTTCTGATTGTCACTCCGGAGCATGATATTTATGCTGATTTTGCCATCTTCAGTCAAAGTCTTTAGTGCTTCTAGCAAATCCAATGCAGACAAACCACTTGTGTCGAGCAGTGTTTCATATGGAATCATTGCGGGCGTTCCCTCTATTATAGAAAGGAGACGTGAAATGTCGGATGAAGTAACCATGACGTTTGGAATCAATTCCTTTTTTTATATGTGAATGCAGCCAATGCGCAGAATAATATTGCGAATCCTGACAGGGCGAAATATTGCGCCGAGAGGTCGGCGATGCCGGCACCTTTAAGATATACGGCACGCATTATCTCGATGAAGAATCTCGGAGGTACGCCATAGGTTATATATTGCGCCCACTGCGGCATAGAGGCTATCGGTGTAAAAAGTCCGCCCATAAGCTGAAATATCATTATGAAGGCAAACATCATGAAGATGCTTTGCAGAATTGTAGCCGATTTATTTGCGATTGTAACCCCAAGCCCCGACATGACAAGGCTGAAAAGAATAGCCGCGAGATAGATGCTGCCAATGTTTCCGGCCGGCACAAGTCCATATACAAGCCATCCTATCAACATTCCAACCGTTATGACAAGTAAACCTACTACCCAATAGGGTATCAGTTTCGACAGTACAAAAGTCAATCTTCCTACAGGTGTCACGTTCATGGCCTCAATTGTTCCGGTTTCCTTTTCACTTACAAGGTTGAGCGTTGGCAGAAATCCGCATATTATAATAATAAGCACAACCATCAACGCCGGTATCATATAGTTGCGGAAATCGAGCGTCGGATTATAATAATTGAGTACATTGATTTGTGGAGCCGATGTATTTATGCCTGTTTCAGATAGCCATTGCGCAACAGTGGCGGTTGCGGACTGCGCCGCATACCGGGAACCGAGCATCCCTTTTGATGCGTTGACCCCGTTGGCATCAAGCGACAACTGCGGATTTTCGCCCTTTGTCAGATTGTCTGAATAATCGGCAGGTATAACCAGTATGGCATCCGCATCGCCGTTTTCAACGCTCTGCAATGCCTCATCGTAAAGAAAATCGCAGGATTGCACCGAAAGATATTCGGAGGCATCCATGTCGGTCACAATACGGCGCGACAGCTCGGAATGGTCGTTGTCAACGACAGCGACGCTGACATTCTTCACATCGAGATTTGCCACGAGAGGGAGTACAAGCATCGCTACGAACGGCATCGCCACTATCACACGGGGTATGAAAGGATTACGCTTCATCAGCTGTATCTCCTTTTTGAGCAATATTTTAAGAATCCTTAGTTTCATGACGGTTTTTAATGTTTGGTGTTGAATTTCTTGATTGCAAAAACCAATACGGCCAGAGTCATTCCTGAAAGGACAGCTACCTGTGTAATGACAAACGAGGCCGGAAGCTGCTGGATCATAAGCGTTCGCATCGCAGACACAAACCATCGTGCCGGAATGATACATGAAAACCACTGCAACGCCACCGGCATATCCTCAATAGGAAATATCATGCCCGACAGCATCACGACAGGGAGCATGAACAGGACACCGGAAACGAGCAATGCCGTCACCTGCGTATTGACAAGTGTGGATATCAGCAATCCGAGGGCAAGTGCAAGAATTATGTATATCAGCGACACCCATATCACATTAAGAATGTTGAACGACACCGGCAGACCGAGAACCGCATACGCTATGATTAGTGTTAATGCCAGTATGATACAAGAGAGAATGAAATACGGCACTAATTTTCCAAGAATGATAGTGCGTGGCTTGACAGGCGAAACAAGGAGCAGATTCATCGTGCCGGTTTCCTTCTCGCTTACAATCGACACGGAGGTCATCATGGTGCATATCAGGATGAATATCATTCCCATTATGCCGGGTACGAAATTATATGCGCTTTTCAATTGTGGATTGTAGAGAGTGCGCATAAGGACAGGAGGCTTCGCGCCGTCGGTCAGCACACTCTCCATATATCCTGTCGCCGTCTGCGCCATGCTTGTGTTGGACGCGTCGGCAATTATCTGATAATCAGTCTTGCCGTTTTCGCTTTTCAATATCACTACGGCATCTACCTCACCTCTGCGAAGCATTGTTTCAACATCCTCAAAAGCCACAATACCTTTGAATGTGAAGTATGAGTTTGTCCGCAACTTCTCAATAATATTCCGTGAAGTATCATCATGTTTGTTTATCACGGCAACGACATTGACATTGTTGACCTCGGTGGATATGGCGAATCCGAACAGCAGCAACAACACAATGGGCATCACCAGAACAACTGTCATGGTGCGGGAGTCGCGTATCAGATGCAGCGTTTCCTTCTTGATCATTGATAAAAATACCGACATAGCTCTAATCTCCTCTCTTTGCATCTTTCGCCACGATGCGGAACACTTCATCCATAGTGGCGGCATTATATTCTTTTTTAAGGTTTGCTGGGCTGTCCAATGCCTTTATCCGACCGTCAACCATAATGGATATGCGGTTGCAATATTCCGCCTCGTCGAGATAATGGGTTGTCACGAATATTGTCATGCCTTGCGATGATGCCTGATATATAAGCTCCCAGAATCGCCGGCGTGTAACTGGATCGACACCTCCTGTCGGCTCATCGAGAAAGACAACATCGGGAGTGTGCATTGTGGCTGCTGAAAAGGCGAGTTTCTGTTTCCACCCGGTAGGAATATCCTTAACCAGCGTATTTCTCATATCCTCCATCTCCAGTGCATTGAAAACTTCATCGGATTTCTTCTTGATATCTTTGTCAGACATTCCGTATATGGTCGAAAACAGCGTTAGATTTTCCTTCACAGTCAGGTCTTCATATAAAGAGAATTTCTGACTCATATATCCTATGTGCCTCTTTATCTGCTCGGCCTGACTCATTATGTCGAATCCCGCGACACTTCCCGACCCAGAGGTAGGATAACTAAGTCCGCATAGCATACGCATGGCGGTCGTTTTCCCGGCACCGTTGGCACCGAGGAATCCGAAAATCTCCCCTCGCCCTACATCGAAACTGATATTGTCCACAGCCGTGAAGCTGCCGAACCTTTTTACCAGATTCCTGACTGAAATTGCGAACCCTTCATTCATTGTCTGCCAATTTTATAAATAGATCCTCTATATCTCCCTTTGCGGGATATATTCTCACATCTGTAAGTCCCATGCCGGACAGTCTGCTGATCGTTGACGCAGGATTAAACCCGCTTCCGACTACGAGATGCAATGTCGCACCGAATGTGTAACAGTTCTCAACCTCAGGCATATTGCGCAGAGCTGTAAGCAATGGATACATCTCACGGGCGGATGCGTTGTAGAGATTTTCTCCTATACCGTCAACAAGTCCTTTTGGAGTATCAATATCAAGGATATGCCCTTTGTCTATAAGGGCTATCTGCTCGCATCTTTGCGCCTCATCCATATAAGATGTTGACACGACGATTGTTATGCCTTTCTCCTTCAAGGTGGCAAGCATGTCCCAGAACTCGCTGCGCGACACGGCATCGACTCCTGTTGTCGGCTCGTCGAGCAGCAATATCTTCGGTCGGTGGATAAGGGCACAGCCGAGGGCAAGTTTCTGTTTCATACCCCCGGAGAGTGCTCCGGCCATGCGATTTGGGAATTTTGCCAACTGGTCGAAGAACGGGGCTATAAGGTCGTAGTTCTCCTTGACGCTTACGCCGAACAGGGAGGCGAAGAAATGCAAATTCTCGTTGACACTCAGATCCGGATAGAGTGAGAACCGCTCCGGCATATATCCTATTTCCGCCCTTATCTTTTTGTAATCCTTTGCCACATCAAGTCCGGCTACCGTCGCCGTTCCGCTGTCAGGAGAGAGTAGTGTCGTCAGAATCTTATACAGCGTGGATTTCCCGGCACCGTCCGGCCCGATAAGTCCGAACATAGACCCTTCGGTAACAGTGAGCGTAACATCATCAAGAGCGTGGATTTTCCCATAGCTTTTCGATAAGCCCTTTATGTCGATAGCCGCGTTCATAAACGTACCTCTCCGTATTGACCCAATTTCAGCCGCCCGTCGTTTTTCACGGCAATTTTGACAGCATAAACAAGGTTAGCTCTTGAATCTTCAGTCTGAATTGATTTGGGTGTGAACTCGCTTTCCTGTGCTATCCAAATGATTGTTCCGGGATAATCATATTGTTCGTCACCGCCAAAGTCGGCTATCACAGTCACTTTCTGTCCGATTTTAAGACTGGCAAGCTGATTGGCGGTAAAATAGCTGCGTAGATATATGTCATTGAGATTGGCAACCTTGAACAGAGGACGTCCCGGCGATGCGAATTCACCCGCTTCGGCATATTTTGACAGCACAGTGCCGGTGATCGGCGAATGGATGCTGCTTTTGAAGATCTGCTCGTTTATCTGAGCCATCTGATATTGTATTGCCACAGCATTGTCTGATATTGAGGTACGGCTCTTGCCGAGAGAGGACAGCAATGCGTCGAGCTGGGCGCGGAGTGTGCGGAGTGCGGCGTTGGCATCATCGCTTTGTTTTTGTGTGGCGGCTCCGTCGGCGAGAAGACGTGATATACGCGCGCATTCATTCTGTTGGTGCGCTATCTGCGACCGCAATGAAGCTGCCTGCGCCGCAATATCGGGCGATGAACTTTCTGTCGAAGACTGCTGGCTCCGAAGCTGCTTGTACTGGAGAGCAAGCATCGTGGTGTCAATCAAAGCCACACATTGACCGGCCTTTATGCTGTCGCCCTCCGAAATTCCTAACGAAAGGATTTTACCGTTGGTTTCAGCGGAAACTGTAACAGTCGTAGCCTCAAATATGCCCGTGGCATCATATTCCGGTTTGCTCTGGCAAGAGGCTAAAAGTATCGCCGCAACGCCATATATAAAAGTCTTTTTCATCTGTTGAGAATGTATTTCAGTTGATAAATGCTTTGTATGAGTTGTATTTCGTGATAGCTTGAGGTAAGACGGGCCTGATTCTCGTCGGTAATTTTAGTCAGGAGCGCGGTCGCGTCTATTACTCCGTTTCTGAGTTGTGATTCCGCCGAACGCCTTACATTTGCCCGCAGTTCCACAATGCGGGAGTCCTCTTTCATTATATCTTCCAGTTCGGATATGTGCGCGGTTTGCGAGGATGTCTGAAGGTTTGTATTGAAAAGGAATACCTCACGGTCGGCTACAATGCCGTCGTTTGCCAGCCGCAGTTTTCGCTCGCTGTTCTTTTTGGTGTAGAACGAGCCTATATTCCAAGAGACTTTGACTCCGGCAAGAACATTAAACGACATATCACGATTCATCATGCTCTTGAAGTAGTCATATCCGGGATAACCGTAATATGCCTGTGCGAATAGACCTATTCGGGGCATTACCGATGATTTTATGCTCCCAAGACGTGCATCATTGTTTTTAATACGTGCATCGAATAAAGCTAACTCCGGTCGTGCGGAAATAAGTTCTGACGGCATTGAGGATGAAGGTTTTGTGAGTTTCTCATCACTCATATCCGTACCGGTGAATATTCCGAGAAGCCGACGATTGCTGTCTGATATGCTTCGGGCTTGTGTTATCTGCTGCTGCACAGTCAGAAACTGAGCCTCCACCATGTCCACATCGCTTTGTGTTGCAGTTCCGTTCGTTTTCATTGATCGAAGCATGGCAAGGTTGCTTTCGAGCAGTGTGTGTGTCAGTTCAGCCTGTTTTATCTGTTCCTCCACAAGCAGGATGCCGAAAAACAGATTCTCTACTCTTTCGCGTACTGCATAAAGCTCTACATCAAGTGCTGCCTCCTGCTGTGCATTCTCTCTTTCTGCAATCGTCCGGCTCGCTTTTGATGTACCTCCGTCCCAGATGGTCTGGTTCAAATCAACACCTACTTTATATTGCAGTTTGCCGAGCCCCTTCATGTCTGTACCCATTTGGTCAAGCACATCAGAGAGTGCATCCGGAAATGATGGCACGACATTCTGAACAGTTCCCTGAGCGTAGATACCTATCTGCGGAAGCCAGCTCTTGTTGATATCCGACAGGTCAATCTGTCGGCTCTGACGCAGAAGGTCATATTTCTGTATCAGCGGATAGTTCTCCTGTGCAAGTGCTACGCATTGCTCTACAGTCACATCGGCCGCCGCATACATGACGCAACATACCGAAAACAGGAGCGTTGTTATGTTTCGCTTTATCATGTTATATGAGATTGAGTTTCCCGAGTATTGTCTTTACATTCTCCTTCTTGCGCTGGTCGAGCAACGAGTCGAGACTCTCACCCGATGAGGCAAGCACACCGCTTAATATCGGCTCGGCAACAAACGGGAAAATGTTGAGCGAGATGATGTCGAGCAGGAGCATCTTGGCATCAGCATTGTTGCAGTTGCCGTTCTCTGCCTCTTGGTCTATTGCCTCTTGAAGATTGTTGAGAATATCGGTTGCAATTGCAACCATGCCGCTCTTTGTATCCTCAACTCTTGCCGGATTGAGGTAAAGTTCGTTGAAGATGAATCGTGGCAGAAGTGGATTGGCTGCGATGAAATCGAAATGTCGTTCCACTCCTTGCTCTATTCGTTCTTTCAGCGGAAGCTCAGGATTGCCTATGGCGGTGAACATAAGTTCCTTCAGCTGTTCCATCTTTTCCGTGACTATTTTCTCGAACAGTTTATCTTTGGTTCGGAAATAGTAGTGGAACATGGCGTGCGTTACTCCTGCCGCCTCTGCAATAGAGGTGGTCTTTGCTCCGGAGTATCCTTTTTCAAGGAACTCTTTTTCAGCGGCCTGAAGAATCAAAGCCTCTGTGTCTCGTTGCTGGGTCTGTTGTTCTGTCATATCAACAATGGTATTTAATATAATTGACTAACACTCTTGTTAACGCAAAGGTATGGCGTTTTCTTGTAACCTCCAAATACAAATACAGCAATAACCCTAAAAAAAGAAATTTCCGACAATGAAAAAGAAAAAAGTTCCACAGCCTTATGGGTATGCTATGGAACTTACATTCTACAAATGCTTAATACCTACGGCGCGACTATCGTCTTGCCTCTTTGCTCTGCAAAAGAAACCTACGGATGGATTGGCATCGCAACCGCCTATGCTTATTCGAGAACTTAATGGTTCCTGCGGTCGCTGATGATAGCCGGGGCTTGCCGGTTCCGCCACCATAGACTCCTTTGAACCGGAGGATTGAGCCGGATTTTCTACCCGCTGTGATTGCTGTGCCGGTTCCTCCCCTTTGACTTCCTCGCCGTCCTTTTCATCGTGGTTGACTCCCATTCGGTCGTCCGGCACTTCGTGGGTTGGAGCAAGTTCAGCGGTAATCTTGCGGTCGAGGGCGGAAAGTTCGGATTTCAACGTTTTCAGTTCATCCTCCTTGCCCCATGTCTTTGACACGATGCCTTCAAGCGTAGGAACATCGGCTTTGAGTTTGGCGGTGCGTTCCTCATACTGGGCGATTATGCCGGGGATTTTCTCCAGAGCGTTTACGAAGTTCATGCAGGCGGCATGGGTGTCGCTCATGGCGATGAAGCCGTTGTTGAACTTGTATTTGTAGTTGCCTTCGACTACAAAGCGGTTCTGTAGGCCTTCTCTGCCGTCAACGACCGTCCGCTCCGAGATAATGCTTATCGGGAAGCCATAGACCTCGCCGATACGCTGATACTGCCCGTGGGTGTCGGTACGCTGTGCCAGACCCTGAAGATGTATGCCCATGTTCTTCTCGTCGGAGAGATTGCAGGTGTCAATAGTGAGATTGTTGACAGGGTTGCCGTCCTTATCACGCTGAACAACCGCCTCATACCGCGCATGGTCGGCTTTCATCCTCTCAATCGCCGCCTCATTGTTGGCGATGTCGTGGCTGATAGTCTGGAGTCTGAAACGGGAATCGCCCATACCTTTGTTGAAAGATTTACGCTCACTCTCCAGCGCAGCAATGCGCTTTTCCAGCTTCGCCTTTTCCAACAGGTCGGTATTTCCTGACAGTATAGCCATATACTCCGAGAAGTTCATGCCGTTCTTCTCGTCCATAGCACCCTCATCGATGGTTCTCGCTCCGAGTGCGCCGGATTTGAGCTGGTCGATGAATGTAGCCTTGCAATGGAGAAGGTTGAACTTGTAGGAATCCAGCGACTTCTCTACTGCATAGATGATTACATCGACCTTGTTGTCGGCATACAGCTTGGCAATCTCGTTGCCGGCGCGTATGGCTCTGCCATCCCTCTGAGTGAGGTCAGAGGGACGCCACGGCGTGTCAAGATGATGGATGCAAACCGCTCTGCGTTGGGCATTTACGCCTGTTCCGAGCATACTTGTCGAGCCGAAAAGCACACGGACATCGCCGTCATTCATAGCCTGTATGACGGCTTTACGGCTACGCTCCGTCTTACATTCCTGAATGAACCGGATTTCATGGGGAGGTATGCCATAATCCTCTATCAGCTTACGCTTGATTTCGGAATAGACATTCCACTCGCCGGGCTTGAATGTTCCCAGATCGCTGAAAACAAACTGTGTGCCTTTCTGAGCATCATACTTACGATAGTATTCCGCTATCATACGGGCGCAATGGCTCGCCTTGTTGTTCGGGTCATCCTCGTATGACGGATCAATCATTCGCATATCGAGAGCCATCTTGCGGGCATAGTCCGTTGCGATAAGCATCTTTGCCTTTTCCTCAGTGTCAGACAACGGTGCTCTGCCGAGTATTGTGGCGTCGCCACTTTCGGCAAACTTCATCAGTTTCTTAATGAAAGCCTCCTGCGCCGGTGTCGGAGGAATGTTGTGAAGAATCTCGTTCTTCATCGGTCGGTCAACACCAACATCCTCCGCTGTTCTATAATCCGTAATCTCATTATAGAAAGCCGCCAACTCCGGCACTTTGATAAAGTACCTGAAACGCTCCTTTTGGACAATATTATTCGTGACATTGAACTCGAAGTCGGTAGTCTTCTTGGCGAAGATTGCCGCCCATGCGTCGAAGCATCTAATCTCCTGCCTTTCAAGTTCATTCGGGCGAAGATACTTGAACAACAGGTACAATTCGGTAAGCGAGTTACTGATTGTAGTGCCACTGAGAAAAGTAGCTCCGAGGTCTTTGCCCGTCCTCTCTTGGATAGTGCGGATTGCGTAAAGAAGATTTAAGGCACGTTGAGAGCCTTCCGAATTGCCTAATCCCGCCACTCGGTCATGCCGGGTGTTGAACATAAGGTTCTTGAACTGGTGCGATTCATCAATAAAAATATGGTCAATGCCCATTTGCTTGAAATCCACCACGCTGTCCTTGTTCTGCTCCATCTGATACTGGATGGTGGCAATCTTGGCGGTAAGGTTCTCCTTACGCTTGATAAGACCTTTGAGCATACCGCGCGACACATCGTGTCCCTGTTGCTTCACCATTTCAAGATTTTCCTCAACGGTATCAAGTTCAGCCTGAAGAATCTGCTGCTGCATTTCCGGCGACTGAGGTATCTTGCCGAACTGGTCGTGCGACATGATAACGCAGTCGTAGTCGTTGTTCTTGATATTGTTGAAGAAATCCACTCGTTTGTCTGCCTTGAAACTCTTTTCATCGGCGAACAGAATCCGTGCGTTAGGGTATGCCGACTGATAGGTCATGGCAATCTCGGCTACGTTGGCTTTCAGACCGATAATCATCGGTTTGTGGGCCAGTCCGAGACGCTTCATCTCATGCGCTGCAATGCACATTATCAGTGTTTTACCGCACCCTACCTCGAAATCGCAGATCCCTCCGCCGTTCTGTTTCAGCATCCATATACAGTCCTTCTGGCTCTGATAAATGGAGCTGATTCCATAGCGGTCTCCGAGAATTTTCATGTTGAGGTCAGGGAAGGTCTGATGGCTGCCGTCATACTTAGGGCGAACAAAACAATTGAACTTGCTGTTATACAAATCCACTAACCGTTCCTTGAACTCCGGCGATTGAGCCTCCAGCCAGTCTGTGAAACCGTTTCGGATTTCATCAATCTTGGCATTGGCGAGTTGGATAGCCTCGTTATCTGGAACTTTTATGTCGTGTCCGTCCTCATCCTTGCCGATTGACTTCTTTATGTCAGGTATGGTATTGTGAAGAGCGTGTTTAAGAAGGCTCATGCCGTCATAGACACGATAATAACCTTTTACACAGAACTCCTCCCATATCTTCATGTTTTTGTTGGGTGCATCTGCCGAATATTCATCCATCGAGGAAGAATATGCAATTTTAATCTCTGTTTCATACAGATGGCTCATATATGCCGAGTATATGCCCGTCGGGATCCATCGCTCGCCGAAGTTGAAATCAAGCTCGTCGAACTCAATACGGCGGGGTCTGGCTTCCTCCAGTGCTTTGAGAGAATCCTGTGACATGGCGATGAACGGCTCGATACCGTCATAACCGGGGAAGTCCTTGATACGTTCTTCCTCACGGTCTATCCATGCCTTGACAGCCTCGGCTTTGGCAACTACATTGCCGGCAATGAAGCGGTCTTTTATCTCATAATTGCTCACAAGCGGATTATAATAGATGTGTCCTTCAAGGTTTTCAACCATTGCGTCCTCATCCATATCCACAAGTGAAGCCATATATTCAAGATTGACCTTGCCGTATTTGTTGAGCGATGCAGTCAGTGCCTCCATCGGAGTATCGACCGAAGTAATCTCGTCAATGGCGAAAGAAACCGGATGGTCGAAGATATCAGCCTTGATAAACTGTCCGTTCTCACCGCGCTCCAATGCCAGTGCATCACGACCGTTGGCATCCATCATTATAAATTTGACATTCTGCTTCTCGTTGAGATTGCCATACTTGGCTACAAACTCATCGTAATACTGATTGAGGTGTTCGCGCAGATGTTCACTCGGCTCATGTGTCTCGGCCTCGTAGTTGTAGAGTTGCTGATAGGTTTCCGATAGGGTAACATACAGCATGGCGCGTTTCTCCTGCTCCGGTTTGAGGGCAAGAGGCGTGAAAGTCGCTCCGGTTTTACGCACATCCGAGAGAAAACCTACCATGCCGTCGGCAACCACCATAGAACCGTTCTTGTGAAAGAACTGAATATCCTCCGGGAAAGGACGGGGCGACATATCGCGCTCAGGCGCTTTCGGCTTTATCGGAATAGCCGTTACCTTTGCGGTACGGTTACGCCCTCCGGGTATGAACTCGCCTTCGGTCTTTTCGATATATGTTTCTCCGGCGGCGATACCGGCTGCTTTCGCCGCTTCCTGAGCCTCCTTTTCGAGTCGCATTTCCTCCATCTGGCGATGGGCAATCGACATCATTGTTTCATAGAATCCATTGATGGGTGGATTGTCCTCCCAATTCAAAGAGCCGTAAAACTCCAGTTCTTTTTCTGAAAGAGGCCGGAACTTCTTTACCGGAATGTCATTAACATTTACAGTCGGACGGGGCTTTGAATCAGCGGCTTCCGTCGTATGCTTGGGTTGCCGTTTTGGTTTGCCGATTGGCTCCAGTTCTCCGAAAAGATTGTAGGCGAACAGACGCGGGTCTGGATTGTCCGAATAATCGGGTCTGCCGTCGGTTTCAATCTCTTGGGTAGGTTCTGCTTTTGGCGGCACAACAGGTTTAGGCTCAGACTTCGGAGGCTGATTAGGCGTAACCGTCTCGACAACTTTCTGTTTGGGAGTCCTTTTCAACTTCGGGCCTTCCAACTGCTCACAGATAGCCACACGTTTGCCGGCCCGCACAAGTTTGGGCAGATATGTGTCGAGCGCATGATGCGGAAATCCGGCAAGCTCTATGCGGTTGTCAAGACCGTTCATCCGGCGGGTCAGTGTAATGCCGAGTATCTCCGACGCTTCAACCGCATCCTTGCCGAAAATTTCATAGAAATCACCCACACGAAATAGAAGGATGGCATCGGGATGTTTCTTTTTCATATCCTGATACTGTTTGAGCAAAGGCTCGTTCCTCTGTTCAATCTTCTCGGCAAGCGGTTTCTGCTTCGGAGGTTCGGGCTTGACTTCCGGCTCTACCTTCGGTGTTGGTGTCGGCTTTACAGGTTCAGGCGTCGGCGGCTTGATGCCGTTGGAATTATACAATTCCAGATTAAGGCGCAGACGCAACGAGTCATCGAGTGCAGTCCGTAAATCGCGGGCTATGCCGTCAACACCGCCATCATGTTTATAGCTGTCTCTTATACACATCTGACGCTGCCGACGATCTTACGCGTG
>ENA-OYYZ01000353-OYYZ01000353.1-human-gut-metagenome-genome-assembly--contig:-NODE-353-length-26546-cov-6.027896_pt1 | contig 26546 bp, 37 predicted proteins | sample MGYA00243256_ERZ653463 | MGnify/ENA primary metagenome ERZ653463 (study PRJEB26926, sample SAMN06165173) | human gut metagenome | biome: ENVO:00009003; feature: ENVO:2100002; material: ENVO:00002003... | reverse complement strand
CGAGATTTCTGCCTGTCTCGTGGGCTCGGAGATGTGTATAAGAGACAGAAATATACCCTTATTGAAAGGGGGTATCTTTTTGGGTGAATAATTCCCATTAAGAAATCTAATGAAAACAACTAACCTCACAGGTAGATGAATCTACTTGCGGGGTTTTTTATTATGGATGGTTCTTTAACATTAAAAGGCAGTACTTTCGGACGGGCTTTCAACAATTCCCTCGGCCACGAGGGAGGCTTCGTTGACGATCCGGATGATACCGGCGGTGCCACCAAATACGGCATATCTTTGCGTACTTATAAAAAATATCATCCGGACGCGACATCACAGAATATTAAAGATATGACGCTTGATGAGGCAAAAATATTTTATCACCAATATTTTTGGCTGCCGAACCGTTATAATGAAATCAAAAACGAAGACCTGGCAGTCAAGATATTTGATGCAGCCATCAATACCGGCCCCGCGCAGGCGCACCTCTGTTTGCAGCGGGCGCTTAACTGTGTCGGCTTTAAGCTCAAAGAAGACGGACGCCTTGGCGATAAGACGCTGGAGGCGCTTAATTATACCGGTTCGCCGGAGTGGGGATTCGCAATCCTCTGCGCCTATCGTTCCGAGTTGGCCGGATTTTATCGGCTGTTGGCAGAAACCAAGCCGAAAAATAAAAAGTTCTTAAACGGCTGGCTGAAGAGGGCGTATTCATGACCGATATTGTCGACATTGCCACCGTTGAAATCAGCCGGGAAATGGAAAACAAGCTCGGCCGGAGAAAGTTTCGGTTCAGGGCGTTAAAGCGTTCCCGCCGGTTTTGCGCGGAATGCGGGGAGCCGATTCCCGAGCAGCGGCAGCGGGCGATTCCCGGCTGCCAGTTTTGTGTTGATTGTCAGGAAGAAAAGGAAAAAGCCAAACATGCAGTACGATAAAGAGCTTTATCAAAACGTCGGCAAAATTATGGGCACGCTGGAAAGTATGGACAAGCGCCTGTCGCGGATTGAAAAACGCCAGGACGAGGCAATGAAAAAGGTTGCCCGCAACTCAATGGTCTGTTCGGGCGTAGTCAGCGTTATGACTGCCGTCGTCATTGCCAAACTTAAAAGCATGACGGGAATGTAGGGAGAAACAAAAATGGCCTACGGGTTAAGACAGAAGAACGAGGTCAAGAAAAACTATACAAACCGGATGCTGCCGTTGACCCAGGCGGCAAAACTGGCCAATGTTCCGGTCAGTACCGCCCGCCGTTGGAAATCCGAGGCTTTTGCCCGCGGGGAAGACTGGGACGAGCTGCGCGCCGCTTCGGCAATAACTTCCGGCGGCCGCGACGATTTGATGAAGACGATTGTCAACAATTTTGTCGTTATGTTCCAGTCGACGATGGACAGCCTGCAAAAAGCCGAAGATATGCCGCCGGAAACCAAGGTTGACGCCCTGGCATCGTTGTCGGACGCCTTTGCCAAAACAATGAAGTCCGCAGGTGCCGCCAGCCCGGAATTGTCCCGGCTGGCGATTGCCAATGACATTATTCAGCTGATGGGGGACTTCGTGCGCGAAAAGTACCCGCAGCATATCAACGCTTTTATAGAAATTCTGGAGCCTTTCGGCGAGGAGGTAAGCCGCAACTATGGCCGATAAACTTTCAAAATCAGAGTTCAAAAAGTCCTTAAAGGAATATGCCGCCCAGTTCAAACTGCAAATTGAGAGCATGAACGACGGCTTTGATATTTCCCCGGCCGCCTGTCAGACCCGGCGCAAGCGGGCTTTTAACGACTTTGAGTTCTTCAGCCGCACCTACTTCCCGCACTATATCCGGCAGAAGGAAGACGAAAAAACGGGGAAAATGCGCGACGTCGCCCCGGCATTGTTTCACAAATGGTGTTACGAAAACCTGCCGCGCATCGTCAAATTAAAAACAAGCGTCAGCCAGGTCATTGCCGCGTCCCGTGGCGAAGCCAAGTCAACCTATATTATGATTTTTACAATATATTGTATATGTTACGGGCTAAAGCACTATATCTTGTTTATACAGGACGTTTACGAACAAGCGGCGATTATGATTGAAAGCATCAAGGCCGAGCTGGAGTTCAACCAGCGGCTGAAGGCGGATTTTCCCGAAATATTCGGCAAAAGCGACATCTGGAAAGAGGGCGTTTTGTTACCCGTAATAATATTAAGGTACACGCCCGCGGCGCCGGGCAGAAAATCCGCGGCTTGAAACACGGCGCCTACCGTCCCGACCTGGTCGCGTTGGACGATATAGAAAACGACGAGCTGGTGGAAAACCCGAAAAACCGCGACAAGCTGCAAAACTGGCTCAACAAGGCCGTCAAGAACCTGGGCGAGGCCGGCGCCAAGTTTGACGTTATCTATATCGGCACCATACTTCACTACGATTCGGTTTTGGCGCGCACGATTAACAATCCGATGTGGAACCATATCGTTTTTAAGGCAATTATGCAGTGGCCGGAAAATACACCGTTGTGGGACGAGTGGGAAGAAACGCTGCGCAATTTCGGCAAGGTGGAGGCCGACGCCTTTTATCTAAAACATAAAGCCGCCATGGACAAAGGGGCGGTTTTGAGCTGGCCGGACAAGCGCGGTCTGCAATATCTGATGGAAAAACGCATAGAAGTCGGGCATTCGGCTTTTGACGCGGAATATCAGAACGACCCGCTCTCCGGAGAAGACGCGACTTTTACCAATTTTACGTTTTGGAACGTTTTGTCCGAGCCGCTTGTTATGTACGGCGCGGTGGATCCGTCTTTGGGCAAGGCCGGCAAGACCCGCGACCCGTCGGCCATCCTCATCGGCGGCTACAACCGCCATGTCGGGCACCTGAAATTGATTGAAGCCGCTATCAAGAAACGGCTGCCGGACAAGATTATTGCCGATATGATTTATTATCAGAAAAAATACAACTGTGTTATGTGGTTTGTGGAAACGGTACAATTCCAAGAGTTCTTGCGTACTGAGGCCATCCGTCGCGGCCAGGCGGAAGGGGTATTGTTAAACTGCATTGCGGTTCAGCAGAATGTTGACAAGGATTTGCGCATTCAGAGCCTGCAGCCGCACGTCAACGACGGCACAATCGAGTTCCACCCGTCGCTGACGGCGCTGGTCCAGCAGATGAAGCACTGGCCGAAAGTCGACCACGACGACGGCGTCGACTGCCTGCATATCCTCTGGAGCAATGTTGTCAAATACGGCGGAGGCGGCCAAACCGTCATCAAAACGCTGGAGGACTTCCGGGGAACTTCCCCGTTCAGTCACGGGCTGCGTATCGGCCGTATGAATATTTTTGAGGGCATTTAAGATGAAAAAGTCTAAAAACAAACGCATAAAAGCGCAAAATAAAGTATCGGTTCAGATTGTCCGTTCCGAACTGGCCAGTTCGGTCGAATACCAGATGAGCCGCGGCTACAGCGACATTGCCCGCCCCGATGATGACATTTTGAAAAAACACGGCTACAATGTCAAAATATACCGCAGCTTGTTAAGCGACGAACAGGTTAAAGCCTGCTATTTAAACCAGCGGATTGCCGGCGTTATCGCTACGCCATGGGACATTATCCCGGCAGACGACACCCCGCAGGACGCAGAAATCGCCGAGTTTGTCAAAAACAATCTTGCCCGGCTGAATTTTAACGAAATATGCCGCAAAATGCTGTATGCCACCTGGTACGGCTTTCAGGTCGGCGAAATTATGTGGGGCGTCGAAGACGGCAAAAATGTAATTGCCGACATCAAAGTCCGCAATATTGAGCGTTTTAATTTCAAAAATACCGGCGAGCTTTATCTGATTCGCAATTATTCGGAAAAGGAGCTGATGCCCGACCGCAAGTTCTGGGTGGTCAAAAATTCCGGCGACAACGATGACGATATATACGGCCTTGGGCTGGCGCATATTTGCTATTGGCCGGTATATTTAAAAAGGAACGGCTTAAAGTTCTGGTCTATTCTGGTCGAGAAGTTTGCCGTTCCGACGGCGGTCGGCAAATATCCGCAGCTGTCAAGCGATGAGGTTATTAAAAAGGTGCTGTCCGCGCTTGACAGCATCGCGACTGAAACGTCAATCGCCGTTCCGGAGGGAACCGAAGTCCAGCTGCTGGAAGCGGTTAAATCATCGGGCGGCGACCACGAGAAGTTTTGCAAATACCTTGACCAGATTCTGGCCAAGGCCATTTTGGGGCAGGACGGCACTTCGGAAAACGGCCGTTATGCCGGGACGGCTGCCGTTCAGGAAAATGTCAAAGACCTGATATTAAAAGCCGACGCCGATTTATTGTGCGAAAGCTTTAACCGCGTCATCGCCTGGCTGGTCGCCTGGAACTGGCCGGAAGCCCAGCCGCCGAAACTGGTGCGCAAGTTTGAAGTTCCGGAGAACCTTAAAGAGGCTGCCGAACAGGATTCTATTATCTGCAGCATGGGCTTTAAGCCGAGTTTAAAACATATTCAGGATAAATACGGCGGCGAATGGCAGGAAGTTTCCGCCGCGCCGATTCAGGCCGGAGCAGGAGCAGAGTTCGCGGAAGCCGAAAACGATCCCCCGTTGGATGAAGCAGCCGACGAGCTGGCGGAAGACTGGGAAGAGGTTTTGACGCCGATGTTGGAGCCAGTCCAAAAACTGGCGCAAAATTGCACATCTTATGAAGAGTTCGGCGACCGGCTGTTGGAAGCCTATCCGGAAATGGACGCGGCAAAACTGACAGAAAGTCTGGCAAAAGCTCAGTTTCGCGCCAAAATGAACGCCCGTGCGGGAGTTAAAAAACATGGCTGACAAAATCGGTACGGCTGCGGAATTTAAGGCGATAGCCCCGGAAGCGGCAATGCGCTGGTTCAAAAGCAAAGGCTATGCTTTCGGTTTTGACTGGCGTGACGTCTGGAAAGAGGAACACGCCATTGCCTTTACCGTTGCCAAAGCGGCCAGCCTTGACATTTTGCAGGATATTCGCGGCGAGCTGGAAAAAGCGCTGGCCGAAGGCATCGGCTTTGACGAGTTCAAGGCCAATTTGCATCCGCGGCTTGCAGCCCGGGGCTGGTGGGGCAGACAAAAACAAAAAGACCCGTTGACTGGTGAGATTAAGGAAGTGCAGCTGGGCAGCCCCCGCCGGTTGAAAATTATTTATGACACCAACATCAATCAGGCCTACAATGCGGGCGAGTGGGAGCGCATTGTAGACGCCAAGGCGGCGTTTCCGGCGCTGCAATACAAAAACAACGACCCAGCCAAAGCCCGTCCGACGCACCGCCAGTGGCACAACCGGGTGTTTTGGGTAGACGACCCGTTTTGGAACGTATGGACGCCGTCCAACGGCTGGAACTGTAAATGCTGGCTCAGGCAAATCTCCAAGGCCGAGATAGACAGCGGGCTGGTTCACGTTGAAGGTTCGCCCAAGCTTGAATATGTAACCTACCATAACAAACGCACCGGCGAAACGACACAGGTTCCCAAAGGCATAGACCCGGGGTTTGACTACAACGTCGGCAAAGCCCGCGCCCGGGCATATACCCCGCCGCCGCTGGGTGGCCTGCCGGAAACCTGCCAAAACCGCACAGCCGAGCTGCCGCCGTTGCCAAAGGGCAGCAAGTTGTCCAAAAACGCAATTTTGCCCGGCAATCTTAAAGACGAAGACTATGTCAATGCCTTTTTGGCCGAATTCGGGACAGCAATGGGGAAAACCGCCTATTTTGAAGATAAAGTCGGCGACATTATGCCGGTCAATGAGGAGCTTTTCCGCGACCGCGTCCATCATACCTTTAAGTCAAACAAGCAAGGGCGCGGCAAATATATGAAGCTTTTAGCCTCCGGGCTTAAAGAGCCGGACGAAATCTGGCTGCAATGGATTAAGGGAGGAACCGGCGCCTGGATATTGAAAAAACGGTATATAAAAGTATGGGAAGCCGCCAACGGCTCGCACTGCCTGACGATTTTTGACCGCCTGAAAGACGGCTGGCGCGGCACGACGTCGTTTCCGCCCAAATCCGAACAAAGCCCGGCACTGCGCGAAAAATATATTGACCAATTCCGCGACGGGCTGCTTTTGTATAAAAAAAAGAGTTCAGAATAACCTGAAACCATGCCATGCAGGGGGCATAATCTGCTGCAGCTTCTGCGGATGTTGCCTGCACAACCACTCATCTGCCAGTCAGGGCTATTCTGAACTATACATATATTATAGAGTAATTATTTTAATTTTCAAGTTTTTTCGGCCGGCGGAACAAAAAGCCGTTTTTCGCGGCTGCAAAACGCACGGTTCAAAAAAACGGGCAGTTTATCGCAAAAACGGAATTCCCCCTGTTAGTGGGGTGTTAGTGGCGCGGCAAACGCCTATATAAAATAAGTCCGGCTGTCAATACCGCTTGACAATCGGCTATAAATGCTTTAAGCAAAAAAGCACAAGGCTCGCAAATTCGCGGGCCTTTTTCATTTTGGGTGCAGACTTCCCATTATTTAAAAATCAAAACTTCAATATCTTGGCTTCAGAGGCAACAACCTGTGGAGAAAAGAAATTGACGAAGTTTATTGAAATATTCAAGCCTGGCAATCACATTGCCGCCGACGGCAGCAGCGCCGACTTTTCGGATGCCGCCGTCCAGGATATTGCCGACAGCTACAATCCGGACATTCACGAAGCGCCGGTAGTCGTCGGCCACCCCAAAACCAACGCGCCGGCGTTCGGCTGGATTAAAAGCGTCGTATTTGACAAAGACACTAAAAAGCTTAAAGCCGTTCCCGGACAGATGAATCCCGACTTCGTTGAGGCGGTCAAAAGCGGCGCCTACAAAAAAATCTCCGTTTCCCTGTACGGGCCGGAATCTCCGAACAATCCGATGCCCGGCCATTATTATCTGCGCCATGTCGGTTTTCTGGGAGCGCAGCCGCCGGCAATCAAAGGCCTGCAATCGGTAGAGTTCGCCGAAAACGAACAGACGATTGACTTTGAAGCTGATTTCAGCGAACGCGACCTTGCTTATAACGACAAGGCCTTGGCGCGGGTTTTGCGTAACCTGAAAAACTTTTTCATCGACAAGTTCAGCCAGGAGGAGGCCGACCGGGCTATTCCCGAGTATGACATAGAAGGTATTGCCAGCTCTGCCGAACAGGTATTGAGCGAACAAAAAGCCGAAACCGCTTTTGCTGAAGCCGGCGCAGCGGCTTCCAAAACGCCAGCCGTCCCCGCTGCACCGGAAGCTCCGGGGGCTTCTTCCGCCGCGGCAGAAACATCAGCCAATGAAGAGCTGGCTGCGGAAAAAAGCAAATCCGCCGCCCTCAAGGCCGAGCTGGATAAGCTCAAAGCCGAACAGCAGGCCAAAGAAGACCGGGAGTTTGTGGAGGAGCAAATAAAAAGCGGGCATCTGCTGCCGGCAAATAAACAGCGCATGCTTGAGTTTATGGCGTCTTTGTCTACGGCCGGCTGGGAATTTTCCGAAAACGACAGTCCCAACCAGAAAGAATTTTTTAAGAAATTTGTCGCCGCCTTGCCGGTGCAGATTGAATATGCGGAGGTTTCCGGCAGCGCCAAAGCTCCCGACGTCGATTTTGAGGATGCGGAAGCACTGGCGGCCGCCGCCGAAAAGTACCGTAATGATGAAGCGCTCAAAGGCCGGCAGCTAAGCTTTGCCGAAGCCGTGCGCGAAGTGAAAGGATAAGTCGATGCCAAGACCAAGAAAAAAAAGCGCGTTAGCGGATGACATTATGCCGCCGGAAGAAAAGGGCACCGAACCTGCCAGTTCAACGGTAAAAATTAAGCTGGCTGAAAGGCTGGAGCTGGCGGCACGTATTCAAAAGACTGCCGCCGTGTTGGAAGAAATGCTGCAAACGCTTAAAAAGGCCGGTGGCCGCAAAGAACTGCTGGAACGCGCCCGGGAGGGGCTGGAACTTGGCATTCTGGCGTCGATGTGGGCGTTAGACTACGTTGACGACAACGGCAATATTATTCTGATTAACCACGAACAGCAAAGGAAGGAAGACAATGAGCATAATTAAACCTTATACCGCGGAAGCCGACATTGAAGGCTACCGCCTGGTTACATTCGGAACGGAAGAGGGCAGCATCAAGGCCGCCGCTGCGGCAACCGACGTCGTTATCGGCCGCACCTGTTTTTGCGGCGCCGTCGCCGGAACAACCGTTGACATTGACCACGGCCGCTACGGCGAGCTTAAACTCGGCGGCACGGTAGCCCGCGGCGACGAACTGACCGCCGGTGCGGACGGCTGCGCCGTTAAGGCAGAAAGCGGCAACAAAATTGCCGGCATCGCTTTGGAAGCCGGCGTCAAGGATGACGTCATCCACGTTTTAATGAAATAAGCAGGAGAAAATACAGATGGTTAAACAAGTTTTTGAACCGGATACCGAACTGACGGCAATTGCCATCGGCTATAAAAACGACAAGGTCAATTATATCGCCGACAAGATTTTTCCGTATATTCCGGTCGGCGAACCAAACTTCAGGTACAACGAATATCCGGTTGAAGAAGGCTTTTCCGTTCCGGATACCAAAGTCGGCCGCATTTCAAAACCGAATGTCGTCGAGTTCAGCGCTGTTTCCAAAACCGCGTCGGTGGAAGACTACGGTCTGGATGCCCCGGTACCCAATTATGACGTGACCCGCGCGCCGAAGAACTACGACCCGCGCGCCCGCGCCACCGAGGGCATCACCGACTTGATTTTGCTTGACCGCGAATTGCGCTGTGCCAAGTTGGCTCGTGATTTGAACAACTACGCCCACAAAGAAACGCTGGCCGAAGGTTCCCGTTTCACCGACGAGGCATCGGATCCGCTGCGCATTTTGCTGGAAGCTCGCGACAAAATGATTTTGGGCGCTAATACCCTGCTGCTCGGGATGAACGTCTGGACGGCGCTGCGCCTGCACCCGAAAATCGTTAAGGCAACCCACGGCAACTCCGGCGATTCCGGCGCTGCCAGCCGCGAAGCGGTAGCCGAATTGCTGGAGCTTTCGGACATCATCGTCGGCAAATCCCGGCACGATTCTGCCAAAAAAGGGCAGAAAGCAGTCATTACGCCCTGTTGGGAAGACGTTTGCGCCCTGTTGTACCTGAATAATAACGCTGACAATAACAACGGTATTACGTTCGGTTACACCGCCCGTTTCGGCAACAAGGTCGCCGCCACTTATTTCGATAAGGATATGGGGCTGCGCGGTGCCGAAGTCATCCGTGTCGGCGAGTCCTGCAAGGAGTTGGTTGTTGCCAAAGAATGCGGCTACGCCTTTGAAGACGCAGCGGCTAAAGACTAAGGGGAACTGATGATGAAAGTTAAGCTTATCCAAGATTACCCGCTGCGTTATGCCGGCATTCTGTATCAGCCGGAGGCGGAATTTGACGCCGCCGACGGACACGCCGCAGCAATGGTTAATCAAAAGCGGGTTGCTGCAATCAAAACGGAACCGTCACCGGCCGAACGCAAAGCAGCTCTGAAGGCGGCAATCATTGAGTTGCAGAAAGAAAACCCGGACAAAGTGCCGAGTGTGGACAAAATCAAGGCTAAAAGCGGCTTTGCCATCAAGGCGGAAGAACGCGACGCGTTAATTGCCGAGATGAACGACGAAGAGGGAGAATAGTTAAAATGGGGCGTTACATAACCGAAGAGGATTTATACAGCCGTTTTTCCCAAGCAGATATTGAAGATTTGTGCCGGGGTGACGAGACCAAGCTTGCCGCGGTTATCAATTCGGCGGAAGAGCTGGCCGACGGCTATATTTCGCCCCGCTATTCCCTGCCGCTTAAAAACAAATCGCTGATTGTCATTGATGCCGTCTGCGATATTGTCCGCTACCGGCTGGACGACATTTCGGCGCATGAAACCGTCAAGGAACGCTACGAACAGGCGATTGCTACGCTGGAAAAGATAGCTAAAGGTCTGATACGCTTAAACGAGCCGGCCGGAGAGGAAAAGCCGACCAACCGGCAAATTTACGTTAAATGCAAGCCGCGCAAGTTTACGGCCAATATGTGGGAGGATTTCTGATGCCGGTCAGCCTGCGCTACAATTTCAACGATTTAACCAGACTTCAGGAACTGGGCGGACGGTTATCGCGTAAAGCTGGTGACACCAAGAGCCTGATGGCGACGGTGGCAACCGTTCTGAAACGGGGAACGCAAGACCGGTTTGAGAGCAAAACCACGCCGGACGGCCGTCCCTGGACGTCAAGCCTGTTTAAGACCGGCGCGCTCAAACGGAAGATTATTGCCAATTATGACGCGGACAAAGCCGAAGTCGGTTCCAACCTGAAATATGCGGCAATTCACCAGTTCGGCGGCGGCGTCAAGGCCAAAAACACCAAATGCCTGCACTTTCTGTTAAACGGGCAGGACGTTTTTGCCAAGTCGGTCAAAATTCCGGCAAATCCCTATCTCGGCATTTCCGAGGCTGACGAAATCGCAGTCTGCCAGGCAGCCGAAACTTATCTTGCGGAGGAATTGAAGTGATAGAACAAATTGAGCGCGCAATTTTAGACCGGATTTCACAGGCGGCAGCCCAAAAGAAGCTGCTCTGCCATCCGGACAGGGTAGACACCTACAAGGGCGAACTGGCGGACGCAGAAGTCTTTATCCGCAGCCATCGGGCGGCCGTGCTGGTTTCTTTTGCCGATGAGAGGCTTAAAAGCGACGACGACAACGAAACCCTGATTGAGGCGGATTTTATTGTCCTTTGTTATGCCCGGGCCGAAAGCCGGCGCGAGAGCGACACCCGTTTCGGCGCCGCTTATCAGCTGATTGAAGACATAAAGGCGCTGCTGCACAAGGACGACCTCGGCTTTTTGGTCGAACCGCTGACTTATCAGGGGTGCGAGCCGGTATTCAACACCCGGTTTTCAAATTACCACACCGCCATGTATGAACTGCGCTTTTCCTGCAGCTACGGCATGTCAAACATGGATCCGGAAGACCGCGACGACGGCAGCCTTGATAATTTTGAAACGCTGGCGACAACCTGGGAACTGCCGGAGTTTACCAGCAAAACAACCGTAGAACTGGAGCAGGAAGAACCCACACAACCGGAGGAATAATATGGAAAACACGATATTTGTCAAACCGAAGAAAAAGGAATTCATCGTCATAAAGCCGGACGGCAAGCGCCTGCGGGCTGACGGCGAAGTCGTCAAAGCGGACGTTTACTGGCGCCGGCGTGAAATGGACGGCGAGGTAGAAATTAACAGTATTGTTAAGAAGGGGAAGAAATAATGAGCATCACTTTTAACGAAATCGGCCAGGTCAAAACCCCCGGCGTCTATTGCGAAATTGACAATTCGCTGGCAATTCAGGGCTTAACCGGCAAGGAATCCTGCGGCTTGTTCATCGGCAGAAAATCTTCTAACGGCACGGCCGAAATTAACAAGGTCTACCCGATATATAACAGCACAACGGCGGCAAAGCTCGGCGGCATCGGGTCGGAACTTCACCGGGCGGCCATCGAGTGGTTTAAGCTTAATCCGTATAACGCTTTGAAACTGGTTGCCGTTGAACAAAAAGACGGACAGGCCGCCGCCTATACGTTGGAAATCACGGCCGAAAGCGCCAAAGCGGGCGAAGTTTACCTGATGATTGCCGGCATCTCTTTTACAATCGACGTTTCCGAAAGCATGAGCGCCGAAGACCTTGCTGCCGCCATTATTGACGCTGTAAACGAAGAACTGACCTGTCCGGTTACCGCCGCCAAAGGCGAAGGCAACAACAAAGTTGTGCTGACCGCCAAAAACAAAGGTACGGCCGGCAACGACATAGACGTCCGTTTGAACTATTACAGCAGCCAGGAAACGGCGGAAGGCGTAGTCATTAACATCAGCCAAACCGCAGAAGGCAGCGGCAATGCGTCGCTGGAAGACACGATTGCCGCGCTGGGCGACGAATATTTTACCGATATGGCAACCACGCTTACCGACGAGGCCAACCTGAAGCTGCTCCGTACCATGCTTGACAAGCGTTTTTCAGCGATGATCAGGAACGAAAGCACGCTTTATCTGGCCGAAAAAGGCACAATGTCGGACTTGATGACGCTGTCGGAAAAAATGAACAGTCCGCATATTGTGCTGGCCGAAAACTATCAGACCCCGACCGAGCCGTTTATCCGCGCCATTCGCCTGGCGGCCATTTGTGCCCGCGAGGCGCAGCTGGATCCGGCGCGCCAGTACCGCACGCTGGTTTTACAAGACGAGCTGCCGGCTAAAAAACCGCTGACGGCAAGCGAACGCGACATTCTGTTGTCCCACGGTGTCGCTACTTTCACCACAGATTCGTCCGGCAACGTTGCGATTGAAAGGATTACGACCACTTATCAGAAGTCAAGCCTCGGCGCCAAAGACGAAAGCTATCTTGATTTGACAACGGTTAAAACGCTGATTTATCTGCGCTATAGCTATGTCCAGCGTATGCAGCAGAAATATCCGCGCCATAAATTAGCCGGCGACAATTATGAAGTCCAGCCTGGGCAGGCGATTGCCACGCCGAAGGTTATCGCGGGCGAAGTGCTGGCGTTGGCCAAAGACTGGCTGGCTGCCGGGCTGATTGAAGAATACGACAGCTTCAAAGACAGCATGGTTACCGAACGCAACGCGTTGGATGTCAACCGCATTGACCAGCTGCTGCGTCCGGACATCATCAATAATTTGATGGTCATTGCCTGCAAAATTCAGTTCAAACTTTAAGAAAAAGGGGAGAAGAGCATGGGAAATAATCCAAACCAAAAACGCGGCCGCGCCGTCGTCAAGGCTGACGGTGAGAATCTCGACCTTGGCGAAGTAACCTTCACGCTACCTGGGGTCAAGCGAGAAAATATCAACGAGGGCAAAGGCTTTACCGAGGCGGACACCGGAGGTTCGGTCAAAGGAAAACACTACAAGAAAAAAGGCGACAGTATGAAACGGATTAACGAAATGGACGATGTCACAATCGTTATTACCGAAGACACCGGACAGACTTATATTTGTCCGCACGCCTGGAACGTCGAACCGTCTGAATCATCCAAAGACGGCTGCGACATTGAATTTCATTTTGCCGAAGCGGAGGAAATCGTAAATGGCTAAAAAAACTTTTACATTGCTTGACGGGCTGCAGGTCGGTGACGGCCCGGTACATAAAGAAGTCATCCTGCGCGATTTGCGTGCCGGCGATGTGATTGAGGCGACCGAAGACGCCGAACGCGCCTACACCGCCGACGACGGCAGGATAAGCATTGCCGCCAGCCCGACGCGTGTCGGTATGCTGATTTTAATTAAGCGCATCGAGAAGCTGGGCGATTTGCAAATGCCGCTGTCGGAAGCGGAGTTTAAAAAGCTGACGCTTCGCGATATGAACCTGATTAACAAAATGGCGGACGAACAGGAGGCGCAGACGGCGTTGGCTGCCCGGGGGCGAGGTAATTGAGTGTTACGACAAGGCCTTGAGCCTGGTCGTAACTATGAAAAAATACCTTCATTTTTCGGAAAAGGAAGTTTTTGAAATGCCGTTGTCGCGGATTCTCCGCTACACAAAGACCGTTTAAAAGGGAAAAAAAGATGAAAGCATCGTTGGTTTTGACATTACAGGGAAACGTTGTCCAGCAGGCCCGCCAGTTTGCTGAAGGCTTCCGTGCGCTGTCAACTAATGGTCGCACCCAGATGGCGCTTTTGAGCCGCGGCGTCAAATCCTTTTCCGACGGGCTGGACGCGCTCGGCAACAAATACACCGGTATGCTGACCGGCGCCGCCGGTGCTACGGCGCTGCGTTCTGCCGGCGGCATGGAATCCCGGCTGGAACGTCTGGGTATTGTTGCCGACCGCTCTAAAAAAGAGATGCAAAAGCTCAATGACGAAATTTTCAAGGTTTCCCAAGACCGCAAAATCAATGTCGATTCTTCGGAAGTGCTTTCGGCAATTGAACAAATCACGGCCAAAACCGGCGATATGGCGGTTGCCGAAGAAAACCTGAAAAATATCGCCATGGTTCTTTCGGCAACCGGAGCCAGCGGCGACGATGTCGGCTCGCTGTTTTCTAATATTTTTGAAAAGTTCAATATCCGCGATTCTCAGGAAATGCTGGAAACGATTGACGCACTGGCCAACCAGGGCAAAATGGGCGCTTTTGAGCTCCGCGACCTGGCAACCCAAGGCGAACGCATCATTTCCGCCTATGCCGCCATGGGCCGCACGGGCAAAGAAGCCGCCATTGAAATGGGCACGATGATGCAGCTGGGCCGCAAAGGTACCGGTTCGACCGAGCAGGCGGCAACCGCTTTTGAAGCGCTGGTCAGAAATCTCACCGACAACCGCATAATCAAAAAACTGCGTTCCATCGGCGTCACCGTCAAGGACAGCAGCGGCAATTTCCGCGCGATTCCCGATATCGTACAGGATATTATCGTCCGTACCAAAGGCAATACGACCAAGCTGGGAATGATATTTGACGAATTCGCCCGCCGCGCCGTCAATCCGATTGCCATTGCCTACCAGCAGGCGTTGCAAGAGGGAAAAAGCGCCAAAGAAGCTTTTGAACAGCTGCAGGCGCTGATGTCGGTTGATACTTCCGGGCAAAGCATTATCGGCGATTCCGAACGCATGGCGCAGACTTTTGAGGCATCCGTCAACAGCCTTAAAGACGCTTTGCGGTATTTTGCCAACACCAACCTGGCCGAGCCGATTGCCAAACTGGCTCAGGCAATTAACGGCATAGACGGGGCACAGGTGCAAAAATATCTGGATATGGGGCTTAAAGCTGCCAAATATCTGGCGATTGCCTGGGGCGCAAACAAGCTTATCCGCGGCGGCGTTTCCCTGTTTTCCGCCGTTAAGAACCTGCGGGCGGGCAATATTGCCGGAGCTTTGGGCGCCGGCGCCTCCATGGGCAACCCGATGCCGGTTTACGTCGTCAATATGGGAGCGGGCGGTATGCTTGCCGATGCCGCGGGTATGGCTATGGGCGGCGGAACGGGAAAAGTCTGGCAGTTTTTGAAAGGCGCCGGCAAATGGGGAAAGCTTGCCGGCCGCGCCGGCGCCGGGCTGGGTATGGCCTACGGTGTTTATGAGGCTTTTACGGCCGAAGACAAGAAAGGCATCGGGCAGGGTGTCGGCACCGTTATCGGTTCGGCTCTGGGGCTTCTGGGCGGCCCGATAGGCGTTGCCATCGGCGGCACGCTCGGAAGCATGGCCGGAGGCTGGATAGGCGGAATGTTTGACGACGCCGAAGCCGAAAGCAAAAAGAAATATCAGGAATATATGGCAAATCAGACGCATATCACCCGCAATAACATTCATTTTCAAATCGACAAAGACGGCAAGCCGCACCTGCTGCGCCAAGACGGCGACATAGAACAGACCCTTTTTGACGTCGATGTCGGCTATACGAGGTGGAACCGATGAAATATAACGAAGCGAAGTTCAACGGCATTTCCTTTTGGTTAAAAGATCATGACTTCGGCCGCCGTGCCAAAATGGCCGATAACGAGGTTTTGTTTGAAGACGAGGAGCAGAAAAAGGAATACGAGCTGCAAGGATATGACTTCCAGCTGCGCGCCTATATTTACGGCAAAGACGTCAGTTCTAAGGTTTCCGCGCTGGACAAAGCTTTTAATGCCAGAAAAACCGGCATTTTGGAACTGCCGTTTACCGGCAGGGTGCGGGTAAAGTTCGCCGAAGGCGGCTTCCGCTTCCGTTTTGCCGAGGGAAAAAAGAACTATGTCGAAATGGAGCTGGATTTCGTTAAAGCCGATGAAAGTTCCCTGCAGATTAAAATTGTCAAAATCTCCGAAAACCTGTCCGAGAAGCTGAAAACGACGTCGGAAACCGCTCTTGCCGCCTTTTTAAAAGAGTTTAACGGCAGCTATGCCACCGATAAGATTTCGGGACTGGTCAAACAGGAGTGTTTTAACGACTTGGCGGCGCTCTCCGAACAGATTTCGCGCCTGAATGCGCAAAGCCTGATTTCCAGTTCCGAGAATATGATAAGCGGGACCTTCGATTCTCTGGCTGCTTCAGCCGCAGGCATCGGCGGCACCGTGCAGTCTTATATCAACCTTTTGAACGGTAAGCCCAAAAACAAGTACAAATCTTATATGTCCATTGCTAAGATGACGGAGATTGAAAGCGCGGGCGGCGTTTCCGGCAGTCCGGTCGTGGCAGAAAACCGCCGGGCGGTGGAAGAACTGACCAAAAATACGGCTTTCGCTGACTTGTGTCTGGTCGCAGCCGAAGAGGAAACTCTGACATCCAAAAAGGAAACCGAACAGGCAATTGCCGATATTATTGCCGTTTCCAAGGAGCTGGCCGCCAAAATCACGTCCAAAGAATGCCAGACATCTATTTTTGAGCTGCAAAATACGCTGGTACAGCTCTTAAAACAGTCGGACAAAATGAACACGCGCCAGATTACCAACCGGGCAACGCTGCCGGCTTCGGTTATTGCCCACGACCAGAACATTGAGCTGGAGCGGTTTTTAAAGAACAACGCCGTCCGTCATCCGCTGTTTGTCGCCGGCGGCAAGGTTTTGGAGGTGTAGCCGTGGCCGAAATCGTCATCAAAACGTCGCAATACGAAATAAGCCTTGCCAATCACCTGATTTTGCAAAACGGCATTTATCAGCTCGCCAATTCGGCGGTTGTTCGCTATGTCAACAAAGATTCCGGCAGCTTAAAGAAGTTGAAGGAAATCGTCAAAGAAGGCGACAGCGCCCAACTTTCCGTTGACGGGCAGGTTATGCTGACCGGACAGATTGCCGATGTCTGGCCGGATTATTCTGAACATGACGCCCCGGCGCTGACAATCCGGCTGAAATCGCCGGCGGCGGCGTTTGTCAACCGTCCGGTCGGCACCGGCAAATACTATATGAACCAAAAGGCAAGCGCCATTTTAGCCGAGCTGTTTGCCGGCATAACCCTGAATATCCGGCAAGACGCAACTTTGAAAACTTTTGTTACCACCGGCACGGAAGCAATCGGTGAGGCGGCGGCAAGGCTGGCGGAAGTTTCCGGGCTTTTAATCTATTCCGGCGCGGACGGGCGTTTGATTGCGGATGTCAAAAATCCTGATAAGCGCAAAATCGGCTGGCTGGCAACCGGCTCCAACGTCTTGGGCGTAACCAAAGCCAACCGACCGCGCCGCGGCGTTACCATTTTCGGGCAAAAGCCGCTGGATGATGATACCGAACTGGATGACGCCGTTTATACCAGCCTTTCTTCCGGCAGCGAAATCAACGAAATGGTCTGTGTTGACGACGTTTCGTCGGCAACGCTGTCGTCGTATTGCCGGGAAACCGTCAATCAGGAGGTTGAAAGCGTCAACTGGTTTAATACCGACGGCGCGCTGCTGGAACTCAACCAGTGGATAGGCACTGCCGACGCCTGGGCGCTGCCTTTCCGGGAAATGCTTATTTGTTCGCTGGTTTTTAGACTGGACGACGGCGCTTATTCGTCCGTTGTCGGGCTGGAAGGAGGCGTCAATGACGACTAAAGACGTGATAGCATTGATTGCAAAAATGTTAAAACCGCTGAATATCCGCTGCCTGAATCTTGTGCGCCTGGGTAAAGTGCTGTTGGTCAAAGCCGGCCGCACGCAAAGCCTGCAGGTACAGACGGCCGGCCGCGAAGTGATAGAAAACGCCAAGTTTATTGAGCCGTACGGCCTGACAAGCAAGCCGTTGTCGGGGAGCGAATGCATTGTCCTTAATATTCAGGGCAACCCCGGCAATCCGGTTGTTATCAATGTCGGCAGCCGCCAGTTCCGGGTTCAGGGGCTAAAAGACGGCGAGGTTTGTCTGTATGACAATTCCGGCAGCTTTGTCCACTTAAAAAACGGCGGAAATATTGAGGTTCATTGCGAAAATGAGCTGTCGGGGAATTGCAAAAGCCTGAATTTGACCGCAGAAACGGCAACCATAACCGCTCAGGCGGTCAATCTGGGCGGTGCGGGCGGTCAACCGGCAGCGTTTGTCGGCTGTGAGGTTGTCGTTGACCCAAATACTCATAAAGGAACAATAACCGCCGGTTCAAGCACAGTGAGGGTAAAACAATGATTAACGTTCGCGAGCTGGATTTAAGTACCATTGAAGACGAAACCTTAAAGGCAATTATCATCTGCCTGTTTACCGACGCCAGGGTCGATGACGCCGAACTGCCGTCCTACCTCGACCATAATGCCGGCTGGTGGGGTGATGCCTTTGAATTGACCATCGGGGGCAACAAAAAAGCGGTTTCGCTAGGTTCCAAGTTGTGGACGCTCAAGCGCGAGAAAATAGAAAGCGGGCTTGACAAGACAATTGCCGACTTTGCGTTGGAAGCGCTGACCCCGTTGATTGACGCCAAAATTATCACTACGCCGGAAATAACTTCCGTCATCTCCGGAAACCAAAGCCGGCTGACGCTGAAATTTGCAGACAGAACCATAGATTTTGAGGGAATTTTGCCATGAGTTTTACCGTTCCGACCCTGAAAGAGCTGATTGACAAATGCGAGGCGGCATATTCAGCATTGATAACCGTTAAGGAAATGCCGGTTTCCGAACAGCAGGTTAAAGCACGGATACTCGCCAACGCTGTCAACGGCTTGTATAAATATATCGCCTATCTTGGAAAACAGATTATTGTTACGACCGCCGAAGCCGAATATCTGGAAGCCCATTGCGCGACTAAAAAGATTTTTCGCAAAACCAAAAGCAAGGCCAGCGGTACAATCATGGTTGACGGAGCCGTCGGCGCTGTCATTAAAGCCGGTCAGACCCTGACCCGTGCGGACGGCATGTCCTATAAGGTCACGGAAGATGCGGTTTTGGAAGCCGCCAGCCAGGAAATCGGCGTTGAATGTCTGACCGCCGGCACGGCCGGAAACTGCGAAGCCGGTACAGTTTTGAACTTCTCTTCTGCCGTTTCCGGTGTTAACAGCAGGGCTTCCGTGGTTGTAATAGGCTCTGGTGCGGATGACGAAAGCGATGATGACCTCTTGACCCGCTATCTGGTATTTATCCAAAACGTTTATTACGGCGGCGCCGATTCTGACTATGTCAAATGGGCACTGTCGGTTCCAGGCGTCAATAACGCCTGGGCCGTAGGCTGCGCCATGGGGCCGGGTACGGTTACGGTCTGGATTATGACGCCGCACGGCCTGCCGGATAAAGTGCTTTGCCAAAAGGTCTGGGAATACATCGAAACCGTCCGTCCGGTTACCGCGACCCGTATATTTGTTACCGGGCCGAACGCCAAAAAGGTTACAATTACCATCACCGACCTGGAGCCGGACGACGAGGAATTGAAAACGGCAATTGAAGCGGCGCTGGCAAAATATTTTAACAGCTTGAAAAAAGGCGAGGACGTCAAGGTCAAAGACGTTTATGCCGCTATTTCGACTGTATCCGGTATTGAAAACTATCACATAGACTTAACCGAAGACATAGAAGTGGCCGATACGGAAATAGCGGTGCTGGAGGAGGTAATATGGGCGTAAAGGGAACACCTGATAATTACCGCGCCGCCTTAAAGGCTCTGCGCCCCCGCGGCGTTATCTGGGAAGTGGAAGAGGGCAGCGTAACCGACCGCGAAATTTCGGTGGAAGCGCAAATGTTTTCCGAAGTTCAGGCCCGCGCCGACCGTTTGCCGGTAGAAGCCAACATTTCAACTACGGACGAATTGCTGGAAGAATGGGAAGACGTGTTTGAGTTGCCGCACGAGGGAAGCTACGAAGACCGCATTCTGGCGTTGCTGGCAGCCAGCAGCGAGGGCTGTCAGACCAAAGCGTATTTTACCGATTTGTGCGCGGTTGCCGGGGTTTTGGTTGAAATCCGCGAACATTGTCCGTTTATGTTCGGCGATTCGGAATGCGGCAGCTGGCACGAAATCGGTCCCGAAGAAATAATTTTCTACTGGGATGTCATTATTAAAGAGGGCATCGACGCCGCCGTTGCCAAAATCACGGCGTTGCTGACCAAGTACAAGCAGAGCCACACGGTTTTAACATTTATTGACGAGAGGATAAAATAATGGAATTTGTCAAACCGATTAACCGCGACGACTGGGGCGACCCGGATCCGGCAAACAAGATTCCGGGAGCCGTGCCGCCGGCCAAAGCTTTCTCGCAGACGATGACCGAAATGGTCAACGTCATCACAAGCGCCGGCCTGACGCCGTCCGGAGAAGACCTGACCCAGTTTGACCAGGCGATTAAGGCTTTGGTGCAAAAGAAAGTTGACGAAGCCAATATGCTGGCCGTTTCCAATACGGTTTATCAAAGAAATATAGGCGATTTCATTTTTACCAACAATAAAATGCGCGGCACCAAAGCAACCGGCAGCCTGAACGGCGCGTATGAGTGCAACGGCGACGAGTTCAGCGACACCGATTTTGAAGGCGAAAGCACCCCGTATCAGTTGCTTGTTGCCGGCAATTTGCCGTCGGTTACCTATGCCAAATATGCCGAAATTCTGAAGAAATACGGCAACTGCGGTTATTATGCGCTTGATACGGCGGCTAAAAAGTTCAAAATTCCGACCGTCAAAACCGCCTTTCTGCAGGCCGGCACGCCGGGCGAGTTCAAAGAAGCGGGCATTCCGAATATTGCCGGCGAAATAACTTTCGTTCAGCGCGCTTACAGCACAAGCGACCCGATTCACGGAACCGGTGCTCTGGACGCCTCTACGCCTTACAAAGACCAGATTTTATTCCGTGCCGGCGGCGGTTGGGGCGGCTTCGGTAACTGGCAGCTTAAGTTTAATGCTTCCAAAAGCAGTGCCGTTTACGGCAAGAGCTCAACCGTACAGCCCCCGGCCGTTTGCACTCGGGTTATGGTTCAGCTGGCGAACGAAATTGACAATGCGACATCGCTGGAAAAATATCTTGACCAAATAAAAGAAGCGCAAAAAACGGCGCTGAACACCATCACGCAAACGGCGCAAAGCGAAAAGACGGCAGCGGTTGAAGCCATCAATACCGCAGAAACGGAAGCCTTGAACGCGGTGGAAAGCCGGGAAACGGAAGCTTTGGGCAAGCTGGCCGCCAAGGAAAGCGAAGTTTTGGCCAAGTTTGAAACCGAGCAGAACGACCTCAAAACCTATGTCGAAATTGCGGTTGAACCAAAATATGACGCCTTTGAAACGGCGATTGCCACGTCTGAGGAAAAAATCCAGACCCTAACGGCGCAAAATACGACCGCCGACGGCAATATTGCCGGGCTGACGGAACAAAACGAGCTGGCGGCGGAAAATATCGAAGCGCTGACAGGTCTTAACAATACGGCTGCCGCTACCGTGCAGACGGTTACCGAAAAAGCGGCCGCCGCTGCCGCCAGTGCCGAAGCGGCGGAAAACGCCAAAACTGCCGCCGAAACGGCCGTTAACGGGTTTGATGCCCACGTTGCGGAAAAAAAGGCCGAAGCCCAAACCGCTGTCGCTGAAGCCGAACAGGAGGCGGAAGCCGCTTTTGACGCACATGCCGCAACCAAGCAGCAGGAAGTTGACGCTTCTGCCGCTGAAGCTGTCGAAGCCGCAGAAAAGGCCAAACAATACCGGGACGAGGCGCAGGAAATAGCCAACCTGCCGAATGCAACCGAGGAAACGCGCGGCATGGCCAGAATTGCAACGACGGCAGAAGTAGAAGCCGGCACTAATGACGAAAGCTTCGTTACCCCGGCAAAACTCAAGCCGGTTGTTTCTCCGCTTGCCAAAACTGCCGACCTGACCGCACATACCGGCAGCAAGTCAAACCCGCACGGCGTGACCAAAGCGCAGGTCGGGCTTGGCAACGTGGACAATACCGCCGACGCCAACAAGCCGGTTTCTACGGCGCAGAAGTCCTATGTCGACAACTTCCAGCCGGCCATAACAACCCTGACGGCAGCTTCCGGCACGCTGACGCTGGCCGTTAACAAGGTCTATTCGGCGGCAATTACCGGCAATACGACGTTTTCGCTGCCGACACCGGGCAATAAAAACGTATTTAACCAAATCAAGGTCATGCTTAAAGTTACCGGAACGCCGACCATAAACTGGGGCACGACGCAGTTTTTCAACAAGGCGACCCCGGAAATAGAGGCTGGCTGCTACGACGTTTATTTTGACTACGACAACAATTTGAGCGCCTGGGTTTGCGGCGCAATGCCGAAAGGAGCTGCGGCATGAGGCTGAACAGCGAAAAAATGCTGATGGGCGGTAATCTGTATGTCAAGCATGGTGAAAACTATCTTTTACAACCGGATTTTGATACGGCAATATCGTTTAATGCCAATACGATTTATAAGGCGGACAAAGACATTTATATTGATGTTTGTTGCCAAAGTGCCTTCAACTACGACTTTTCAACGATAACGCTTGAAATCAGCAAAGTTTCCGATTTTTCGTCAGGTGTTGTCAATTTGTTTAAATCAACGGCTTCGGGCGGCATTACCTGGGCAAAAGGAGGTGCTTTGTTCTTTATACCCAAAGGGTACTATTACCGCAGTAATGGCAATAATATCCGGTTGGTTATGAATTGCCTCGCCGTTGAGAAAAAAATACCTGCAAGATATAGGGATGTGCTGGTGAGAAAACCTAATTACGATACCGGCGTTTCCGTAGCTCAAAATACAACAAATCAGGCAACTCAAGACCTGTGGCTGTATAGCTATGGCGGGACAAGAGAAGTAAAGGTGTCAAAAAAATCGGATATGTCAAATGCGGTTAAAATTGCCGGCGGTGTTGTTTCGGCAACAGTGGAACCGGCAGTAATGGTTTTCATTTCCAACGGGCTGTATTTCACTACAACCGGTACGGAAAACCGCAAATATAATTGTATGGAGGGATAAAATGTCCAGTTTTGAAGGATATTGCCTGAAGCCAGATTATTTTACCGGTGTTAGCGGGTGGAAAGATTCAGGAAGTAACGACCAATGGCTAATAAAAAATAGGGGAAATTCAGTTGCGTATAAGCAAATTACCCAAACTCGGGCTGGCGATGTCAGCAGTATTACATTGTTCTCATCGGCTTTACACGTCAACCGTGACGAGCCGCATGGTGCTTTTTTCGCTTTTGTGCCAAAAGGAAAAAGTCTGACAGTCGATAATGGTCGTGGAGATTCAACATATTTTCAGTGCATGGAGGTTTAGATATGCAGATGTATTACAGGGTTATCAATGATACGGTTGGTGAAGTTCAGGTCTATTTTTCCGACAATCCGGATTTTGTGCGCCGCAACGGTTTTATCTGGGGTGAGGTTGAACAATGCAAAACATCAGGCAGGTGGTATCTGGCAGGGATGATTCCGACAGAAGAGCAAGCGCGCGACCGGCGTGCGGAACGGGACAACTGTCTGGCTCTAACGGACAAGTACATGCTGGCCGATTACCCGATAACAGAAGAACAACGCGAAATATATAAAACATACCGGAAGTATTTACGCGATTTACCCGCGGCTGCCGGTTTTCCTGCGGTCAAGGTTCTGAGCTTTGAACAGTGGAAAGGGGAACAAAATGCTTAAAAATGGCGAAAATCTAGGGGGGGGGACGCTCTTGCCGAGCTTGTAAATAATTTTGGCCTCCGGCGGAGGGCAAAATTATGCTGAATTTTTGGAGTAAAAAAACGATGATGGGCAATGCAAAAATCAAACCGATAACATTTTCTGCCGCCGCTTCCATGCAACAATGGAAAGTTCCGGCCGGCGTGCGGAAAATTCATGTCGACTGCGCGGCAAGCCAGGGCATGAACGGCGGCAGGGGCGGACGCGTCCAATGCGATTTGAAAGTCAGCCCGGGACAGATTCTTTATATTATGGTCGGCCCGGTTCCGTCTTCGCTGGACGGGGCTGCGTACAATGCCAGCGACATCCGTATCGGCGGCAGCGAATATTCCAACCGCGTTATAGTTGCCGGTGGCGGAGGTAATGCATCTTCGCGAAACGCAGCTGGCGGTGCCGGCGGCGGATTAACCGGAGGAGCGGGCAGTGCTCACGGCAACGCCGGCGCAGGACAAGGCGGAAGCCAGTCGGCAGGAGGCGCAGGCGGAGCTTGTGTCCCCATCAGCGTCGGGCACAGCCACGGCGGCAATGCCGGAGTGCTGGGAACGGGCGGAGCCGGCGGCAGTTGCGGCTATTGCGGTATCTGGGGCGCAGGCGGCGCCGGTTATTACGGCGGCGGTTCAGGTGGGGCACAATGGAACAAAAACGGCGCTTTTGCTGCCGGCGGTGGTGGCGGTTCGTCCTATACCAAACCGGAATTGTGTTCGGAAGTCGTCCACACGCAGGGTTTCCGCAGCGGCGCCGGTTATATTACACTTTCTTAAAATAAGGAGAAGACATGACAAAATATGTTAAAATCAAAGAAAACGGCGAGGCGTTGGAATACGCACCGCGCGATATTCCCGGAATTTCAAACTGGGGGCTGGACGAGGCCAACGTACTGGCGGCGGGCTTTCTGCCGCTGGAAGAAACGCCGCAGCCCCGTGACGGCAAGCGCTATACTTTGAGCTACGAACAGCAAGGCGATAAGATTGTCGAGGTCTGGACGGAAGAACCTCTGACCCGCGCCGAAATTGAAGCAAAGCGCGAGCAGCTGTATCGTAGCCAAACCGATAAACTTTCCGCAGAATATACCCGCAAGAGTATTTTAGGAATTTTAACCCCGGAAGAAAAAACGGAGCTGGAAGAACAAATCCGGGTAATCAGTGAACAGATTGTTGCCGATAATCCGTATCCGGAAACCGAAGACGAAAGCGAGGCGGAAAATGTTGTCAGTGCTTAGAACCGTTGTCAGCGTTGCCGGGGCGTTTCTTAACCGTGTCCGCGGCGGCTTGTTTGATATTCCTTTTAACAAGTTTTTTTATCCGCTGTTCTTTGGGATTCTCTGTAGTTATGCCGGCGGGTGGAATATTCCGGGGCTTGTTTCTGGTTTTCTCGCCGGTTACGTCGGGCAGCAGATTGCCGGCTGGGGCGCATATATCGGAGCTTTGACCGTCGGCGCCAAACCGGCCGCCGAATGTCCGATGATTGACGACATTGTCAATGCCGCCCGTATAAGCTTTAAGGGGTATAGCTGGTATTTGAAAGATTATCCGCGCGCCTGGGGCTTTGCCGCTCTGGCTTTGCGCGGGCTGGTTTGGACGTTTTTGGCAGGCCTTGCGTTTCAAAGCCCGGCAATCATGGCGTCCGGTCTGCTGATGCCGGTTTGCTATCTGCTGCCGACGCTGGCGCTCTGGTATACCAAACACAATCAGGATAAAACCGCATGGAATATCGGCGAGTGGCTCTGGGGCTTTGTCCTGACCGGTATTACAGCTTATGAGATTATCGGATAGCAAAGGGGGTAAAATGCTTAAAAACCGCAGAAATCTAGGGGGGGGGGAACGCTCTTGCCGAGCTTATAAATAAAGGTTTTGGCCTCCGGTGGAGGGCAAAACCATGTTAGAATTTTGGAGTAAACAACTATTATTATCCGCAAAATCGGATCCGTACAAACCCGAAACGGTATTATTTGAGAGCGCCACACCCGGAAGCTATAATGTCGAGATTTTGGGCAAAGGAAAATATGAAGTTTACTGTATTGGTGCCGGTGGCGGTGGTCTTGGTTTTATTTCGCATATGGGAAGTGGCACCCATAGAAATACTGTATATTATCGTGATGCTGGTGGATCCGGTTCCGGATTTGTAGGAATTATTGTATTAGACAAAGGCAATTGTTCTTTAGTTGTGGGAACTGGAGGTAACCGTATAGCAAGTAAAGGAACAGCGGGGGCTGGAGGTAATAGTTCAATTTCTAATAGTATAACTGCTTTTGGCGGAACAGGAGGAAGCACCGGAACCGGTAATGGTCTGGGTGGCCAAAATCCGCAGATAACGGCGAAGATAGTCTCCACAACTTTAAATGTTCCGGGAAATGCGGGAACTGGAGGAACAGGAACATCATATTCAAGAGATGATGTTGCCGCATATGGAGGTACTTCTGTCTACAACGGTTATGGAGCCGGTGGAGGGCATGATTCGAATGGCGCAAACGGCTACATTAAGATTGTTTATAAAGGACAATAAAGAAAGGAGAAAAAAAGATGCCGAAAAGTCTAAAAACAATCGTCTTAAAACACTTGGCACGGTTAAACAGCCGGCAGTTTGTCTTTTTGCTTTTCGGCATTATGGCCTTTGTTTTGGCCTTGCTGCAGCCGGAAATCCGCGGGCAGTTCTTAAATATTGTGGAGGCGCTATGTTCAAAAATATCCTGGTAATCGGCAGCTGGGTTGCCTCAATCGTTTTGGCCTATCAGCTGGGCACCAGCCGGGCAGAAGTTCAATATATAGAAAAGAAAGTCGAGGTGGTGAAATATGAAAAAGGGAAAGCGTGCAATCTTCTGGCTAAGCCAAATCTTGGCGACGATGACATTAGCCGCCTGTTCGACAACGGCCGGCTCTGAAACTGGATGCATTGAATTTCCGAAAGGCGGCCCGGCAATGGGCGGGGTTTACCGGCGGTTGTCGGCCGAAGACCGGAAAATTGCCAACGAATATTTTAACCGGCTTTATAAAGTCAGCCAGCTGCCGGTATTTTGTAAAAAAAAATAACTGAAAAAGGAGAAGTTAAAATGCTTAAAAATGGCGAAAATCTAGGGGGGGGGGGACGCTCTT
>ENA-OYYZ01000288-OYYZ01000288.1-human-gut-metagenome-genome-assembly--contig:-NODE-288-length-29444-cov-26.253190_pt1 | contig 29444 bp, 20 predicted proteins | sample MGYA00243256_ERZ653463 | MGnify/ENA primary metagenome ERZ653463 (study PRJEB26926, sample SAMN06165173) | human gut metagenome | biome: ENVO:00009003; feature: ENVO:2100002; material: ENVO:00002003... | reverse complement strand
CCGGAACACCGGTAAGGGAGATACAGAAAATATTAAATATAGGCAGTAGCGGAACAGTGTATCGTCTGCTGCGAAGGAATGGTATTACACTAAAATCTGAGAACAGAAATACGAAATAAATCTCTTCTCCCATCCTTCACCTTCAAAGATGATTCTCAAAGATCATCTGCCCCCACCTCTTAACAAGGTTATAGGAAAGTTCCCGTGAAGGGGACCGATTTTTTAATTCAATTTAATACAAGAACTCCATGCACTCCTGTACCGCTTTTTCCAGTGCTTCTTCCAAACAACAGTCGCAATATCTGTGAAGCCTAGATATTTGGGATCTATTGCAAGGTCAATATCTTCTGAAAACCGTTCTATCAGTCCCCATCCTTTGCTAAGGCTTGTCCCGCCTTTGAATACAAAAGCTGTAGCATACGGCAAAGAAAATATAGCACGTAATACCATACTGACCCAATAGTCCTTCTCTACGGCATTGTCCACGATCCCTTTATTTTCGGCGACATTAGCCAAAATGGTGAGCTGTTCTTCTTTTGTAAGCTTAGTGAAATTCATAATGCAAGTCTTTGTTTAATCCATTGCGGAGCAATGCTGTAATCGTATCTGATTTCATCAGGACTGCCATATTTTTCAATAGCTTGTTTTATGATGACAACCTGTTCATCGGTTACTCCATCTTTTCCTAATTCTTTCATAGCAGCGACTATTAGTGGGAACAAGTCCGTCTTATAAGCAAAATTGCGAGGCACACTGCGTTTGAATATGATTTTACGGTTCCCGATAGTAAGTTCCCTTGCAGCGGCATCTGTCAAATAGACTGCATTCATCGTAACCTGTGTGGAAAGTCCTAATTTGTTCAATGCAGTCAATCCGCTGGGAATAATGCGTGCCTTATCCTTTTCAGCAACAGCATAAGCGATTTCCTCTATAGAAGGTCGAAGTATTCCGAACTTATTTCGTGACGGATATAAATATATGCCTTGCGAGAGGCGTATAAGAACACCTCCCTTTTCTAATCTGGAAAGGGCACGAGTAACCAACCCGTCATTATTTAGATAGGCAAAATCCTGAACCATATAGAGTTTGTTTGGTCCATTGCTTTCAATCGTATTGCGTATCTCTTTTGTTAGTATTACTCCCATGATCATTAATAATCTGAGTGCAAAGGTACAATATTCCCTCCAGCCAGCAATAAAATGTCCGAAAATCTTAAAGAAAATCGGACTTTGAGAAATGTTTTGCGGTTTGATACCTCAATCCTAAATATATTAAGTCAAGTCTAGAAAAGATAATCCATCATGAGGTGGTTTCAACCGTACACGTCGTAGGAAATCAATACCTACACCTCGAAATGAAAAGTTTTTTATTAGGCAGTGTGGCAAAATAGCGATAAAAGCAGATTGTGGCAGTTTGTGATTACTTTGGGGAACCAACAAGAAACGGGAACTTAGTGGTATCAAATCAGAAAATAAACAATAACTAATTGTTATATATCAGACAGATACAAGCTCTATTTCGGTTCAAGCGTGGAACTGCAAATGCCACGTCTTAGTTTGGAGGTCGTAGGAAAAACCTGTAGTACTGCTATGAGTATAGCAGCCCACGCTATAGCGTGAGAAACCACTATGCTACCCTTGTACTACTATTTGAAAATTTCCTACGTTTCCAAACTACAAGATAAGCATAACGCTTCTAAAAATCTAATATGTCTTGGAAAGGGACGTACCCGATCCAGTTACAAAACTAATATATTTCAATAAATATATATTACTTTTATCACCTATAATTCAATATTCACGTGTATTTTCCCGAAAGTCTTTTGTTCGTCACGTACCCGGTTTAATTCGCTTTTCTCCGGTTAGGCTGTGTGATCCGGTGGGATGCAACCTACCGGTAATATCATTTTGCAATGACCGTCGAGCTATTTTTCTTTGTTCATGGTGGATACCGTTATCATTTTGTTACAACTTAGAAATATCCTCTATAATCTTAAAATAAATTTACCATATTTATCCTCTAACACACAACAAAGATTCCATTTTATTCACCGTTTAATATAAATACAATGAAAAGATCTGTAAAATTAGCTGTTCTCTCTTTTTTGTTATCCATTGGCATCTTGTCCGTTCACGCAGAGATAAAACTACCAGCCATATTCAATCATAGTATGGTACTCCAGCAACAAACAGACGCAGCCTTATGGGGATGGTCTAAACCGAATACGTAAGCTAATGTAGCGAATCTGTTGTTATAGCACATATCATCCAAATTCTATAGTCTTTTGTGCCAGAAGAATGACTTTACCTTCGCTTTCCCCTATTTTGAAATTATAATATCCATTGGATACCGTTCGCCATCACTATGTACGTGTACAAATTGAAAATCCCCATAGCTTTCACTGAGTTGATTTTTACGTCCCCCTTATTATATGATGGTTTTGTGAATTGTACGTAGGTTGCTCTTTATAACACACGAGGGTGTGCAAAACTAAAATGGCCTCTCCAAAAAGTTACAGATCGTAATTACAAGATCTAAAAGGGTCGTATCAAGCTCTGTTTTGAGTAATTATACGACTCTTCTTGATGTTCAAGTTTCAAATAAAAAGCTCATCTGGGCTAAAATTGAGTTTTGACACGCCCTCTTTAATAGATATGGATGCAAAATTTACTATGTTTGTGTATGATTTATGAATTAATTTCCGATTTTTGCAACAAATAAGAGGGTAAGAAATATTTTCACAAAACTTGTAAGAGCGATTTACCATGAGGATAGTCGCTCTTTTCTCTAAAAGTGAAATATTTACCTATATTTGTAATATGATTTTTTAGATTAAGACTTTAGTTAGATAAAGCGACTTTTCCCGTGAGGGTAGGGTCGCTTTTTTTAGTCGGTAGCTGGGCTATCCAGCGTAGGAACATGAGGGATCGGAATACAAATCAAAACTTACTGTCGTTTGACAATATATTTATCCATCATTTTGTCGAAAGCATCCTCAAACTCCTTCCAATTTTCCGGATGGACGAACCCCAGCCATACGGTACCTCCTATATTCCCTCGGTTTCGTACCCACGCCGCATATTCGGTACCTTCCTCATTTTTTGTTTGTATAAGCTCCACACCCCCGAATCCTTCCAGATATTGGAAGAGAGGGCGTTTGTTTCTATCCTTCATAACCGTTCTATTCTATTTTACACAAACTTCATCCACAAATAAAAATGCGGGATTGCCGGGCCACATATGCCAGGCTGGCAATTTCGGTGTAACTCTAGCAATGATCCGTACATAACGGGTTTCCACCACAGAGAAAGAAAGCGTATGCGGGTAAATACCGTCTTTATCTTCCTTGTCTAAAACCGGATAAGAGGCTGAAGCAAGTTTTCGGTACTCTTTTCCATCTTCAGAACACCATACTTCCAGCCCGGTGGCATCCATTACGGCTGCTCCTTTTGAGACGTTGACAGTCAGCGATACCGAAGAGACAGGTGTCGACTTTTGTAGGTCAATGGTCAGATCCATATCTTTCAGGAAGCCGAGCCAGCGGCCGGTGTTATAGTTCTGATTACCCTGTAATCCGTCAGTCAGCGTGCTTACCCCGTTGAAAGTATAGTTCTCATGTGGTGCATTGGCCAGCCAGGAAGGTTTGAAAGTTGCTTTGTTTACATGGATATGTTCCTCAAATACACTACTGGTATCCTCAGTCGTAACAATAACGGCTTTCAGTTTGGTGTCTTCCCGTATTATCAATGGTTCCGTATAGATCAGGGAAGCTGTATCCGGTTGACTTCCGTCTGTCGTATAGTAGATCGGGCGGTTACCGATAGTGGAAAGGGAAATCTCAAGCGCGTCTTGCAACGTGTCTGTCCGGAAGTTCTCGGTTATTTGAAAAACATGTTCCGAATAAGTATAATGAGATTTGTCATATACAGTTATCAAACGATACAAACGATCCATAAAAGCGTCGAAATCGTGTTGTTCAGGATCAGCCCAGCCTAATTCGCTTAACGCGGCCAGACGTGGAAGGATTAGGTACTCAGCCCGTTCCGGGGTATCAATTCGCTCCGACCATAGACAGGCCTGTACACCGATGATATGCTTGGCGGCAGCTTCCGATAATGTATCCGGACAGATTTTGAAATCATAGACACGGCGAACCCCCCGGTTACCACCCAGTTCCAATAACTGGCGGCCACTGAAATAAGTGATACCCGCTGGAGTCATAATGACATCATGTTGCATTTCAGCCGCTTTGATACCATTTTCCGTACCTCTCCATGACATGACGGTCGCATTGGGAGCCAACCCTCCTTCCAATATTTCATCCCAGCCGATAATCTGACGTCCTTTGCTGTTGACGAACCTCTCCACTTCTGTCATAAAATAACTCTGGAGTTTGTCTTCCGCTTTATGTTCTTTCGTATCTTTCCATCCGTTATTGTGGATCAATGCCTGGCATTTCGGGCATTGTTGCCAGCGGTCACGTGGACATTCGTCGCCTCCTACATGAATGTAATGGGAAGGGAAAAGCTCAATAATTTCCGATAACACATCTTTCGCAAAACGAAGCGATTGCTCATTGCCGACACATAATACCTCCTTATGGACACCATACGTAGTAGCCACTTCGTAGGGGCCTCCTGTGCATCCTAGATCCGGATAGGCAGCAAGTGCGGAGGTGATGTGTCCCGGCAGATCAATCTCCGGAATAACGGTGATATAACGTTCTGCCGCATATTTGATGATGTCCTTTATTTCCTCCTGCGTATAAAAACCACCGTATGGTTTTCCGTCGAATTTCCCGGGACCGTCATTCAGTAACGACTCTTTCCGTTTGGAACCAATTTCGGTCAACTTCGGGTATTTTTTAATTTCGATACGCCACCCCTGGTCATCAGTCAGGTGCCAATGGAAGGTATTCAGGTTATGGAGAGCAATAATATCAATGTATTTCTTGATGAAATCAGTCGAGAAGAAATGGCGGCCTACGTCGAGATGCATTCCCCGGTAGCGGTATTCCGGCTCGTCTAGAATCTGTACGGCCGGAAAACTTATCTCCTTTTGTCCCGTCACGGGGAGTGATTTTCGAAGTGTCTGTATACCATAAAATATACCGGCTTCCGAACTCCCTGTGATGGTAATGTCTCTCTTGCCGACTTTTAGCCGGTAGCCTTCCGGTGAAGATGCGGCAGTACGATCTAATACGAGGCGAATGCTATTGGAAGAACCCGTATCTGCTGTTACTTCTGTTTCGATGCCTGTCATTTCGCGGATATATCCGGAAAGAAAAACCGCCGTTTGTCTCAACTTCTCGTTTCCTTCCGGATATCCGATATGGGTGGATGTGCTCAATATAAAAGGGGCCTCTTTAGCTGGAGTGATCGACTTCGGCAGAGGTACTACCTCATAGTTGCATGTCGCGATGGCTTCTTTTTTATTGCAGGAAAGTATCCCGGCGCAAAGCAGTATTGCTGTTATATAGAATAATAGTTCTCTGTTCATAATTGGATCACAGATTTTTTAATATACACTTACTTCATCCATAAAAAACCAGGCAGGATAACCTACGCCATAATGCCAGTCTGGGCATAATCCGATCCCTTTGACCTCAACTTTGATGTATCTGGCCTTGACAGGGCTATCCGACTCCGCTTTTCCTTCGACAAATTTAACCTGCAGGTCCCGGTCTTCAGCAAATGTAAACGAGCCGAAAGGTTTGTATGTCGTATTGTCCGAGGATATAGAATAGCTGACACTATGAGGCAATAAAACCCAGCCACCTAGTTGGTGGAGGAAATCCGCTTCTATCCGGGTGAAACTTTTCTCTTCGCCCAGGTCTAGAATGAAAGCACCGTCCGTCCCGTTCCATCCTACCCAGCTTTCTACATATGTTGTTCCTCCGAACAGTTCGTCGGTCAGGGCTGTTTCGCCCAATGTTTTATAACGTTCCTGAGGCGGGATGATCCAGGTGAGGGAGGCGCCGGAGGCCTTGCTTTGCTCGTTTTGCGGCAAGAATCGTTTCTTGTACAATTCACAATATTCGCCGGGTGCGTTTTTACGTTCATTCAATGACGTGACGCCGAACTGACGGGTACGCCGGTCGAATAGCCCGAGTAATTCCCTGATCTTCGTTTTATCTGTACCGACCTGTGTACGGGCGATCTCGAGTTCCGAATATTGCAGCGGGAGGCGGGATAATTGTATACGGCGCAACAGTACGGTATCTCCAGCGACGGCTTCCTCTGCCTGGTCGAACAGCTCGTTGTATGTTTTCAGCAAAACGGGGTTCAACATGCCATTTTTATGGGATATCGGAGAATCGTATATCCATAACGGTTGTCCGCTGGCCAGCAGCGCGCCTTGCATGATCTTCTGGTATTGATACAGGTAAGGGGCGGCCGCTCCGTAATAACCATTCATGAAGGTACGCATCAGGGAGTCGGCGTTTTGGTATGGGTCCCACATTAATTTTCCGATCATGTAAGCCCGCATCTCAGAGAAATCCCCGCCCCGGATACCATTTACCTGCGAAAAGTGCATTGTCACATGATTTTTCTTGAATAGTTGGATATTCTTTTGCAGGATATGGAAGTTGGGGAATGGTGAGACGATATTATCGAAATTGATCCCATAATCCCATACAAATATATTGTCGGATATCTTCGACCATCCTTCCAGCGCTTTTACGAAATCACGGCCGGAGGCATTATCGGTTAACGGAACCTCACGTTTACAATCTATGTCACACAACATGATGTTGACGTTGGATAACGGTTTCACATGCTTGGGCGGCTGCATGGAATACAGATAAGCCAATGTGGAAAATTCTTTATCAGGGAAACGTTCGGCCAGTTTATTCAGGAACTGGATCAGGTTGCCGGAAGGTGAACCTTCGTACTCGTCTACTTCTTTACAAGCCGGACAGGAACAATTCGTATTGTTACCGTCGTTCTGACTGACCGAAATCATTTTCATGTCCGGGTGAGCCTTAAAGATCGAATCTAGCTGGCGTACGGCCGCGTCGAATACTTTAGGGTTGGTCAGACACCACTGGCTGTTGTGTCCCGGACGATGCTCACCGTTGATGAATGAGTAATATTCGGGATGTTCCTTGCCAAACCGGTCGGACGGCAGAATACGGTTGAACGTGTGTACCCACATGTTTTCGATAAACATGTCTTTTGGTTCTTCCAAGCGGAACCATAGCTTATAGACCGGGTCGTCGTTGTTATAGCTGTAAGTTTGGCGATAACGGAATGCCGGTGTTTCTTCCCTGTGGATAGCGGGAAGTGTGATTGTCTGCATCGGAGTCAACGTATAGGCCTCTTTTGCAAAATAGGACACGCCCATGTATTGTTCCAATAAGGAAACTACACCATAGATGGCGCCTTTATCGCCTCCGCTGGATATTTGTAGTTGTTCGTTTGCTGTCGTTTTCAGCAAAAAACCGTCTTCTCCGGCTGAGGCTTGTTTTCCTCCAATCAGAATGTCCCCGCTTCTAGCCTTTGTATCGGCAACGATCGGAAGCGTAGCCTGGCTGATCCGTTTGACAAAGTCTTGCAGCAAGGTGGCTGCTTGCTCGTTCACTTCATTCTTCTCAACTAATACGATTCGTGAAGTGGCTTTACCATCTTTCACAAGGGTTATCTGTGCTGATACCCTGGAGGAAAGCGCAAACAGCAACATCAGCATACCCATGCATTGAATCAATTGTTTCATGGTAATTGTTTTTATTTAATGGTTTGTTTCTAAAGTCATTGGATGATTTATTGTCAGTGTTGTCTTTAACCGGATATCTTTACAAGAGCGCCCGATCATCAGACGGAATTCACCCGGTTCGATCACGCGGTTCAACTCTTTATCCAGCATGGACAGGTCTTTCTCGTTTACAGTGAAGTGCAACTCTTTTGTTTCTCTCGGTGCCAATGATACAGGCTGGAAATGGATCAGCCGCATAATTGGTTGGGTTACGGAAGCGACCTGGTCGCGCAAATAGAGTTGTACGACTTCATTGGCTGCGTATTTCCCCGTATTTTTCACCGAAAAAGTAACATGGAAAGCTGTGCCATGTACTGCTTTCGTCACTTTTAGTCCAGAATAATCAAATTCGGAATAGCTCAATCCGTGACCGAAAGGAAAAAGCGGTTCACCGGTCAGGTTGAGGTAATCGTCGCTCCGCCCGGTCGGTTTATGACTGTAATTGAGTGGTAGCTGGGCTTCGTGGATCGGGTAAGTGATCGGCAGTTTGCCTGAGGGGTTATAATCGCCGAATAAAACATCGGCAACCGCATTGCCCCCTTCCACTCCCGGATACCAGGCATTCAGTACGGCCGGAACTTGATCCTGCCATTCAGACATGACCACGGCACTTCCACCGATCAAAACAACAACAGTGGTTTTTCCTGTTGCTGCGACTCTACGGATTAACTCTTCCTGTCGGCCAGGCAATGCCAGATAGCCTCTGTCACGGAATTCTCCCTCTTCAATACCCACGACAACGATGGCGATCTCGGATTCACGGGCAGCTTGTACGGCTTGTTCGATGGACTGGTCTTCATTTTTTGTATCCACGTCCCAAACAAACCGGATACGTGCGTTTTTTGTATTCTCATAAAACCTGATACGAATGTCATATTCTTTTCCTTTTTCAAAGGTAAAAGGAACTAATGTGTGACCGAAAGAGGTTTTATATGGTTTGTCTACTAGCACTTTTCCATCAACGGTCAGCTGGTAACCGTCATTTCCCTCCAGCCCGAGCCGATATGTTCCGGAGACGGGAGATTTTAATTTCCCGTTCCATTCGACAGAAAACCAATCGACAGCCAGGCAAGAATCCGGGGCAAACAATGTCCATGAGAATTGTATGCGTTTGTCAATCCGTTTCAAATCGGGGACTCCTTCATAGGAGATATTATTAAAATAGCGCCCTTCCAGTCCCGACAGTCCGTCTGATGTGGATAAATAATCGGTTGGGACGGTCAGATATTCCGGATTGATTCGTTTACATCCCTCTTCGTAACGGATGACAGCTCGATCGCCCAGTTTATTTTTCAATCCATCAAGAATGCTGACTTTGTCAACGCCCGGTCCGCTGTACCCTCCTAAACGGGCTTGAGCGGCATCTTGTCCGATAAGGGCGATACGTTTTACTTGTTTGGATAACGGCAAAACCCGATTTTCATTTTTCAATAACACGATTGATCTGCGAGCTGCTTCGAGAGCCAGTTTCCGGTGTGCGGAGCAGGCATTCCACTTCTCCGCCTCATTTTCGTCAATGTAGGGATGCTCGAACAGACCTAGGCGGAATTTCGCTTTTAATACTTGTCCTACAGCCCTGTCCAGCGCTTCTTCCTTAACTAAACCATCTAGGCAAGCCTGTAAGAATGGTCGGTGTTCATCGTATGTTGTCTGGAAGATGACATCCAGACCTCCATTGATTGCATCAGCTCCTGCTTCCGAGAAGTTATTGACGGTGTGATGCAACTTGTGGATGATACCGACAGCATCTGCATCCGCAATCGTAAATCCGTCGAATCCCCATTCGTTCCGGAGTTTGTCGATCAATAACCAGGGATTGGCTGTACAAGGAGTTCCGTCTAACATATTATATGCAGTCATTACAGACTGCGACTGTCCTTTTTGGAAGCAAGCCTTGAAAGGAACCAGATGCGTCTCTTCCAAAAATCGTTCCGTGAAATGGATCGGATTACTGTCTCGCCCTCCATCTCCGGAATTGGCGGCAAAGTGTTTAGGGGTGGTTATCACTCCCATTTCTTCAAAACTTCTTACAAAGTTGACACCCATGCATGCCGAAAGATATGGATCTTCTCCATAGGTCTCTTCCGTACGTCCCCAACGCACATCTGTTGCGAGATTAACCACGGGCGATAGTATTTGTCGGAGACCACGTGTTTTCGTTTCCATGGCGATAGCATGGGAGACTTGGCGTACTAAGGCCGTATCGAATGTGGCGGCCAATGCGATGGATTGGGGGAACGCCGTGGCACCACCACGAATCAATCCGTGTAAAGCCTCGTCGAATGCAATAATCGGTATGCCCAGTCGGGTTTCTTCTACGAAGTAACGTTGGATCTCATTGATTTTTTTAGCCATCTCTTTTGCTGTTAATTTCGGGTTGTATTGCAGCAATTGTTTGAGTTCCGGATTACTGGTTCCTATGGTTGAAACCTGGAATCCGAAGATACCGTGGGAAAAGCGGTCTTTCCCTTTATCCAGATCACCAGGCATCATATATGTTTGCCAGAACTTCTCTTCGATCGTCATTCTCCCTAATAAATCCTTCACTCGTTCGTCAACCGGAAGTGCCGGATTCTTGTAAGGAGGTATTTCCTTGACCGAAGTGAAAGAACAAAGGATAATAATTGGAAATAATAGTAAATTAGTAGGTTTCATGACATTAATTATACTTATTGTACCGAGTACATATTGTTTATCGCATGCAAAATTCAAAAAAATCAGGTATAAAAGCAAACGATCGAGAGAGAAATATATTAATAAACAGGGTATGACTGTTATGTTCGATTGTTTCGCTATCTTTTTGACAAGCACTTTTAACAAATGAATCATAATAGTTTGTTAAATAATTAGAAGTCATTTTGAAATGAATAAAATAACCTTATATTTCAATATAAAAATAATAAGTATCAGCAAACTAAAAAATATGATGGTTAGAGTTTACAGTATCAATCAAGTTACCAATGGAGAATAGCACCAATGGTTATTGAATAACTTGAATATAAGTTCCTGCGCCTCGTTAAGATCCTTACAGACAGAGAGTGCCAAGGAGCGCTTGGGATTGGGTTGCGGACAAATTCGGTTGGGTTGTTGAAGCCGTACTCTGGCTAAATGAGCGCCCAAACGAATTCCTTGTCTTACCTAAGAGATGGATTGTTGAAAGATCGTTCTCTTGTTGAGGAACTCCAGAAGATTAACTATTGATTATAAATATCTGTGTGAGATGGCTGAAGTTATGTATCAACTAGCATTCATACAGATTATGCTTAAAAATATTTCTAAGGATTTCAATCTTAAATCAGACACAAGAGTATGGTAAATAGTGACCTGTGCCAAATAAATCGGCCTTATTTTGGTAGAGAGATTGCCTTTCATTTAGAGCGGGACCATGCATACTTGAGGTTGTTTTGGTCTCTGGATGAAACTTGTCCCAGCGGAACTAATGTACCATTCATGGTCTATTGCATAAATGCGATATAAAGATACAACTTTTTCGTAAACTATACTTAAATTTATGGTGCTTTTTTAGAAAAAACAACACATTTGTCACAAATTACCTTTTGAAACCAAGAAAATCAAATCTTAAACGTATCTAAAACACGTTAGTTCCGCTGGAACCATGTTCATATTGTGATATAACATTACAGGAATAAATGTAATCAATCTAAACTTAAACTTAATTTTAAAACAAAAGCAAGATGACAAAGAATGAATCTAAGCTATTATCCCTTCAATGGATAGCTAAAACCTCGGCGTTCTGTTTGTTGCTTTCCGCTTTTTCTGTAAATGCGGCGATGGCCGTTCCTGCTTCCGTAGGCACGGTTGATGAGGTGATGGGCGTACAGCAGGACAAGAAGGTGACAGGTACGGTCGTAGACGAAGCGGGTATTCCCGTAATCGGTGCGAACGTGATCCAAAAAGGTACGACAAACGGCGTGATTACGGATCTAGACGGAAACTTTTCTTTGGAGATTCCCAATGGGGCGGTAATCGAGATCAGTTATATCGGTTATGCGACACAGGAGATCACGGCGAGCGGGCAGACGGGCTTGCAAGTGAAACTGACGGAGGACACGCAGAAGATCGATGAGGTGGTAGTCACCGCATTGGGTATAAAACGCCAAAGCCGCTCGTTGGGTTACTCCACGACGCAAGTGGGTGGCGAGGACTTTACGATGGCCCGTGACCCGAACCTAGGTAACGCCCTTTCCGGTAAGGTGGCCGGTGTTAGCGTAGGCGGTAACTCGACCGGTACGGGTGGTTCCTCCCGTGTGATCATCCGCGGAAACGCCTCCCTGACAGGTAATAATATGCCGCTATACGTGGTGGATGGCGTGCCCTTCAGTAACCAGAACTTAGGATCGGCCGGCACATGGGGCGGTATAGATATGGGTGATGGATTGAGTAACATCAACCCGGACGATATCGAGAGCATACAGGTGTTAAAAGGTGCCGCCGCATCCGCATTGTACGGATACCGCGGTGGTAACGGTGCGATCTTGATCACGACCAAGTCCGGAAAGAAAGGTAAGCCTGTGAACATCGAGTTCAACAACAACTTGACTTTTAACATGATCTACGACTACCGAGACTTTCAAAATGTGTTCGGGCAGGGTGATTATGGCGTACGTCCTACCTCCGTAGCGGGAGCTGAGACCACGCAGACTAGTAGCTGGGGAGACGTTTTAGGTGGTACGGCGACCAACTTCCTGGGAAATGAGGTGCCTTACGAGTATATCGACAATTGGCCGAATTTCTACCGCACGGGTATCAACAACTCAACTTCCGCCTCGCTCAGCGGCGCGGGAGACAAGATCACCTACCGCTTCGGCGTATCCAACGTAGCAGAGAAGGGACAGTTACCGAACTCTAGTAACAGCCAGCAAGGTATCAATATGAATACGACGTATGATATCTTGAAGAACCTGCACTTGATCGTGAACGCCAACTATGTGTTCGAGAAGTCGAAAGGCCGTTCGAACCTGTCCGATGGCAACGGTAATACCAACGCTACCTTGCTGCACTTGGCGAACTCGTTCGATGTACGTTGGTTGGAAAGAGGCTCGGCGAACGCTCCTTGGGGTTCCTTTGAGGACGGCTCGGAAATGAACGGTAATGGTAACCGCAATGTATATTTCAACAACCCCTACTGGTTGCAGTATCGGAAAACCAACGATATGCAGAAGAACCGCTTGACGGGATCAATGACCTTGAAATACGACATCACGGATTGGTTGTATGTGCAAGGTGCCGTTCAACGCGATGGTTACAATTTGGAGTTCAAACAGATACAGCCGACTGGAGCTGCTGCGGATCCACAAGGCTGGATGACGGAATACTCCCGTAGCTTCTCCGAGATGAACTTGAACTACTTGATCGGGTTCAATAAGGAGTGGGGCGACTGGTCGGTTGGCGCCACGTTGGGCGGTAACCGTCAGCGTACGATCAACAAGATGTTCTATACGACGGATGGAGGCCGTCCGTTTATCGTCGATGGACTGTGGTCTGTAAATAATCTCAGCGATAAACGATCGAAGAAGGACTATTCGGAATACCGGGTGAACTCCATATACGCTACAGCGGACTTCGGATGGAAGAACCAAGTGTTCTTGAATCTGACGGGACGTAACGACTGGTTCTCCACCTTGAACCCGGATAGCAACAGCTATTTCTATCCGTCCGTGACGCTCTCGTGGGTATTCTCCGATACCTTCCGTGACAATATGCCGGATTGGTTCGATTTCGGTAAGATCCGCGGCTCGTGGGCAAGCTCCTCCAATGGTACAGATCCATACAAGACCTTGATGGTGTATAAGGTTCAGAATTTCCAGATCAACGGACAGACCGGAGGTACGGCAAACAGTAACCAATTTGCGAATCCAGACTTGAAACCGGTCAGCATCAAGGAGTACGAGGTGGGCTTGAACCTAGCGTTTATGAGCAACCGCCTATCGTTCGATATGGCGTACTACAACAAGAACACGACAGACGATATCGCTGTTGTCACCACGTCCAGCGCGTCCGGGTTCGGATCGAAATACATGAACGTGGGCGAGATCCGGAATCAAGGTTTCGAGTTCATGGTGAATGCGACACCGGTGCATACGAAGAACTTCTCATGGGAGACGACCTTCAACTTCGCATACAACGATAGTGAGGTGAAATACCTGGGAGGCGTAGAGTCCCTGTCTATCGACGGAGCCTCCGCACGCTCGGGCAACGTGACCGTCCGCAACATCGTAGGCCAGCCTTACGGTATGTTGGTGGGCTACAAATACGCCCGTGACGAGCAAGGCCGGATCATCCATAAGAACGGTATCCCGCAAGCGACCGACGAGTTGCAGAACCTAGGCAACGGTGTCTACAAATATACCGGAGGATGGAGCAACACGTTGAGATTCCGCGATTTCTCCTTGTCGTTCTTGATTGACTACAAGGCAGGCGCAAGCCTCTTCTCCGGCACGAACTACTCGCTCTACAGCGAGGGTCTGCACAAGGGTACGTTGCTTGGCCGTACGGTCGATAACCCGGGAGGCAGTGGCTTTATCGGTGCCGGTGTCATGATAGATGACAATGGAAAGATCCTTGGAGAGAACAACGTGGCGGTAAACGCGCAGGATTATCACAAGGGGATCGTCAACAATAATATCGCCGAGGAGTTCGTCTACAATGCCAGCTTCATCAAGTTGCGTGAGTTGTCGCTCGGCTATACCTTCCCGCAGTCTGTCTTGAACAAGATGAAGGTGGTGAAGGGCTTGAGCGTCTCGTTGGTGGGACGTAACCTATGGACTATCTTGAAGCATACCGATAACATCGATCCCGAGTCAGCTTACAACAACACGAACGGACAGGGCTTGGAGTTGAACGGTTATCCGGCCACGAGAAATGTCGGTTTCAATGTCAATGTCAAATTCTAATCACGTTTGAAGAAGTATAATAGTATGAAAAAGTATTTAGTATATATGACGTGCGCCGCTGCAGCCATGATCGGGGGAACGGGTTGCAGCGATTTCGGGGATGTGAATATGGACCCGGAGCACCTGAATTCGGAGAATATCCCGACCGAGTTATTGTTCACCAACGGTCAGCATCAGATGTTAGGATCTGATTGGGACGTATGGCGAAACGGTTGTATCTATGCGGCTCAATGGATGAGCCATACCGCATCGTTCAATTGGTTGGGTAATGCGAATTACACTTGGAACGACGGCTACTCAGGTGCGTATTGGGAAATCTACAACGGTGACACGCGCGGGGCGCTCCGCGACATGAAAGATGCGGTGGAGGCTTGGAAAGAGGATCCGTCACGGCAGACCGATTACCAAATCGCCCGTATCATGCTCGCCTACGGCATGCACCGCATGACCGACCTTTACGGGGATATCCCCTACTCGCAGGCGGTACAGCCGGAGTTGTATTCCTTCCCGGAGTATGACACGCAACAATCTATCTATATGGATTTGTTGAAGGAATTGAACGAGGCACAGGCCGCCTTGAACGGTGCATCGGCGGCAGCGATGAAATCGGCGGACAACTTCTACCAAGGCGATGCCTCGAAGTGGCGGAAGTTTGCCAACTCACTGATGCTGCGCATGGCGATGCGTATGTCGAAGGTAGACCCGGCCGCGGCGGAGCAATGGGTGAAGACCGCGGTAGCCAACGGGGTATTTGAGTCGGATGCGGACAACTGCATGCTGATGCATGCGGGTGGCCTGACAACGAACGACTCCTCCGAGCCATACGCCAAGATCTACTCGCACGAGGATCGCGGCAACTTCTTCCTGACCGAGTATTTCGTGGATCTGCTGAAAAGTACTAACGATCCGCGCCTGCCGTTGATCGGTACGGTGTGCGAGGATCCGACCATCTCAGTGCAGGCGGGTAGCGACTTCCAATATGGCAATTCCGATCCGGCCGTCCAGAAAGGCTTGCCTAACGGTTTCTCCGACAGCCCCGATAGCCCGTGGTTCGTAGGAAACAAATACCCCGAGTTCAAGGACGAGGATTACCGCAGCACGTACAGGAGTCGTTATTCCACGATAAACCGTTATACCTATTCCGACCCGACGGGCCCGACGTTCGTCTGCACCTATGCCCAGACACAATTGTTGCTGGCCGAGGCTGCCGTACGCGGCTGGGTAGACGGGAGCGCGCAGGCTTACTACGAGAACGGCGTACGCGCTGCCATGCGGCAGTTCGCACAGTTCCCCAACGGCACGGCACTGTACAATCAGTATCTGACGCAGGCCGCGATCGACCGCTATTTGACGGAGAACCCGTTCAATGCATCGAAAGCGTTGGAACAGATCAACACACAATATTGGATCAACTGTTTCTGCGATGAATACGAGACCTTTGCTAACTGGCGTCGTTCCGGCTATCCGGAATTGAAATCGACCTATGACCCGGCCAATCCGTATCCTAACACAGATACGAATGGAGAGATCCCCCGTCGTTTCCGCTACCCATCGAAAGAGTCGCAAGACAATGCGGCTAATTACGAGACAGCTGTTAGCCGTCTGTCCGGTGGCGATCACTTCAGTTCTCGCATATGGTGGGACGTGGCGAAATAAACTGTCCTACCGCTCACCGCAGATAACAAGAAAGAGGATGTCAAAACTAAAATGACTACTCTAAGTAGTTGCAAATTGCAATTGTAAAGCTAAAAAAAGCTGTATTATTGCTTGACACATTAAGTTGTGCGTATAAGGTCAGTCATTACAATAGAAGTACATTGATTGGGACTATTTTGAATAACTGATGGCATGAGGGGATAAGAATGAGCAATCATCTTATCCCCTCTTTGTCTACTCGGTTAGCCTGTTTAGTTACATAGAATAATGTACACTGAATTTTGGTATGATTATCTTACTATTCAATCGAAACAGGTACTTGTTCTCGAAAAAGCATTTTTATGAAACTACAAAAAACATTATGAATTAAAATCTTTAGCTATGAGGACAAGAAAGCAAGAACACTTGCCTTTCAGGAGGAGAGCTTCTTTCAACGAAGCAAGTTCTTCTAGCAGACGGTCAATGCGGAAAACAAGTTCTTTTTCCCTTACTTTAGCATTATATGCACTAGCAATCGGTGTAACCTGCAATGGCAACACTTCTTCAGCGTTATTTTCCATACAGTAAAGGATATGGCTGTAACTTGCCATTTGCGGAATCCTAAAACCTTTGCCGAGCAAAAAGCCGGACTCGGATCGGAGGAAAGAAGCCGGGGGAGGCAGCCCATAAAAAGGGCAATCCGATACAATCAAGAAATTAACCTGCTATACCCTTGTACGAATGAAATAATCCATCATAGACACTACATACCTAAGTAATGGTATCAATACACCGATTACATATATCATAGCGTACCCCAAAAGGACAAAAGGTAATGTTCTACGATAAATACATGCAACAGCGAGCAATATAAACGAAAAAGAAAAACCATAAACTCCCATTTGAAAACCGGGTATCAATTCATAAACAGGTACGGGCTCCGGATGAAGCATGGCTCCGGCCACAATAGAATAAAGGCTGGTCAATAATATAAGCAGCGTATATAAGCAACTCTTAAGAATCCTGGGATCATTCATTTTACAATAGAGAATCGTTCGGATATCACTTCTAAGAAACTCAATGCCCAGTAAGAGAGCCACCATAACGCCTGTATCAAAAGCAGAAAATACATTCATTCCAATCACCTTTGGCGCAAAGATATGTAAATTATTCTTTGATTTGGCAGACAAAAGGCGGTGTGATCCTAATCGATGAAAATGGTAGACGATTCATGCTCACCCCCATAAACGAAAATGAATTAACAGAACTATCTCTATGATAGAATACAGAGAGAAGCGGAAGTGCCCTCCGATGATAGAAAAGAAGGAGATGTGGCAAGCCGGTATATACCGGTATTCGCCACACCTCCTGAAGGTTTGAGGGTGTCCCAAAACGCAAAATGGAACACCCCCGCTTTGTGTTTAGTGTCTAGAAGTTCAGTTTATAGGATTGTTTACCTATCTGGATAATGTAGGAACCTTGCGGCATCTGCTCCGAGTACTCGCCTGCGGACAAGGACAGGGTCTTGTACACACGACCGTCGAAGGTTACGACATAAGCCCGCTCAGCCTCCGGTGTCCGGATGAACAGGCGGCTGCCGGAAGCCCATACACGCAACTCACCGGCCTCGATCTCCTCGTTGGCGGTCGGATCGTCGCCCTTCACGATACCGGTTACGGTTACTACCACGTTGCTACGGATGTTAGCGACCGTATAGCGACCGTTCGCGTCGGCCGTAAGTGTCGTACCGTTGGCCTTTACTACCATATTGTCGGCGTTATAGCCTGCTTTCACCTCTACGGTGAAGGAGAGGCTACTACCCTCCGTAACGGTAGTGGACCCAGAGGCGGAGATCGTAGCCCCCTCCACGACCGGAAGCGTCACGGTATAGGTAGTCGGGGTTGGCTCGGGTTCCGGTTCGGGTTCGGGGATACGGGATCCGTTCGCCGTGATCACCAGCGTACCGGTGATCTTCTCCAGCGTGAACTTACCGGTGGAACGATCATAAGCGTAATCCGTTCCGGTGGCAAGGGGTGCGTTGCCCATTTTCACGGTAATGCCGCTAGGGAGCTCGTAGCCGGAGCTTGGCTTCAAGGTCAGCTCGATCTTCGCATCCTTGGCCTGCGGCTCAAAGGAAGCGGGTTCGGAGGAGAGGTTCACGAGGTTAAGCACTACCTCGAAGTGACCCTCTTTAACACCCTTGACAGAGATAGAAAGCGGACCGCTCACGTTCGGTATCTCGATCTTGCCGGAAACATTATCATAAGAATACTCCCCGGCACTCAACAGGCGACCATTCATAACGACACTGATCGCGTATGGCAAGTGGTAGCCGGTGTTGGGTTCCAGCTCAGCGGTGAAGGTCTCGCCTTCCTCCACATTCTCCGTGCCCTCGATCGTCACGCCCTCTGCGTTTTCCGTCACGGGATAGAGCTTATTAGCTTTCGCCGTGATCTCGATCGGGCCTAAGACCTTGGTGATAGAGATCTTGCCATTCTGATACGTATGCTCGGCGGGTTTGCCGTTCATCAGTACGGTAACGGCTTGCGGCAACTTATAATCTGCGGGAGCGGTCAATTGGATGTCTAACGACTTGCCATGAGTCACCTTCGTTCCGGACACAAAGTCGGAGGTTAGGTTCGTCAAGTTAAGTTTCACCTCGTAAGTCTTCGCCACGGCAACGGCTGTTACCTCTACGTTTTCGGTCACCTTGGCGATGGAAACCTCGCCGGTAGCCTTGTTATAAGTGTAATCCGTAGCGGCGGCGAGTGCCTTTCCGCCCATCTTCACCACGATAGCCTCCGGCAGGTCGTAGCCCTCGTCCGGCACCAGATTGAACGATAACGGATCTCCATGGGCAACGTTTTCTGGCACATCCATCGGGGTAAGGCTCGTAGCGGTCACCTTAACAGTGTACTGCTTCTTCACGCCCTTGGGGGTAGAGATCGTCAGGGTAGCGTCGATCCCCTTCAACAAGGCGAACGCTCCGGTTTGCTTCTCATAGGTATAGTCCGTACCGGCGGTAAGTGTCTTATCGCCCATCTTCACCGCGATAGAGCCATCGTAGGTATATCCCTCGGCGGCGGCGAACACCACGTTGAACGCGGCCTTCTCGCCAACCGTAAATAGCTGCTCGATCGCGTTCGGAGTCGCCACGACACCCTCGCCCGGCTTCAAGATCACGTTGAAGTGATGGTCGTCGATAGCGGTTGCCGTGATGGTAATATTTTCAGTTACCTTCTCGATAACTACTTTACCCGTCTTCGAATCGTACGTGTACTTAATCGTAGATGGAGTCACCGTGATATCCTCCGGCAAGCGGTAATCCGTAGCGGGCTTCAGCGTGAACTCGAAAGTTTCGTTCTCTTTTACCGGTACGCCTTTCACGATGTCCTTATCAGCGGTCAGGTTCGTCAGCTTACCGGTGATCGTAAAGCTATTCGGCTCAGGATCGGCATAGACAAATAATTCCATATCCGCGGTAACAGCATGTATCTTCACCGTGCCGCTCTTATAATCGGCCGCCTCCGTATAGGTATAGTCTTCACCTTCCTGGAGCGTCTTGTCCGTCTTAATGATAACATCTGTTTTCTTGATCAGATAACCTGGCTTTGCGGTCAGCTTGATCGTACATTCCGAGTTCTCTTTAACGGATAGACCTCCTTCCGGAATATCGGATGTAGCCCCGATCAGCTCACTCGCTTTGATCATATAAGTGACGGCCGGGATAGGCTCGGCATTGGCGGTGATCACCACATCGCCGATGACGGCCGGGATATGGATCCAGCCATTCGAGCTATCATAGGTATAGCCCGTACCGGCTACCAACTCCGTGCCGCCCATCGTAACCTTGATGGATGCCGGCAGGCGATAGCCCGCTTTGTCGCAGAGCAGCTGGCCCGTGAACTTTTTGCCTTCCTCTATCACGTTTTGGGTATTTGCCAACTTCAAGCTGGACGAGTTAAGCGTGACGGTATAGGTTTTGACTGTAGTCGGGTCGATGATGATCTTTGGGACATCAGGAAGGCAGGGAACCTCTTTGTCATCCACATATGGAGTTATATACAAATAGGGCGCATTAGATTCTTGGAATAACGTATGACTCTTGAGTTTGAAAGAATAAGGCGTATTCTCTGCCAACGTTCCAATCGAGATATTCTCTGTTGTAGACAAATAAGAGTCATTTCCACTAGCTGCCTCCAGCAGGATCTCCTTAGCCTGAGCGTCAAATAATTGTATTTGGCCTTCCTTCGCTCCTTGTATAGACATCGAGAGCTTCAACGGTTTTCCGGAGAGTGCTCTTGCCACATCCGTAAAACGGATGGCAAACGGGATCTCCTGATTGACAGTTCCGCGGATCGGGATCTTGTCAAAAGTCCCTGTCATGTTGTCCAAAAATAGCATCTTGTTACCGGATCTCTCAAACGCAGGCTTATTCCGATCGGACTCAGAGAATACTTGTATATCGTAAGTAAGCTCTCCGGCCTTGTCGGATAACACTTTCAAATAATTGACATAGGCTCCGTTTTTAATCTGTTTTAGAAGGACAGATACCTCAAACGAGCCGTTCGCGTCAATCGTTACCTTGTCACCTTTATTCGCTCCAGCGAGGGTATAATCTTCTCCGGTATAAATATCCAGTTTACCGACCCAGTCCGTATATCCTTTCAAGGTATAACGGATGATGACATTATCCTTCGCGTTTGTCAAAGAATAACTGATACCCTGCGTATTAGAATAATTATATTTAGTGTTATCCAATCCAGAAACAGACAGGAATTCCTTATCGAAACCATTCCAATTGATATCAGCGTTCATCGGTTGCTCCGGATCATTCGGATCGTCCGGAACGGGATCGATCACGCCATTGTTGTCAATTCCGGTAGGGATAGTCTCCAAGGCACGCATCACTTCCCAATTGGAACCATCGGCAGAGCAGAGCAAAGCGATACGTTGCCCGTCCGACAAATCGGACGACAGAGTCATCGTGGCAGAATAACCGGTATACTCCCGCCAACCTCCAACGTATGCTTGAAAATTCCTCGCCAAAGGATCCGTTGGTTTTTGTACGATCGCACCATCCTGACCTATCACGCCCAACTCCAAATAGAACACATGATCTTTCAAGGCGTAGTATTTCATGTCGAAACTGACACTCGCATTATTCCCGGACTTACTATAATTCGCCCGTATCAGGTAAGGCCTGATAAAATATTCCTCCCCGCTTTGCTCGGGGCGAATCTCCAACAAGACCGCCTGTCCATCGCTATATCCATTGCCATCCCCCTCTGCATCCAAGGTGGAAAGCACGAAGTAACCGTTAGAATATCCATCCCAACCCCAATTGATATGGAACGTTCCATCCTCGCTGTATCCGTCGCAAACAAATGCATGTCCACCACTACTGCTTTGACCGTCATAGATCATCGGATAACCCAGATCCAGCTCTTTACGCAACATGTCTTTCCACTCATCCCAACGGTAAGCCTCTTTCTGAAGATACCGGATAGAGGGACTATAACCAAACACCTCGGATAACGCTAGCGCCACACGGGAAGTCTGCGTCCCACTTGCGCTGACACTGTAGTTCATCTCTACATTTGCTCCGCAATGGTAAAGAAGCTCGGCTACAGCATCAGCCTGCGCATCATTATAACCACCGCCTTTATAAGAAGAAAGCATATTCCCCCAGTCATAATCTCCGTATGAAAGTTTATGTCCGCTATAATACCCGTCAATCGAATAATAATTATATTCCGGAGGATTCACCGCCCGTATCGGATACTCATGATATTTCATGATGATACCCATAGCGGTAGCCACGCAGCCGGTCACCGTATGTTTACCTTTAATAGTCGGTGTTTGCCGGTTATACGGTTCGCCTTGGCTCCAGTTGGCCGTTTCCAACAACACCTTTTCCCCGGCCGCCCGCAGCGCCGTGCCGCTCATCAGTTGGTTCCACTCGGCGGCGATGTCCGGGGTGGCCTCGATGCCCTTGTCGTTCGCCCACGTGATCTGGTCTTGGTAATAGGCCAACATCCCGCGAAGGTTCTCCGGCAGTTTGTCGGGGTCGAAACTACCCTTGTCGGAGTAGCCTAGGACGGGGCGTACCCGGTCGTCACCCGCCACGATAGCGAACCCCTTCTCGCCGGGGAAGTTGAACACGAAGTAGTCGGCCGAGCCTTCCATCGTACCGCTACGCAGGGCCGAGCCGCTTTGCCCGGGGGGCGGCGGCGTACACCAACGATAAATCACTTGCCGAGCGCAGGCCACTGGTCACGCCCTCTCTTTGCGCCACGCTCCCCGCAACCTTGCGGGCCGTGGCCACGTCGATCCGTTCCGCCCACGTCAGCGAGGCCGTAAGGCAGAGGACCAACATTAGTAAAAATTGTTTTCTCATACGTGTATAAATTAAAAGTGGATAAGTATCAAACTCTTTGTTATAAGGCGACCTTGAATACCTCATTTCCCACGCGGATGATATAACGTCCTGCGGATAAAGCCAAGCTCGTATCTCCCGCCGGAAGCGCGACCGCCTGTAGCAGCCTGCCGTCAAAAGCGCTGATATAGACTTTCGAGGGGCTGGCCAAGTGTACGCTCAAACGACCGTCTTTTCCCCATACGGTAGCGGCCTTTGCCATCGGGATCTCCCCGTTGGCGGTCGGGACTGCGGCTGTCTTGAGAGCCAGGTCATACGTTCCCATGCTCGTCTCTATATTTCCCACCATCCGCAAAGGCGTAAAGACAATTCCATATTCCGTCTCGGGATCCAACCCGTCCAACGGCATGGAGGAGGCGTCTGCGGGCACGTCTACCACGTCGGTCAAACGTCCGGTAGCCTTCTCATAGACCTTGGAGCGATATCCGGTAGCGCCCGGGAACAGGTTCCAGCTCAAGGTGGCTCCGTCGTAGCGGGTCTCCTCGATAACGGGTATCGACACCCGGCCGGTTTGCCGCCCTCGAAGCGCATGCTCTGCTTCGACAGTCCCACTGGCATTCCTGTACCAGTACCAATACCAGAAAGTCTGGAGGATTACCCCCTCGAATTTCTCTCCGGGCAAGAACTCCGCCTCATGGCAGATGTCTTCCGACATGATGATACCATCCCCCCGGCAATAGCCGAAATAATTCCCCCGAGGATCGACCAGCCTTGCGTTCACGTCCACAGGTATCCAACCGTACCGCTCCAGATAGAAATCCGCCCAGACGTGATGAGACCCGTCGGGTCTTACCGTAACGATATGTTTAGCCGGTATCTTTTTAGCTCTCATCAGATTGACAAATATGGAAGCAAGGTTACCGCAATCACCTCCCCCGTCAGAAAGGATAGTCGCTATCGGGTTTATCCCGGTGTCTGTATACAGATACTTAAAATTCGCCGCCACGTACTCGTAGCACAAGCGAGCGTAATCCAAGATCTCGCCGCCGGACTCGCCCCAAAGCCTGTCTGACACGGAGCGGATCGTCGGATTGCTCGTATCGATATATCCCCCCTTATCCGCGGTATATCGCTTATAGATAGCGGATTCAGTATCATACGGATAGAGCGTGGTGAATTGTGCCATATCGATGTACATAGGATAGAGCGTGACTGAGAACTCCTCGCTTAACGTATACGATTCGCCGGAGGACGGCTGTCCGTCCGTCTTTATGTCTCTCAAATATCGGTTCGAGGCATCCAAATCGAGAACCGTACCCGAGGATCCCTTGAGCCCGACTACGTCTTGATAGATATTACTGACAGGAACGGGTAAGATCACGCTCATCTTTGTCAAATCACAATCCTCGTTTCTCAGCGTGACACTGTTCTTTACTTGGTAAGAGCTTTGCGCAAGCATCGCTTGCATGTTCATCGCCAATGCAGCGGTAAGTAGCAGATATCTCATAAGCTATACAATTAAAGGTACATATGGTTTTAACATTTATTCATTGGTATATATACATAAACCTCTATTCTGTTATTTATTTCCGATAAACCGAACATTTCGATATTTACGATACCCAAATACAGAAGTTACGAACCCTCTCAGATGTTTCATGTCGCTGTCACTCGGACAGTCGAAAAGAAACGCCAAAGACAGTGCTTCAACATTGTTCCGAGAGAACTATGTTTTTTCTGTATCACCCATTGCAAAGATATTAAAATATTTGTCACAAGTGTTATTTTTTTTAATAGGTACCCGGACTTTTTGTTAAAAAGTGCTCATTTTTACAATAAAAAAGTATTAAGTTCTCTCGGTACTTAAGTGAAAAATCAATAAAACACGAAAGCCACCAACCACAGAACTTTAGATTTCAACGCCAAACAATAGACGCTTCCGCAAGGCGTATCAGGATTCAACTCGAATACAAACGTGGCAATTAGCAGAGGCTATAAGAAAACGACACTATACAACTATCTGTTTTACAACCATATAAACAATTTAATCTAAATATTAGATCTCTGATTTTATGTTTCAGCTAGATTTAAAGACCTTTTTTTAAAACTCCTTTCCGGGATGGTCTTTTCTTTCTACCGACTTTTTTCCGAGCTTTCATGCCCCATCTGAGTTTATGAGCCTTTTTTTTACGGCACATAGCAATAAGGTAGGAGGAAGTGAGAAAAGTTTTGGACGACAAAAAATGTTGGGGACAGCGAAACCAGCCAGCGTTATTTTTTTCGGAACAAAGGGCGAAGACCGGAACTTTTTCGTATCTATCTACCGAAATAAATTTGCCGTTCAAAAACAAAGGGTCTCAGATGGAGCTATGAAAAACACACATAAAGGGAGGCAGAAAACAAGGAAAAGGGCAGTACGGAAAGTAAAACAAACCATACGGTTTTGCTTGCAAAACCGTATTCCTATCTCCCTGCCACCCGTGACTGGGGAAAAAGGTTAACAATGGACTGCCGGGACAAACGGTTAAAGGTCGGGACTGCAAAACGGAAGAAGAAGGTTGTTTCGGCATGGACGAAACTCTAGATGATGACTGTTGCAATCCCGCCCACGTTTGGAACTTCTCTTTTCAGGTTTACCCATAATCAGCCACATAACGGATGACTACGGGTAAACTTGGAATGAGAACAGTCATTCCGATGAAGGGGAGGAAAAAATCTGTGTGAACGCAAAAACGCCCTCGGATATGTAGCAAAAAAAAAGCGGCACCAGGCCGCTTCAATCATTTAGTTGCTTTTTTCTTTTTAGGGGCAACCTTCTTTTTAGGCTGATCCGGTTTTTCCTCTTCTTTCTCCGGAGTAGGATAAAACCTGGTGGCTACCATAATGACGCGGTCACGCTTCTCACCACTTTTTGAATCCGTCCATTCTTCCGGCCTGAAGTAGCCTACAACGGTAATCAGCTCTCCTTTTTTCAATACATCGAAGGAATCCACCGCTTCATTCTTTCTCCAGGCTTCAATCCCAATGAAAGCGGAAACATAAGAGGTTTCTCCACCTGTCTTGTCTGCACGGCTGACCGCGATAGAGAAGCGTGCCACGCTTACTGTTCCAAAACTACGGATTTCCGCATCCTTTCCGATAAAACCTGTCACTGCGAATGAATTTTCAATCTTTTTCATATCTCTGATTTTTTTAGAAGTTAATTAATCAATTTTACAGCGCAATAACTGATTGTTGGTTGGGGGACACCATGAAAAAAGAGATAAATACACTTTTTACGCTTATCGGAAAAAGGAAGATTTGTAACTTTTTTATTGGTGAAGATGGCAACAAATAATCCGGGTTAAATACGCTTTGTGAGCGGGGCGGAAAAAAGGAAGATTTCAATCGGATAACAACGGGGTATTTGTGAATCGTCCCCATATCCCCGTAACAGGGGTTGGCAACAATCTATATTTGCAACGGAAAATGATTTGACTTCACTAAAAAAACGATATGAAAAAGACAAAACTTGAAAATCAGTAACAGGTTTGGGAAGGACGCAAAAACAACCGGTTAGACAGCAGGCTGGGCCATACCGAGAATATAGTCAGCCGTCTATCGATACACCGGAAGAAACATCCGCAATTCCTTAAAAAAAATGAAGCCGGGGAATGAGGCATACCATATTCCATAATATTAGAAAAAGGACTGTGCGATAATATGAAAGGCTACACCGGAAAAATAGGAAAACGGATTCTGTGGGGAGAACATAACCATATGGGCATACAACCACTACACTTGTTTCCGGAAAAGAAGATTATACGACCGGAAAAATAACAAGACATCCATTCGGAGAAAAGCAAGCGATTGAAGCGGATGCCACTTTGGGGGCGAAATATCCGACTACCTATCTACAGCCCCTAAAGGGCTGGGGCATATGGGTAAAAAATAAGGGGAGCAAACGCATCATCCTACAAGATGATGCGTGAACGTATCGGATACCTGATTCCGATGCCAACGAACAACAGTGAGGGTTAACAAGAATCAGGCATACCTCAATGGGGCGATGGAAGTAAGAGAACTGCGTGTACGCTATCGCAAATCAGCTCAAAGGGGCTACCTTAATGTAGGGTGGTGGATAAGGAAAATGTGCCCCCCTTCTGAATTCAATCAGCAAATAAAATAACCGTTCAAGATTACAACTTACTGTTTCTTCGATTCCAACAAGTTCAAATCATCGATGACCAATCCATCCAGCACATGTTGGATTTTATCAGATATAGCCTTGTCTATGCTATACTTGGCACACAATGATTGAAAGCTACTTACAGCATCGAACACCTGTAGTATCTTCTTTTCGGGTTCCTCCACAAAATCCTCGGCGAAGTTAACGAAATCACTTGTGGTCAAGGCAGACCTTTTGCCCATCACGCCCATCGAATGAATGTGCGCAGAAGAATTTTCCCATGTATTTGCCGTGAACATCACATCGTATGCAGGTGACAAACGCCACACTCCTGTCCTGTCCATGGTAAACGAAATATTCTTATTATGGTCATCAGATATACCTGCGACATAATTAAACACCATCCTGATAAATATCTGGTCTTTGTCTTCCAGAGGAAGTTTCAGAGTCTCCGCTATCCAACACAGCTTCATATAATCATCTGCCCCCGGCATGATGGCCGCAAGAGTCTGGCTAAGAATCTTTTCTCCATTCTTACGATCAAATCTTTCTGTTACGAAATGATTCCTTCCATCAATTTCTTTCAGGAAACATGGCATCATGTCAATCCCTGCCGCCGCAGCCATTTCGCTGTATATCATTTCTATCTCTGTGGTAGGAGAGTCATCTGCCTCTTTGAATTTTATGATATACTGTTTGAAATTTTCGGGTAAATCCACCTGGCCGGAACGGAACTCTCCCGTTTCGGTATTATAGGCGATCACTGCCTTCGGGCGCATACCTCCGGCAGAGGTCCCAAGATATACCAACTTTTTCATCGTGAGGCTATCCTCTGGCGATATGACAGCAGCATCCCGGTCATTATATATTTTAGAAGCCAATGTTGCCAATGATGACATATCCACCGTCTCTTGGATGTCATCATCATTAAATTCCGGTTCAAATTCCAATGCTCCCATAGCTCTCTTGCCAATATAAGAGAGTTTCAATAGGGGTAATGACTCTGTAACCTTTATATTGTTATCCGTGAGCCACTGATCAAACAGGGAAGCCCCCCATTTGTCAGGAAGCGCATCCGCAAGAAATTCCGGAAGCCCTTGATATAACTTATCTTTATTCCCATAGAAAGACGCAAACAAAGGGGTTCTCTTGGGATGGGTGGAAGGACATATATCATAATCTTGTTTCCTATATTCATCAGTAAATTGGAATACGGAACAATGCTTTTCAAAATCCCAATTCAATTTACCAATACAAGTCCCCCACAGATATACATTCACTATAATTGGTTCTTTCTTCATGCCATCTTGCGTTTACTGTTAATTCTTTGTATTCTCTTGCCTGTTTTCTCATTGATAAGGAATGGAGAGTCTGGAAGTTCCGGTACCAGACCGACAACGCCCTCAAGAGTTCCACTTATACGTAAAATCTTAAGCAATGTACTCAGGGTAATATCATTTACTTTGCAAGATTCTATTCTTTTAATTGTAATGATGGATACTCCTGCCTTGTCTGCAAATTCTTGTTGAGAAAAACAACAGCTAAGTCGTATAGCCTTAACCCTCTTACATATTTCCTTAACAATACTTTCATCTGAGAATTCATATATTGAATATGTATCATATAATTTTTTCATAGAGGAAAATATATTTAAGTATCATTTTTGATACAAAAATATCGATAAACTTGAAAAACTCCAAATTTACAGACATTTTTTAATGCGTAATCTTTTTTTGTATTAGCAAAAAAAGCGTATGCCGCTTCAATTATTTAGTTGCCTTTTTTCTTTTTAGAAGCAGCCTTTTTAGGCTGATCCGGTTTTTCCTCTTCTTTTTCCGGAGTAGGATAGAACTTGGTGGCTACCATCACAGTGCGGTTACGCTTCTCCCCACTTTTTGAATCCGTCCATTCCTCCGGCTTAAAGTAGCCTTCAACGGTAATCAGCTCGCCTTTTTTCAATACACCGAAGGAATCCACCGCTTCATTCTTTCTCCAGGCTTCAATCCCAATGAAAGCGGAAACATAAGAGGTTTCTCCACCTGTCTTGTCTGCACGGCTGACCGCGATAGAGAAGCGTGCCACGCTTACTGTTCCAAAACTACGGATTTCCGCATCCTTTCCGATAAAACCTGTCACTGCGAATGAATTTTCAATCTTTTTCATATCTCTGATTTTTTTAGAAGTTAATTAATCAATTTTACAGCGCAATAACTGATTGTTGGTTGGGGGACACCATGAAAAAAGAGATAAATACACTTTTTACGCTTATCGGAAAAAGGAAGATTTGTAACTTTTTTATTGGTGAAGATGGCAACAAATAATCCGGGTTAAATACGCTTTGTGAGCGGGGCGGAAATCTAAATACGAAACAAGATGAAAATAGGATATGCCCGTGTTTCCACCAAGGAACAACATCTGGATATGCAACTGGAAGCGTTGAAGGCTGCCGGATGCGAGAAGATCTTCTCGGAGAAAATGACCGGCCGCCAACAAAACCGCCCGGAACTGGAAGCCTGCCTGAATTTTCTACGGGAAGGTGACACGCTTGTCGTATATAAGCTGGACCGGCTTGGCCGTTCGCTGAAGAATATCC